>Ga0114971_10001453_pt1 | contig 16125 bp, 7 predicted proteins | sample M_140625_MF_Meta_FD_87320 | JGI IMG/M metagenome (GOLD analysis project Ga0114971, IMG submission 87320) | Freshwater microbial communities from Lake Montjoie, Canada to study carbon cycling - M_140625_MF_MetaG | ecosystem: Environmental > Aquatic > Freshwater > Lake | place: Lake Montjoie...
CCCAAGGATAAGGGGTCAGGCCGTACCCTAAAGTGGGCGTAACTAGATCTGCATATTTAAAGCGTTTTTACTTACACCCAAAACCAAGGTACGGCCTGACCCCGTGTTCGGCCCCATACCAACCAAGCCTCTGCAGTTCCGCCCGACTAGCCGACAGTTTCAGGACTTCAGATAAGCGGAAGGCGTCGATGGCCGATGTGAATTTATGCTTAGCCAGATAAGCGCGTCCCTTTTTCGTCCGTCGGTAATACCTCTCCTTAGCCCACTCCGGCTTCTTGACTTCGACCCAACCCACCTTCTTGGCATGGCTTAGGTCGTTCAAGAAGGACACCCCGGGCTTACCACGGGCGTCCTGCGCGGACTGCCGGAGGTGCTTAGTGGATCGCCACCCAGCCTGATTGAAGCCGATGGCCTTCTTTTGCTGCAGGGTGATGGGCATAACCTATTTCTCGGAGGCTAAAGGCAGCCAAGACCTCAACAAGTTCAATAATGTGACTTTATACAGCGTTTATTCAAATGGGGTTGTCCCCGGCTGGAGGCGTAATTTCCTTTGGGGATGCCCCTGCTGCTAAAGTTTCATGGTGCCCTGAAGACGGTCACCGGCTCCTGCCATTTCTTCAAGGTCAAGGCCAGCGGCAACATCTACGCCGTGGACTGCGGCGCCACCCAAGGCGAAGACGATGACGAGCAGCTCGCCCTCCCTCGCAACCTGCCACGCGACTGCGCTCCTGATAAACTCTCCGGAATTATCCTAACCCACGCGCACGGCGATCACATCAATCATCTGCCGCGGTGGTTCCAGGCTGGCTTCCGAGGTCAGATCATCTGCACGCGAGAAACCGCCAAGTTGGCCGAAATCGCACTGCCAGACAGTCACCGCATAGAATCCAGGGAAGGCAAGGACCCCGCTGACGAAGCCAGCCTTGAGCTTACGCTCGAAGCACTTCGGTCAGCCAAGCATGTCCAGCCGGGAGCGCCGGCCGTCTTGGAGCACAACGTTACAATTCAGGCCGCCCCTACCTCTCATCTTCTCGGGTCTTGCGCATTCCGTATCGTCGCCAGCTCTGGGGAAAAATCCAGTTCAGTGCTCTTCACCGGGGACATCGGACCTGTCGAGCACAGCGACGAGACGATGTCGCTCCATGCCGAGAGATGCGCCCACGATCAGCCCTCAGATTACATCATTAGCGAATCCACCTACGGAAGCCGACCAAGAAACAAGGACAGTAAATCAGGTCGTCGTCGCCAGGAGAAGGTCTGCGAGATGCTGTCCAAAGCATTCCGTCATGGCAATACGTCGCTCGTCGTCATTCCCGCGTTTTCTCTTCAGCGAACCCTAGACGTGATGGCGGATGTCTTCCTGGCGCTTCAGTACCAGCGAACAGAGATTGGTCTATCAAAGTCCATCGTCCCGCTTATCTGCATCCCCTCAAGCCTTTCATACAACTTTGCGCAGGCCTATCGTGACTTCCTCTTCACTGAGTTCGCCGCCGGTCACTGTTTCTTTAATGACCAGTCCCAACTTCTCCGGACGATTCGGCAAGCAGGCGACGACGAAGCCGGAGTGTTCGACATGCTGATTCCTTATAACAAGAGGGATGTCGTCAGCAGAATGGACGAAGATCATGATCCCATCTGTACGGAGATAGTCTGGGGTAAGCCCAGGCTACCGAGTGGCTGCCCTACCGTTATCATCTGCGGGACAGGTATGACCCAAGGTGGATACGTGACGGAACTAATGGATGCCTACCTGAATAAGGAAGACGCGACTTTCGTCCTTTGTGGCTACGTCCCTCTACGGTCTCCCGGTAGCCAACTTCGTCAAATCGCCCCCCTATCCCTCAGCGAACGTTCGGCTCTAGTGGTGAAGATCCCGAAGGATAAGCAGAACGGGCGGCCGGCGAAAGCCTTTCCAGGCGACGAAATCAAGTGCGGGTTCGATTCCGTCTCCGAATACTACTCAGGCCATGCCGATGGCCATTCGATCATCCGCTATATCCTTGGCGACAAGCTCGAGCGGGCCGAACAGACCAAAGGCATCTTCTTGGTGCATGGCGATATGGATGCGCGCGCTGACCTAAGGGATCTGATTCGCGAAAGTTGCCTCAGGGCCGGCAAGCAGGCGCCAGAAGTATTCTGCCCTACCCCTCACGGGCAATGGTTTGATTGCGAGACAGGCGGTGCTCAAGACGCTTCATCCGAGTTCTCAATTGATGATGAAACTTGGAAAATCTTGTCCGCCCACGACGACGAGGCGCAGGGCTCGACTATCAGCGCAGCATCCCAAAAACTTCCCGTTTTAATTGAAATCGAGACCTGCGTAATTCTAAGCAATCCGCTCCCAGTTGATGAAGCGATTGACTTGATTAAAGGAGCCTTTGACTTCGCCAGGCCTGAAGCAAGAGGCGACGGCCTACTTCTTAAATTCGCACGACCTGGCCGTCCTCATTCCACGGTAGTTGTCGAAGCTGACCGTATCGGCGCCAGCCTACTGAAATTGTCCGTCCAAACCAAAATAAAGCAGGCCGAGCGTATCGAAGATATTGCGGCGGTCGCTTTTGACTGGCGTCGTCCGCTCAACCTACTGGGAGTCGCCAAGGAGCTTTACTATGCGGGCGTACGTTGGTGTGAGACCGATGCCGAGGTGGACCGCCTACTGGCAATCTGCACACCTTGCGTCTACGGTAAGAAACAACGTCGCCAGCCGGTACTCATTGTTCACAAAGAGATGCTCGGTCCGGAGCAATTACAGTCCATCGAACGTTTGCTCACGCCAGCCGTAGTTGTCGCCGTCATCCATGAGTCATCCCTTGCCAAGATTAATGCCTATCTTGGGCTACAAGGTAATCAGGCGCTGCATCGGGGTAATGCCGTATACCTGCCAATTAAATTCGGGTCTGGCGCACACTCGGTGTCGTCCAAACAAGGCGGCCTTGATATCGCAAAACTAGCCGAACTAGCCACCGCGGATACCTATATCCTTAATGCGCGTGAGCCACAGCTAAGCGGAATAGGCCAGCCTTCCCCGCTTACCGCTCCAGCACCGGAGACAATCGAGGCTTTTCCTGCCAAGATACCGACAGCGGCTCGTGCGGCAGTTGCCATTAAAGATAAAACGCAGCTCCCCCTTGATCCGTTCCTCGAATTGGCCGTCGGCCAAAAAGTCTCGGCATCCGTTGAGTACGTCCGGTTTAAGCCGTCGACAGGGGCAGTTAACTTCGCGCTACTTCGTCACGATAGTCCTAACTTATCAGGCATGCTTCACTGCACCCAGATGGTGGGACCTTTTACTGCCACTATAGGGGATACTGTTGATGTCTGGGTCCGTCAGGTGATGCCCGAACGTCGTGAAGTCGTATTTACCCAGTATCAGGTACGCCTACCTGGCAGTGAATTGATGGCTGCCCTAGGCGCTTCCAGTCTCACCCCTACGGGTATCTCAGACATATTATCGGGCAGGGCCAGCGCTGACGCCGCATGCCGTGCTGCAGATGACTCGATGTACCTTCAAGGGGTGTTCGACGAGCCCACGCGTCCAGGCACGTCATTAAGCCGGAGAACCGCCATCGACACATACAATAGGCTTGTCGATGCCCTCGGCCTGATAGACACAGCGTCAATTCCTGCCCCTGAACCCATTAAGGGCATCACCTATGGCGATGTGGCCAAGGAGCTCAGCTATTCCGTGGATGACATCATCAACGCCGCTGGCCATATGATCGGCGACCCGGAGACGTATCAGTTAGGCGTAGCCGTGTTACCGGCTGGCTTCACGCCGAACGAGAGCTCCGCCTTCCCCTTAGATCACAAGGAAGCCTTTGTGCACGAATGTCGCCAGCGCTCAGAGAAGGGATGGAGCAAGCAGATCGATCTCGAAGCAGCGTTCAAGCCGGACTGCCTCAGCCTATCTGGCTTAGGAAAGGCCATGGGCATATCAGACTCCGAGTTGCTTGCCCTGATGACCGAGAAAGGCATCCAGCCCAAGGTCCAGGTGGTGCTGGTTCCGGATGACATCAAGAAGCTGAGTCAGTAGCTTTTAATCAGGCTTCGCCGGCCGCTATCTTCCTGAGCGTGGCCATTCTCTCTGGCCCACATATTACGAACAGCTTCGCTTTGGCGCGGGTTATGGCCACGTGCATAAAGTTGTGTTCGTGGTCCTTATCCATGTCCGGCAAGTCCACCAAAATGACGACGGGAAACTCGCGGCCTTTGGCTTCAAGAAGGTTCATCGCACGAATAACGTCGGGGTTATCCCTTAGCACTGCCTGCTCTTGGTCTGCCGGCACCTTGATGACACGATGCCCAGAATGCAGCGACCCCCTTTTGAAGGCTTCCTCTCCGAAGCCATCAATTGTCACGATCGCGATATCGGAAGATTTCACGCCTTCCTGATCTAAACGGGTCAAGACTTCATCAAGCGAATCACCTATTTTGCCATTATTACATAGCACGTATTCACATTCATTCCCTTGGGGGCTTTCTCGCAGACTCTTTTGAGGAACGCCCGGATTAAATGCTCCAGCAAGAGCGACCACACCTGGTGGATTCCTATAATTCTTCGGCGGAAGCGGACATTCAGCATAGGAAAGCTCTTCTGGGCTAAATGAGGGCATTCCGGTCATGTCATATTCTACAAAGAACGGCCGGATCGATTGGTGGATATCCTGGATCCAGACGACCTTTCCGTCTGAGAGTCCTCCTTTAATGACTAAACTTAGATAGCATAAATCATGGGGGCTGTAGGTAAAATCCTGAGCCTCATCAATGACGACGAAATCGAACTGGTTTCCGTCTAAGAATAGCTTCCTGCTGCAAATGGGGGACTTTGAGTACAAGGTCTTGAAGTTGATTGCGGCACGCTCGGCTAAACCATTGCGCTCCATGTCGAGCAACTTGAGGTAAGTCTCGCTTGGGCTTTCAAAACTGAGGTTGGCGCCTAGCGACCAGCTCTCTAGCCACCCCTCGCGCGCAAACGCGCACACTCCTATGGATTTATGCCTAACGGGACTGGCAACCAGGCGTTCCCAGAAGTATCTAGTGAGGTCATGCAGGGAGTAGACCTGGAGTCTGCTTCCGAAGTTTGACCGGTCTGCCTTGCGTCTTATGTCTTGGGCTAGGTGGCTTGAACAACAGACGAAAGCTGCGCGAGCTGACGTGTTCTCGTTCAGGAACCGTTCGCACGCGAGATAGCCTAGCACCGTTTTCCCTGACCCAGCTCCGCCCGTAACAACCACTCGTTTATTTGCCATAATCATTCCAAGCGCGTCAAGTTGCTCTGCCTCCAACTGGCCAACCTCTATTTCAGCAAGCTCGACTAAGTCGCTGACGTTCATCTTTCCTTCGATTTCAGGCCTAAGAATATGAACTAAGGCATCTGTAGCTTTATCATCAAGCTTCGAGCCTAACCCAAGCTTGGGTAACTGTTCTTTCACGACCCTCTCGTGTAGACTTATCAAAGCATTTGCTATGCCGTTAATCAACGTCCGTGAATCGAACATCTGATCATCCCGCCACTCGATAGAGGCCTCCCGGAACACAGACTGAGGAAAGATGCAGCACCATTCCGCCATAGAAAATCGCCCGCTCGCCTCTTTCGTGTACTTCTTGATTGTTTCGAAGTTGGCGGAAGCTTGGGTTACTGGACATTTCAAATCCCTGCCATTCTGGCTCCAGCGCCGGTTACTCCCCCTGGAGATAACCCCACCCTTCACCTCTAGGAGAATCACCACTCCTTCTCGGATAAGCACAATATCCGCCTCCCCCCTCAGCTGCTTCTCATGCTTTGCGAGGTATAAGTTTGGTATAACTTTCCAAGAGTCATCTAGTTCCCTTTTCAGGGCATTCAAAACCTTCTGCTCAGGGCCGCTCGGGGCGTCCTTCGCTTTGGCATCTGACGGGAAGAAGATAGCCATGTTATAAACCTAGCCATTTTTGGAAGAACAAGACCAGCAGGCCAGCAATGACCGCGCTAGCTATCTTCCAGCCATGCGCGGCTAAGAACTTGCCTATGACCTTCCTTTTATTCTGTTCAATCGCTGGGCGATCTGCCTTTTGTTTAGACTCATTTATCTGTTTAAAACGAATTAGAGCCTTGGTGGGACAAACAAGGACCGGATTATATCCATGGCTTGCACTGATCACATAAACTGCTCCTTCGCGCTCTCCGGAGATTGTCAAAAGCCCGTCCGCAATGAGGTCGGACGCGCATACACCTATCTCTTGTATGTCGTAATTTGAGAACGGGGCAGGCATTTGACCATCGTCTCCAAGCATCACAGATCTCCCCGAAATAACAAAATCAGCAAATAAGCCGCGAAGTCGCTCCTCGTCGTCTGAATTCTTGTATTTATCCATGTCTGGCAAACAACTAGCCTGCTGCGACTAACCCCGATACTGAGGTTCGTTCGTTACTGACGGATTCCATGCTTATCCTGAACGGTTGGCTTATTGACCCCACTCGGCCGTGCCGAACCCCAGGGTCTTGGCGTTTTCCGAGACGGCTCGCTTGGTCTGATCTTGGGCGCCGTTGGCGAAGTTGGCGCTGATTTCGATGCGCACTTTGACTTCGGCATTAGGGTCTGCGGCCAGTGCCGCAATGACCTCTTCGGCGATCTGGACTAGCCGCATCTTGGCAGCGGTAGCGGAAACCTCGGCTGAACCATGGAACGACCTAGCCTTGGGCGCGGTGCTGCTGGTCGTAGTCGTGGTGGTTGTGGTAGTCCCAACGGTCGTGGTCACCGTGATGGGTACAGTCGTGACCGGAGGAATGATAGTTAAGGGCTTGTTAGCCGCTTCATACGCGGCAGCGGCGGCAGGCTCAACGAGCAGGAGTGTGTCATCGAACTGAACATTGGGGTCTCCTAGCTTAAAGCCTTCGTACTTACCTTCCTTGAGGCCGTAGGCCGTGCCGAAGAAGTCACGCGTTCCGGCACCCGTGTTGATAGCCTGGGCGATCACGGCCTTATCCTTGAGACGAGGCAGATAGAGGTAGCGCTGTGTATCCTCCCAGAAGTCTGCTGCTTTGGCCGCTGGCTTGTCCGCCTTCCAATACAGCTTGGTAAGCTCGGTGCGAAGATGGATGGGGGACCATGTGCCGATAACCCAGGTGTTGTCTTTACACGCACGCTCGATTTCTGCGGCCAGAGGTCCACCTGCGGTGTTTAGCCGGAGCGCCTCGACGTGCGGCTGGCTGCCGGGCGTGTCGACTGACGGGCAGAGCAACCATTTGAAGCTCTCACGGGCGATTCTGGGCAGGACCTCTTCTGCATTATTCAGCTCATTCTTGGCCTGTTGAGTTTGGAGATTATCTAATACGAGTCTCATCGCCGCCACGTCCTCAACTATCGTGCTCCAGGCCAACGCTACCTTGATGCTGTCAACGAGGCGAGACAGTGCTCCGTGATCAGCTGCCAAGAAGAGCAGGCGGTTGCCGCGATAGCGCGGCCTGGTCCCATTATTCTTCACATAATCCAGCACAGCTTCGTTGGCCAGTCGGGGTTCCCCTTGTTCAAAGAACTGGTTTGGGGGAAGTACGACCAAGCGGAGAGACGAATCGTCCGGAACGTCAGCGTGCGGAGTGAAGACATGAACGCCGCCGAAAAGAGCACCTGCTGGCGAAAGCTTTTTGACGACTTCAGCCATCTTGGCGCGGACTTCATTAATGTCAGAGAATCGTTGTTTGCGCTCCTCCATTTCCCGTCGAAGGTTAGCCCGCGTATCAAACCAGTAGCGGGTGTTCTCCTGGGCTATGTCACCAGATGAGCTCATGTAGTGCAGCTGGCCGGAGAGACGATTCAAGGCATCCGAGTATAGCGACAGAGTCTGCCCAGGCTGAAGGCAGCCGAGCATGATCCTGGCGCGATCCACTCCGCGTATTCCTGGCCTCGCGCTTACTGAGGAAGGAGCGCTACTCAGGAACACCGTTCGCGCAACGCGCCGGGCGGCTTGGACGGCGCCGAAGCGAGTTTCTTTGCTTTCCAGCAGGGTTGTCTCAGCCCGTTCGCCATCGATGTCACGGTCCATGACCGGATCCCATCCTTGGCCTAGGTGATAGATCAGTTCATTTCGCGAGTCGCCGTCATAGAGCGGGAGGCTTCCCGGTAGAATCATAAGGTCTTTGTTGTCGTCCTGCCAGAGTCGGAAAATCGTTTTAGCCATGAGCTTCAGTACCCCTCGCGTGCGCTGGAAGCCGTCGATAGTGGTCCATTGTTCGTAGAGCTGAGCAAAAACCTCCGGGTGAATTGGGTAGCTCTGTACCAATCGATCATAATAACGAGCCTCCTGAGTCTCTTGTGGCACCTTGGCGCCCTCGGCGATGTAGGCGTCGGCAAAAGCCCTGCAGACAAGGTCTCTCGAGCGTTCGTTACTGATATGTTCAAAGAGTCGCCTTCTGACGATTTCGAAGGCCTCCTCAGGAGCCACGGTCTTCCATAAGGCCTGAACGCGGCCGAAGACTGCCTCGAGGGCTTTGAGCGCGGATACGCCGCGAGGACCTCCGGCCTGGTTATCCGACTCCGGAAGGGAGGCCAGGATTACTGCATTGGGGACTGACTTTGCAGCCTCGGTTAGTGACTGGATGAAGCTAAGGTTAGAGTCGTAGGTGCCACCGCTGATGGGCTGGCTTTCGTTGAATTGGCGGATATAAACGACAAGTTCATCGAGAAGGACCGCGCAAGGAGCATAGCGCATGAGGAGCTCTTGCAGGACGTCCTTGCCAGGGGAGGTGCCGTTCTCGTCGGCCGTCTTGACCATCGCATATCCTTCGGCCTGGCCAAGTTGCCAGGCTAATTCACCCCATAGAGTATTGATCTTCTGGGCACCATTCATCCAGGGCTGTCCAGGGGCATGGGCGGCACCGTCGATGACGACGACTCTAGCCTTGGGTACATCAATCAGGCCTGCCTTGTCTAGGAGTTGGGGGATTCCGATGAGTTTGTTGAGCTCGCAACTCCTGGAGGCGAGGTGATACACCGCCAGCATCGTATGGGTTTTACCTCCGCCGAACGAAGTCTGTAACTGAATGACCGGGTCGCCTCCGGTTCCGTTTAGGCGTTGTGCAACCTGGGTCAGGAGTCTTCCCATGCCCTCAGTGATGAAGGTGCGTTCATAAAACGATTTGGCGTCGCCGTATTCTGGTGACGCGTTGCCCTTGCGCACCGCGGTTAGGTCGGCGGCAAACTTCGATTGCTGGAACGTTCCATCAAGGACGTCAGGGTGGGGGACGATGACCTCTCTCCAGGGTTTTAGGCTCATGTAAGTGTAGTATGTTAAATTAGGTATTTTCGAATCCAGGTAGCCGCGGGCTTGCTTGTTTTGAGTCTGCAGCGGCCGTTTCGATGCCCGTCCAGCTCGTGATCAACTCGTTATAGGCGCGGGCGTCCTCGGCTTGGCCTAGGCGCTCGCAGAGCGTGTAGAGGCGGTAGGCGAGTTGGCGTGCAGCCTCAGCCTTGCCGCCTAGCGACGCAAGAAGCGCACCAGAGGCGGTTTCCCCGCCGTCACGCTTAAGCGCCCGGATGAGATGGTGCAGGGCTTCCCAGATTGGCGTGCGATTGTCGGTCAAAGGGTTCCAGTCGGCTGGATACTCGGACCATTTATATAGCCTGACCTTTCCTCCGCCGCTCTGGATAACGCCAGCATCCTTAACTCCGCCTACGCTTGTGCCTTTACCTGTGGCCAAGGTCTCAGCATCGCCGTATGGTCCATCTTTCCAGCCGTTTTGTTCGAACCAGCTTAAGCAGAACTGAGTGTCTGCATCGAAATCATCCTCGGCAAGGAAGCGATTGATGAGCTGGAGGGCGGTGCGCACGCTCATGGGCGAGCCGTCGGCCTCCAGCACGGCCGAGTATTTGGAAAAGACCGCCATGCCCGGCCCAATGATGGCCTGCGAAAGGTCTACCGGTGCCACCGGCGAACGCTCGTCACCGGAGCCTTTGGTCATCTCGTCGAGGGCCGCAGGAAGCATGGAGTTTAGTTCGCGAATAAACTCTCGGCGTGAAATTGTCTGGGCATCTCCTGATCGTTTTCGGCATACAAGGACAATGCTGGACGCAAGAGCATTAGCACCGTTATCCATAGGTCTACCAATACGCTCTGTTCTCATTGGCCAAGTGCCGCCAATAGTGAAACCGGCGCGGATTACTGCCTCAAGGAAGGTGTCCCAGCCGGTACTGGATGTTCCAGTCAGCGCGTCGCTTTCAGTTTGCTTAAAAGCATAATAAATCGTGACAGGAAAGGCTGGGTGTGACTGCTCAGCGATGCGATGCATCGCGTAAGTCATTCCGTTGAGAAAGAAAGTTTCAGCCTCCTCTTTGCTTCCGTGCCTAAATGGTGTAGCGATTAACTCCTCTGCTTTCGGCACTGCAATAGTCGAAAAGATATCAGGATATACAGCACGCAACGAACGCCGTAACCATACGTAGAAAAAATCTGATAGGTCGGCATAGCCAATATTGTCATAATATGGCGGATCCGTGGAAATCACCTTACCCGCAGAGAGGTCCTGTTTACTAGCATCCAATTGGCGAGCGGTCCCCATTATTTTTTCCGCAACTAATCCATCAAGGACTTCACTTACCCATTCTACCCCCCCTGACCAGTTGCCACTCATTTTTTCGAGCGGATTGACTTCAATATAATCCCAGGACATGGGGATTGCGTGCCTAGCAAATATCTGGCCGACGCTTCCGCCCTTCATATTCCAGTGGCAAATTGTGTTGTTATAACTTGCGAGTCTGCTCAAGGCGCAACCAAGGTAAACCGAGACGGCTTCTGAATATGCGGTAGCACCTTTACCGCCAGCAGCGAGAGACAACTGATCACCATTCATACCAGCTGATTTAGCGTCTTCACATATTCTTGTGCGAATTTCGTTAACCAAATCGGAGAAGGTCGTCAGGGCGACAAGCTGGCGGGGCGCGAAGAGATCTCGCCACTTCGCCATGCCGTATTCCTGCACCCGGAACCCAAGCGCCTTTGCAGGTAAATCAGTTTCAGGCACGTTTGCCGCTCTTGCATTGAGTGCTGCGTCCTCTACTTCCGGGGTAGGAGGGAGATAAATTCGACCATGATCGCCTTCTACTACAACCGCCATCAATCGCGCGCCCATGCCGCCCTTTTTTGCTTCAGCTCGTAAATAGTCGAATGGTATTGGAGTGCCTGACATTATGCATAAAAAGCTGCTTCCACTGCTGGCAGACTTAGTCCCGTTTTTGGCGCTTTCGATATCCTTAATCGTACCCGCTCTTACGGTGAATCTGTATCCGCCGTCTTCGATCACCGGATGGACATAGACCTCCTTGCCGGCTTTTATGGAAAGTACGAAGGTTGACGCGAGGGGCACGCGGACATGCGAAAACGCGGGGTCAGGGCTTGTTACTGTGCGGGCCCATAGCGATGCAATGATTGGCAACTTTTGGCCTACTAGTGGTCTAATATCTGGGCGATCCCGGGCCATTGCCGACGTAATTTCTACCGCAGGATATAAGCGTCCAATTCTTTCTCTGGCCTCTCTCAGCACTATGTCTCCATAGCGCCGAACATCCTCTGCGAGGCCAGTAGCGCCTGGCCAGGCTCGTTCTAACTTAAGTGTCTTTTCATTTTTTCTATCAATATCTGGCCCGACCGGAGAGCGCCCGGCAAACTTAGGCGGGATCTCGATCATCGCCTTACTAATAAGTACAGCAACTGGATTGAGATCAGAGGCATAAGCCGCCAGTCCAAGTCGCTGTGCCTCCAAAGGGATAGTCCCGCCCCCTGAAAATGGGTCATGGAGTGCGGGTGGCTTGGCGGGATTAAATAACTCAGCGGCCTTCGGGTGATCTTTGTTAAGTTCACATAACTCGCACCAGGAGCGATGAATTTCGACGCGGGCTTTCTCTAGGACTTCTTTATTATTGGTATTCTCCCATTGCACAAGTGCTTGGATGATCTCGAACAGCCTCTTACGTTCGATCGCCGCTTCTTTCTTATTCTTACCGTATTTAAACCCCCCTCCTTGCTGATAACCCGGGTCATTAACTAACTGAGCGAAAATAACTGCACGAGCTACAGCAAGAGGTCGACGGGCCCACCAGTAGTGAAGTGTTTGTGGGTGGCCGTGACGAGGCACGGCCTTCTCTTCCTTCGCTGCTAAATTGATCGCGTCGAGTGGTAGAGCAACTTCGATGAGCTTACGGGGGGATTTGATGGGAAAATCAGACATACAAATTACTCGCGGGTGGCGATGGAGAGGAGTTTAGTGAGGTCACGATTGCTAGAGCACTCGTCCCAGTCTAGTTCGCGGCCAAATGGCTTACGTACGTAGTGTGGTCCGTCGATGGCTTCGTTTTCATCGACTATGACGATCGCAAGGATGAACTTATCAGCCTGGTTCAAGGCGTACATAATCTCGTTCTTGGTCACAGTGATCGTGGTTGCTCCCTTGGAGCGTCCTTTGACCTCGATGTGACGAGACATGGGGATCTTCCCGTCAGCGCCGACGGGGGGCTGGGAGGTAATATCCCAGCCACACTTCTCGGCCGACACGTCCTTGACGGTGCAGCCACGGGCGGTCTCTGCGCGGATGACTGCGTCCATGGCGATCTTCTCGATTCTGGACCTGGCCGCAGGGTCTGCCGAGAACTCTGGCGTCTCTAGCACGGATTCGCCACGCAGCTTCTTCATCAGGCCTACAGGTACAATCAAGGCGCCACCAAGGACGATGGGCGTTCCGTTGGTGATATGCCGCATGGACTGGAGCTCCTGCTTGCGGCTTGTGAGTCTTCCCTCGAGGTCGTTGATGGTGCGTTTAAACTTTTCGAGGTTAGGCCCGACGTCCAGGCCGGCAGCCTTGTCTTCGGTCAGCTTCATCCAGCGGTCAGTCCAGTAGTCGATTTCCTTAGTCAGGCGCTCGTGCACTGCAGCCAGCGTCTTATCCACGTGCGCGATGCGCCGGGAGGAGATCTCTTCGTAGTGCTGCGGCACAAGTGATGAGGCGGCGAAGCTCAAAGCCTTCTGCTCCTGGTCCACCTTAATCCAGTCGCTTGCGAGCAGGGGGGCGAGCAGTGCGCGTTCGCTCGGGGGTAAGGCCTCGTAATCCAAGTGAGGTGCCCAGCCGGCAAAGCTGGTCGTGCCGTCGGGTGTAATCTTTACAAATTGGAGCCGCTTCGAGAGGACGGTATTATTGCCCGATTTAACCTCGTGGGTGATCAGGAAGAGCAGTGACGGCTCGACCCCCTCATCGGACGGGTCGACCAGAATGGCGCCCTGTCTCATCAGGTTAGTGTTATTCTCGAGCACCAAGTCGGTGACGGCTAACATCAGGGGGTGCCCCGGGTGGATCATCTGGGCGAAGGCCGCGTCAGGTTTATCCAGTGGGCGGACAGCCTCTTTAGAGAAGCAGATACGTTCATACCTCTTTAGTACCGGCGCCAGTTCACGACGGTTCCGGCCGGCGATCTGACGGTCTCGTTCGCAAATAAGGGCGGGTACGTGGGTGATCTCGAAGCGACCAGGCTCACGGGGATACATCGCCCCCTTGAGGCTATTGAAGGCCTTGTCGAAGAACGACCTCACGAAGTAGGGTTGGAGTCTGCGCGCCTCAGCGATCTCCATCTGCTCTTTGACGCGATATAGTCTGTCGGCATCCATCGTCTCTTGGGCAAGGGCGTTGCGCTCGAGCAATGATTTGATGTGAGTCGTGTCTAGTGCGGTATCGATACACTTGAGCCGCTCGGCCTTCCGCTCGGGCTGATCGTTGTAACGGATCGCATCAAGGAGCAGGTCCTTGAGGCTGCGCTCTTCAAACACTTCTCCCAGGATGTCGAAGACCCGGCCGTTGAAGGCCTGGTTGATGGTTTCGAGCTTGGTCAGCAGACGATGATAGACCTCGCCTTCGCGAGTCTCACTGGCGACCAGGTTCCAAAGGTGGCAGACTTGTTGCTGGCCGATACGGTGGATTCGGCCGAAGCGCTGTTCGAGCCGGTTGGGGTTCCACGGGAGGTCATAGTTGACCATCAGGTTAGCGTTCTGGAGATTGACGCCTTCGCCCGCAGCATCAGTTGCCAGCAGAATGCGGACCTCAGGGTCAGAGCGGAAGAGCGCCTGTCGCTTGCGACGTTCATCTCGATGGACTCCGCCATGGATCGTCGTGATGCCGTTACTGCTGCCCATGACGCCGCCGATACGTCGCTCCAAGTAATTAAGGGTGTCCTTGTGCTCAGTGAAAACGATCATCTTGCGCTGCTTGCCGTCAGCATCACGCATCTGGGGGTTGTTCTGGAGGATCGTTGATAGTTCCTCCCACTTACGATCGACGCCGGAGTCGACCACCGCTTGGGCTTGGACCACGAGCCTCCCAAGGATGAGGATTTCTGCTTCGAGTTCGGCGATGGTTTCAGCGGTCGTCGCGGTGTCAGTGAGCTTCTCTTCGAGTTCCTCCTGCTCTTCGGCGTTGAGGTCATCATCATCCTCGGGTGCGGCTTCGACTGACTGAGATTTGAACTGTTGCCCTCGGGACAGCAGGCTTTCTTCCCGTAAGCGACTTTCGAGGTTAAGCTTTCGTCGTTTGAGCGACTGGAAAATGGCCTCAGGGCTGGATGCGAGTCGACGCTGAAGGGCAGTAAGAGCGAAGCCAACGGATCCCTTTCTCGGCCCGTTAAGTGCGTCGGCCTTACCCATCTCGGTCTTCACGTATAAAGTTACCGACTCATAGAGGGCGGACTCGATATCCGAGAGTTTGTAGTTGGCGGTGTAGGCTCGTCGTTCTGGGAACAGGCGTCTGCCGTCGAAATGGTACATCTCTTCCTTGACCATCCGTCGCATGAGGTCGCTGGCGTCCACTTTATGCGTGCTGCTCGCTGGTCCGCGGAACTTCCCGTAAAACCGATCTGAATCGAGCAGGGAGAGAAAGAGTTGGAAGTCCTCCTCTTTGCCGTTGTGCGGCGTGGCGGACATGAGGAGCAGGTGCCTCGTGCGTGCTCCGAGTTTCTCGGCTAGTTCAAATCGGCCGGTTTTCTTAACTTCGGACCCATAGAAGTGTGCGCCGAGCTTGTGCGCTTCATCGAAGATCACCAAGTCCCAGTTGGTAGCTAGGAGCTTCTCCTGCAGGTCCTCGTTGCGAGCCATTTGGTCTAACCGTACGATCACCTGATCTAGACTCTCGAAGGGGTTTCCGGTCGATGCAGTCGATTCGAGGGCAGATGAGAACAGATTGAACTGGAGGCCGAACTTCTCGAATAACTCGTCGCGCCACTGCTCGACCAAGCTTCCTGGTGCCACGACCAGGATACGTCGAGAGTCTGCGCGCATGATCAGCTCTCGGATATAGAGCCCTGCCATGATGGTCTTTCCGGCGCCAGGATCGTCGGCTAGCACGAATCGCAGAGGCTGGCGCGGCAGCATTGACTCGTAGACTGCGGTGATCTGGTGAGGCAGGGGTTCGACGTTGGACGTATGAACCGCCATCATCGGATCGAAGAGGAAGGCGAGATCGATACGCTTGGCCTCAACGGCTAGCTTGAAGGTGTCTCCGTCGCCCTCAAAGGTCCAGGGGTGCTGACTTTCAGCGAGCGATAAGCCTTTCGCGTCGGCCTCCAAGATAAGTCGTTCGCCCAGAGTGCCATCGGGCAACTTGTAAATCGCTTGAACCGATTCGCCGTGTGGCACGACAGCCACGACGGTGACGAGCCGGCCTAACTCGATTCCGGAGATAACCGCTCCGGCCTTAATATCAGTTAGGTTAAGCATGTCGTTTTACTGGCTGAAGCAGGAGATATTGGGGTAAGTGGGAGTCCCTTGACCCTCCTTTTAAGGGAAGGCCTTGGGGAGAGACCCTTGGTATGTTCAGCCCAAGGCTTAACGCAAATGCAACCTAGGTGAACGACCCAGGAAGGCGGAATATTATCGAAGCCAGCGGGTTGGCGGAGCCGCGGGCTTGCCACACTCCCCTAGGGGGTTAAGCCTATCGCACGCATGAGTGAGATTAACCAGTTAATCGCCCTAGTCCGGCAGTTCCGGGATGAGCGCGACTGGGCGCAGTTCCATAACGCCAAGGACCTGGCGGCCGGCCTGAGCATCGAGGCGGGGGAGCTGCTTGAACAATTCCTCTGGAAGCAGCCCCAAGACGCCGACCCAGCCAAGGTCCGGGCC
>Ga0114971_10001454_pt1 | contig 16121 bp, 13 predicted proteins | sample M_140625_MF_Meta_FD_87320 | JGI IMG/M metagenome (GOLD analysis project Ga0114971, IMG submission 87320) | Freshwater microbial communities from Lake Montjoie, Canada to study carbon cycling - M_140625_MF_MetaG | ecosystem: Environmental > Aquatic > Freshwater > Lake | place: Lake Montjoie...
ATGTAATATTTTTTATTATTATTATTATTATTATTATTATAATTTACTTTCATATTAGCTTAAAAAAATTATTATCTATATTACTACTATTATACATAGAATATAAAAACTAAAAAATAAAATATAATTATTTATCATACCTAATTAGTTTATTGGACTAAATCATAAATTTTATCAATTTCACTTTCAGTACCTAAATGCAATTGTGCTAAATTTTTAGATAATTGAGTTCGTAGACCTTCATTTTGGATTAATTCAATAACGCCTTGAGCTATAGATTCTGGATTCATTTCAGTAACAAAGCCTGTTTCCTTATGAATTATTTGATCACTTACAGTATTAAAATTCGTTACTAAAATGGGACTTCCAATTATTTTAGCTTCATCAATAGCTATTGATTTTCCTTCAAATCTTGATGTTTGCATAAATATATCGGCTATTTTTATAAACGGATAATGGTTTTCTTTTATTCCAAGGAAAGAGACATTTTCTTCTAAATTATTTTTAGTAATTTGTCGTACTAATTTTGATTTTTCAACTCCCTCACCTAAAACAATCCAATGAAATTTATATCCTGCTTCTCTTACAATTTTCAAAGCATCTACAGCAAAATCATAACCTTTTTGATTTTCTAATCTACCAATAGAAACAATTTTTGTACCTTCAGGAAAATTATCTGGAATTGGCTCTATTGCAAATTTCTTGATTAAAAATGGAGACACAATATTGAAAATAATTTTGATTTTTTTTTCACAACTTGGAAAATTCTTTATTAAAACCTCCCTGCATTCTTTGGAATCGGTAACAATAACATCTAATTTTTCAAAATATGGAAAATCAATGTATTTATCCATTTCTAATTTTTCATAATCATTATGAATAAACCCTATTTTTTTAATTGCAATTACCTTTTCAATTGCATAATACACAGGAGATTTTTCTAAAAAACCAAAAACTGCATCGTATTTTTTAGAAGATTTAGAAACACATCTGCTAATACATTTCCAAACCCTTTGCTCACATTTTGATTGATTTTTTTCAGTTTTAAAAATATAACCAGCAATAATTCTATTATAAATAATATCCAGTCTTCTTTTTTTTAATGCTTTTAAAAGTGCTTTAGAAAGCGACATATCAAAGTAGTGATACTCTTCAATAGAGGGTAATAATTTTACTTTAGAAGCTAATTGCTTTAAAAACAAACCTTTTACGGAAAACAACTGTAAATCTACATTATACAATTCATAGTCAATTGTTTGCAAAAGTGATATTAATGATTTTTCTGCTCCGCCACATCGTAAATTACTCATTACAAAAAGAAGATTTTTTTTAAGCTTTGCCATAAATTAAATTATATAATTTAGTAATTTCAGTTTCGGTTCCTAATTGCGTTTCATTTAAATTTAGGATGAATTTTTCTATTAAATTTGGATTCTCCTTTAAGTATTTAATCTGCTTGGCTATATCCATTGGATTGGTTTCGCATATAATTCCGTTTATCCCATTAGCAATCTGCTCTTTTGCTGTTGTATAATTAGTTGTAATAATTGGTTTGCCCAAAATTTTTGCTTCGTCTATAGCTATAGATTTTCCTTCAAACCGAGAAGGCTGAACATAAAGATTTGTTTGTTTTATATAAGGATATGGATTTGCTTTCAATCCTAATAAAATAAAATTATCCTCTAAATTGTATTCTTTAATTTTATCGTTAATATAATTTTTTTCGACGCCATCACCAATAATAAACCATTTAAATACTATTTCTGTTTTTGTTAATAAAAAAGCGGCTTCTAATGCTAAATCAATTCCTTTCTCTTTGCTTAATCTTGCGATTGTAAGAATAGTAAATACTGAAGAATTAAATTTAGAATCCTTTAATTTTTCATTAGAAAGATATTTAATTAAACTTGGAGAAACTATATTATAAATTAATTTAATATTATTTTTAATATTCGGAAAATTTTGACTTAAATCGGATACACATTCTTCCGAAATTGTTACTAAATAATTTAACTTTTCAAAAAAAGGGAGATCCAAAGCTTTTTGCATTCCCGAGTTAGAATAATTTGTATGAATACAGCCAATTTTTGTTTTGGCATTTACTTTTTCAATAACGTAATAAATGGAGGATTTTTCTAAAGCCCCTATTGCCACATCATATTCTTGAGTCGATTTTGGAATTGATTTACTTAAATTTTTCCATGATATTTGTTCCGCTTTGGAGGTGTTTTTTTCTATTTTGTTTTTCAAAAAGAATAGAATTCGATGCAATACTAAATGAAACTTTCTTTGATTAAACAATTCAGAAACTGAAATAAAAATTGATTCAGAAAAATCTAAAAAGTCTCCATATATTGAAATTAAGTTGACTTCCCTAGGAATGGAATTTAAGAATAATCCTTTACTATGAAATACCAACAGATCAACATCAAAAAGAGTATAATCGATTGTATGAAGTAAATTAATTAAACTTTTTTCACCACCACCAGCATCCAAACTAGGAATTACAAATAGTATCTTTTTTTTCATTAGTTACATTTGAGATAAATAAATTGCTGCTTGTTGAGACCTATTTTTAATTCTAGGAATGTTGTTTGCTAAAATTTGAATAATTTTTTCCTCCTCAATTACCATTTCTTGAAACTTCTCAATTAATTTAATACTATTCGAAATTTCATTTATACTCAATACTAGTTTTTCTTCACTAAAAATATCTTTCGCTATTCCTTTTGACTTAACACTATAACCAAGAACCATTGTTGGAATCAAGGTAGAATAAGCGGCAATTGTGGCATGGGTTCGAGCTCCGATAAAAAATCGCATTTTAGAAATATATCCTTTGTATTGTGTGGCATTTAAATTGTTTGGTAATAGTAAAACTCTGCCCGTATTTTTAAATTGATCGTGAAAATCTTGTAAACAAGCAAAGTCATCATTACCCTCTTCAATTACGTGCGGCGTTAAAGCAATAGTCAATGTCGAATTTTCTAAAATATATTGTACCAATTTTAAGGCTGCTTTTTTAGAATCTTTATTCTTCTTCCAAACTAACGGACTAAAATTAAAGCCCATTGTATTACCCATTTGCCAACCAACTGGCAAAGGCAGTACTTCCTTTTCCATTGTAAATGCTCCGTCGGCACAAAGCTTCACGTTAGTTAAACCTTGCTTTGTTAGATTTTCATAAGTAAGCGATTCTCTAGCAAGAATTAAATCAAATAATTTAAGATCTTCTAATTTTGCATCGGATAAATCTTCGATTCCAATTGATGCCCCCCAAAGCACTAGCTTTTTTCCTGCTTTTTTTACACATCGGTCAATTTCATATATTCCAGGTTGCTCCCCATAACAATAATTATCGCCTCCAATAGAAAGAAATATATCATAATTAGGAATTAATTTTATTATATCGGAATTTATAACTCGGAAAGCGTAATTTTCATTTTTAAAAAGTTTAAATTGAATGATACAATTTAACCATTCTAACGAAAACTTTTTTATTTTCTTGGGTTTATCGTAATAAATAGTATCAACCAAAGGAATGTGTGCATCTGTTTCGGGTTTCCGAGAAGCTAAATCTACAGTAGCATTTTGAATTTGTTTTTTAATTAATGCGACTCCCGATCGCACTATAGCTTCGCAACCTCTATTATTACTTCCTCCGTGATAAAACATTAGTATTTTCATAGTCTATTTATTTCTGTATCGGCTGTATCTGGTTGCAAAATAAATTTTAAGTGTAGATTTTTCCTTTATGGATTTAATCAAATAGGAATTATATCGATTGCTATTTTCAACTAGATATTCAAAATAATAATTTATCTCTTTTTGAACTTCCTCATTATGGAGCATTGCCTTAACAAAAGCATACCTATCCTTAAAACTTAATTTATTGGATGGATTAAAATAAATATGCAGAAGAGAAAGTACATTTTTGATTAATTTAAGTGCTTTAATACTTCGTATTCTCTCTTGTGTAAGTCTTAAATCTATAATTGAAGCATAATCAAAATGGTAAAGACACAATACATTTTGAAAATAATTATGTTGCAAAACATTACGGGTAGCACTACCTTCAACTTCTCTGTAATTATATCCTGAGTAATCTAAATAAACCATAGATTTTATTTTATTAAAATACAATAAATTAAAAATATTGTCTTCGCTTAACGCATTATTAGGAGGAAATTGAATATTATTTTCTTTTATAATAGAAGCTTTAAATAGCTTATTACTAGAAAAATACAAGTCATCTTTTTCAATTAAATGGGGTGAAATAACGTCTTTTATATAGTCATTATCTAAAGTTTTATTAATTAGAAAACTATATTTAATAACTATTTCTTTATCGTTTGAATGAGTTTTCATATTTGTCAACACCAAATCGCATTGATGGTTTTCAATTGCTTCAAATAAAACATTGTACATATCCTTTTCTATCCAATCATCACTATCTACAAAACCAATATATTTACCTTTAGCTATTTTTAATCCATTATTTCTGGCAACACTAACTCCTTTGTTTACTTGGTTAATTATGCGAATTCTAGAATCTTTAGCTTTATATTTTTCTAGAATATATAAACTACTATCTGTTGAACCGTCGTTAACAAAAATGAACTCACAATTGGTATATGTTTGTTTCAACAAAGAGGTAACACACTGATTCAAATAATTGGCAGTATTGAATACCGGAACGATTATGCTTATTAAAGATTTCATTTATTGAAAATTAGTTTAGATGCATTGGTCAACTATTTGTGAAATACATTGGATATTAAAATCGTAAAATAATGGAAGTCGCAATAAACAATTGGTAAACCTATCACTATTGGGTAAATTTCTTCCGTCGTGCTTCTCTCTGAAATAATCACTTGCATGAAGCGATAAGTAATGAAAAACTGCATTAAATTCTGCATCTTTTAGTCGGCCTATTAATCTATTTCGATGCTCTATATCCTTAGTAACAATAAAAAAAGTATGGGCATTATGGCTTGCAAATACAGGAACAAATGGCAATTGTAGATTTTTTATTCTTTTATCTATAAATAAATTATTATAAGTGTTCCAAATTAGTTTTCTCTGATCTTGAATAGTATCCAAACATTCTAATTGTGCCCATAAAAAAGCCGCAATTAATTCTGACGGTAAGAAAGAAGAACCAATATCTACCCAACCGTATTTATTAATTTCTCCTCTAAAAAACTCAGCTCTATTAGTCCCTTTTTCCCAAATAATTTCAGATCTTTTTACAAATTTATAATCATTAATTGCCAATAGACCTCCTTCACCAGAAATAATATTTTTGGTTTCATGAAAAGAAAATGCGGCCAAATGACCTATAGATCCTAATGCCTTTTTAATTCCATTTTTATTGGTGTAATACCCATCAATTGCTTGCGCGGCATCTTCAATTACAATCAAATTAAATCGATTAGCTATATCCATTATTGCATCCATATCACAGGAAATTCCAGCATAATGTACCACAACTATTGCTTTAGTTTTTGCTGTAATTAAGTCCTCAATATAAGTAGCATCAATATTAGGATTATCTGGATATGAATCAGCAAAAACTAATTTAGCTCCCTGTCGTAAAAAAGGTAAAGCGGAAGAAACAAAGGTATAACTAGGTAAAATTACCTCATCAGAATTTTGAATATTTGCTAGTATTGCGCACATTTCCAAAGCATCGGTACCCGAAGTAGTTAACAATGCTTTTAGAATACCATACCTCTTTTCAAAGAAATTTTGACATAGCAATGTAAAAGGTCCATTACCCGAAAGTTTGCCATTAGCTATAGCTTCACTTAGATAATGAATTTCCTTTCCTGTTGTATATACTTTATTAAATGGAATCATATTTTACTTTATTAAATGAAAATAATTACATGCTCATTGTTCTATTTTATTTATAATAAATCTTCCTTTTGCATTAATTAAAATAATTTTAAAATAAAGTTGGTATTTCTTAAAATAATGAAATGCGAAAAATAGCAATGAAGATTTATTGAAAAACTTATATTGCTGCGAAATCAATTTTTCTAAATAGATTAATTTATTTTCCTTCAAAAATCTTTTTACCTTTAAAAACCTTTTTCTATCAAGGGTTGGCAGAATGTTCCACTCTATAACTTTTTGAAGGAAAATTAATTTAACTTTATCAAAATATAAATCCTCGATTAATTTTAAATTTTGAAAATTTTGTTTCTTAAATTCTTCTAGATTTTTGATAGCTATTAGACATCCATTAAATACTTTCTCATTGTTTGTATTATTACTGGCAGAACCATCGTGTTGAAAATAGTTGTAATACGGTATAGAAAAATAACTACAACGCTGCGCTTTAGATTGAGCCATAGCATTAAAAACAGTATCTTCTCCAATAATAATCCCAGGAATAAATAATATATTTTTTATCAATTCTTTTTTATATAGTGTTGATATAAATGTCCTTCTTTCATGAACAAATCCACTATGTATTAACTCGTCCGATCCAACTTTTGGAGAACCTTCAATGTATATTCCTTTGCTATCGATGTAAGATAAATTTAAATATAAAATATCTAAATTATCTTTAATTGCAGTTTCAACTATTGAACCCAAAGTATTTGCATTAATTGTATCATCGGAGTCAATAAATGTAATGTAGTATCCTTTTGCAATTGATAATCCTAAATTTCTAGCTGAGGAAACGCCTTTATTATCTTGTTTTAAATAAATAATATTTGAATAATCTTCTTTATATTTTAATATAATATCTTCTGTTTCATCTGATGAACCATCATTAATCAATATTATTTCATATTCTTCTTTTGTTAAATCTTGACTTAAAGTACTATTGATACAATTTGACAAATATTTTTCTGAATTATAAACTGGAATTATTATACTTAACTTTAGCACAGCGCACCTATTGATTAAAAATCTAATTAATTAAACTTATTACTATTTCCAAAATTTAAAAATTCGGTTATGTTTTTATTTTTTATTTTATAAGGAAAACTAGTTAATAACATTTTTTGAACAAATTCAATCTTGGACTCATCTGGCAAATAAAAACCTTGATCACTTAACAATTCTTCGTCAATAGTTTTACTATCAAAAAAAATGATATTACAAATCCCCAAGGACTCAAAATAATCATAGAATTTAATATTGCTTCCAAACAAATTATCTGAAAACTTCCACCATTTGGCTTCAATATTATATGCATTAGCAACTATTATCCCGTGTAATGAAGTGGATATAATTTTTTTACATTTTAAAATTTCATCAATAACAAGTTCAATATTATCTGTTAATAAATTAACTAGTAAAATATCTTCCTTCTTCTCATAAATTAATTTTATTTTTTCAAAATCAACATAATGACATACAATTCCAAACCTATATTTTTTATTTATACCATTTTTATAAATTAATGGCAATAGTAATGCTGGATCTCCTACATTTTTAGGAACTTCATAGCCTAGATTTTTTAATCTATTAATGGTTTTATAACCTCTTACAGCTTTAAAAACTCCTCCTTTAATAATCCCATCTTCATGAACAATTCCGGTTCCCCAAACTATGGTGTTAGAATTTGAAATTTCTATTATACTTCCAACCATTATGGAGTGTCTGATATATTTAGCATAAATACTATTTGGATCAAATAATAATGGCACTTTGCCAGTCAATTTTTCAACAATATATGGAGTTAAAATATCTCCAAAATTCTCTTTATTTTCTTCACGATATTTATGGAAATCTTGAAAAGTCCACCAAAATACTTTTGGCCTATTGCTCATTCGGTATTTTAAAAAAGAAATTCCTATTTTCAGATATCTTTTTAGGATCCCATAGCCACCATTGTATTTTTTTGAGATAGGAAATTTGATTTTCATTGAATCTATATTTTATAATTCTTGCAGGATTTCCCGCTACAATTGCATAATCAGGGACATCTTTTGTAACTATTGAACCCGCGCCAATACAAACACCATCTCCTATATTAACATTAGGCAATACTATTACATCATCTCCTATCCATACATCATTGCCAACTGTTATAGTATTGATTTTAGAATACTTGAATGGATATTCTTTAAAATTCTCAAAATACAAACTATATTGAACAGAAGGAAATGTATAACTATGATTAGATAATATTACTTTAAAATTCTCTCCAATAGCACAATAATTACCAATAATAAATTTGCCATTTCCTTTTAAATTAAAATTTCCATTATGATAACTTTTTGTTCCCGAAACTATATTAACACTATCTACAAATAAATAGGGAGGCGGTGCTTGATATAAAATCAAATGCCTTATTTTATTGATTATTTTATCTTTTATTCTTTTACCAATTCCCATTTTGAATCATTTGAAAATAATAAATAATTACCTGATGGTATTTTTCCAGTATGGTAAATATCGCTTTCAATTATATTGAAGCTTAGACAATTTTCTTTTATTTCAATAGTATTTTGTTTGTTCGCTAGACCAACAGTTATTTTGTATTTTCCGGGCATTAATTTTAAATCTTTAATAGTAACATTAAAATGAAAATCTTTATTGGAATCAAATTTGTTGTTTGACATTTCAAAACTTCTAATAGCAATTATATTAGTTCCAAAGTTGTTTGATATTATTATACTAGATTTAATATCATCATAAGGGAAATTTAATTTTACATAAACCTTTATTCTTATAATATCCCCCATTATAAAATTTGAAATTTCCGAAGCTTGACTACCATCAATTTCTACTCTTTTAACATAACATTCAGCATCTTTGGATTCAAAATCAATAAATTTTTTTTCATTAGTATTATCAAAAATATTCATATAATCACCAATCAACATAGCAACCGAATTGTACTCTACACATTTTCCTTTATCCAATAATAGCCCTTTGTTACATAAATATTGTACGGCTGCCATATTATGGCTCACAAATAAAACAGTTCTTCCCTCACTTTTACTAACATCCCCCATTTTACCTAAACATTTTTTTTGAAATTCAGCATCACCTACTGCCAAAACCTCATCTACAATCAAAATCTCACTTTCTAAATGGGCAGCGACAGCAAAAGCTAATCGAACATACATTCCTGAAGAATAGCGCTTTACTGGAGTATCGATGTAACGATCAACACTAGAAAAAGCTACAATTTCATCAAATTTTCTAGTTATTTCATTGCTACGCATTCCTAATATAGCACCATTTAAATAAATGTTTTCTCGACCTGTCAATTCAGGGTTAAAACCTGTTCCAACTTCTAGTAACGATGCAATACGTCCATTTATTTTAAAGCTACCTGAAGTGGGTCTAGTAACTTTACTTAATAGTTTAAGTAAAGTGCTTTTTCCGGCTCCATTTCTGCCTATAATACCTATTGCATCACCTTGTTCAATCTCAAAATTAATATCCCTTAACGACCATACATATTCACTTTCCCCTTTAATTGAGCGATCATTGACTTCACCTATTTGTAAATAAGGATCTTCATTACCTCTAAGTTTATTCCAAAAGCGGTTTAAATCATGACTCAAAGTCCCTGTACCTATTTGTCCTAGGCGGTATTGTTTAGAAATATTTTCTGCTTTTATAGCTAACTGCTTCATTTAATAATTTTAAACGACAACTGAGTTTTCAAATAGCTTCATAATCCAAATCAATTAGACCATTTGCTGAATGCATTTATATTATTTTAAACATTCTAAATTTAAACAAATACAATTTAACTTTTTATGGCATTACGCAATTATTTTTAAATTAAATTTATTATTTAAATCTTATAATTAGTTACGCGATTTTTTGCCACATTAACGTCAGTATAACTAATGCGTTACTTTAAATCAACTAGTGTATAGAAATTTAAAAACATTAAGGGACTAACTAATTTTAGTTGGTTTTTTAATATTTTATAACAATATGAATAATATAAAAAAATTTTACGCTTTATAAAAGCATAAAAATAAATTATTAGGAATTTTTAAAATAGCTTACAAATATTGACTTATTTATACTTGTTATTAAAAATAAATATTAAAATAATTTAATAAATATTAAAATAATTACAAATATACTTCCTTTTATTTTAATCACCAAATTATTAATTTGTTAATTTGTTACACTTAAATTAAAAAAAATTGTATAATTTTTATTTAAAATTAAAAATAAATCAAAAAAAATATTAGGATTATTGATATTGTTTGTCATAGTACTTTGCATACTCTCCAGAAGTAACGTTTTTAAGCCATGCGCCATTAGATAAATACCAATTAATGGTTCGTTCAAGACCTTCTTCAAAAGTAACGGAAGGCTTCCAACCCAATTCTTTATTTATTTTTGATGCGTCAATTGCATAACGTAAATCGTGCCCGGGGCGATCCTTAACATAAGTAATCAATTTAGCAGATTCGCCCTCTATTCTACCTAATTTTTCATCCATTAGTTGGCAAAGTAATTTTACTAAATCAATGTTTTTCCATTCATTAAATCCTCCAATATTGTAGGTTTCGTGATTTTTACCTTCATGAAAAACCAAGTCAATTGCAACAGCATGATCTTCAACAAATAACCAATCACGGGTGTAATTTCCGTCACCATAAACAGGAAGTGATTTTTTAGTTATAATATTATTAATAAACAACGGAATCAATTTTTCAGGAAAATGATTCGGACCATAATTATTAGAACAATTAGTAATTACATAAGGTAAGCCATAAGTTTCTCCATAAGCTCTAACAAAATGATCTGAACTTGCTTTGGATGCAGAATAAGGAGAATTCGGATCATAAGGAGTAGTTTCGGTAAATAAACCTGTAGCTCCAAGAGAACCATAGACCTCATCGGTAGAAATATGATAGAATCGCTTGCCTTGCATTGCTCCAGCCCAAATTGTTTTGGCAGCATTTAAAAGATTCATAGTTCCAATTACATTGGTGCGAACAAAACTTAATGGATCCGAAATAGAACGATCTACGTGCGATTCAGCTGCTAAATGCAAAACGCCTTCAAATTGGTGTTTTTGGAACAAATCGTTAATAAAATCAGCATCTACTATATCTCCTTTAATAAAAGTATAATTGGGTGCATCTTGTATATCAGTAATATTTTCTAGATTTCCAGCATAGGTTAAAGCATCTAAATTAAAAATTTGACAATTAGGATAGTTATTTACAAATCTTCGAGCCACATGAGAACCAATAAAACCAGCACCTCCAGTAATTAATATCTTTTTCATTTTTTTATTTTAAATATCTATAATTCTAAAAATCAATTATAATTTACCATCTACAGCAACTGACAATACTCCTTTAACATCATAGACCATTGCATTGGTTTTCTTTAAAGGCTCTAAATCTAAGTTTAAAAATTCTTTATGGGAAACCCCCAAAACGATTGCGTCAAATTCATTTTTAGGTAATAATTTAGTAGTGACCAAATCATATTCATGAGCCACTTCTTTTGGATTTGCCCATGGATCAAAAATGGTTACTTCAATTCCATAATCTTTCAAACATTTTATAACTTCTACTATTTTAGTATTCCGAACGTCAGGACAATTTTCCTTAAAAGTAATTCCTAACATTAACAACTTCGAATGGTTAACGGGAATTCCTTTTTTAATCATTAATTTAACAATTCTAGAGGCTACATATTCGCCCATGCTGTCGTTTAATCTTCTTCCTGCCAGAATAATTTCTGGATGGTAACCCGCTTCTTGGGCTTTTTGAGCCAAATAATAAGGATCTACACCTATGCAATGTCCACCAACTAATCCAGGTTTGAAATTTAAGAAATTCCATTTTGTTCCAGCAGCTTCCAATACAGCTTGAGTATCAATTTCTAAAATATTAAAAATCTTAGCCAATTCATTTACAAAAGCAATATTAATATCTCTTTGGGAATTCTCAATAACTTTGGCTGCTTCAGCTACTTTTATTGAAGGAGCCAAATGGGTGCCTGCGGTAATAACCGATTTATAAAGTTCGTTTACTTTTTTCCCTATTTCAGGTGTAGAACCTGCTGTAATTTTTAAAATTTTATCTATGGTGTGTTCTTTATCTCCGGGGTTAATTCGTTCTGGCGAATAACCTGCAAAAAAATCAACATTGAATTGTAATCCGCTTCCTTTTTCTAAAACAGGAACGCATTCTTCCTCTGTTAGTCCGGGATAAACGGTAGATTCGTAAATTACAATATCTCCTTTTTTTAAAACTTTCCCAACAGTTTCGCTAGATTTGTAAAGTGCAGTTAAATCTGGACGATTATTCTTATCTACTGGAGTTGGAACCGTAATGATATAATAGTTACACTCTTTTAAATCTTGCATGTTGGTGGAACAATAAAGTCCGATTTTAGAAAGTGGCGCATCAATAATAACCGATTGCAAAACTTCTTTATCTACTTCTAAAGTGACATCTAAACCCGAGTTTAATTCGTTCACACGTTGCTGATTAATATCAAACCCTACCACAGAATATTTAGTAGCAAAAAGCCGTGCTAAAGGTAACCCAACATATCCTAAACCAATTATTCCAATTTTCATGTCCATCTAAAAAGAGATTACTACAGTATATTATTAAGAACCGATTCCCTGGTAATTAAACCCTATTTCTTTCAATTTAGCTCCATCTAAAATATTTCTTCCGTCAAAAACAAAAGCAGGCTTTAACATCCCATCGTAAATTTTTTGCCAATCGTATTCTCTAAATTCATCCCATTCAGTAAGAACAGCAATAGCATGAGCACCATTGCAGGCATCATAAGCATTTTCGCAAGAGTAAACATATTTACTGTTTTGATCTTCACTTCTAGATTCTAGATAATTCAAATCGAAAAGAATTTGAGCATGATTTACCTTAGGATCGAAAACGGATATTTTTGCTTGTTCGTTTATCAAATCGTCTGCAACATAAATTGCAGGAGATTCTCTAGTATCGTTAGTGTCTTTTTTAAATGCCCAACCTAAAAAAGCAATTTTCTTATCGGAAATTGTATTGTATAGCGTACTAACTATATTCTTAGAAAAACGTCTTTTTTGGTGGTCGTTCATGATAATTACTTGTTCCCAATAATCAGCAACTTCATGTAAACCGAAAGATTTTGAAATATAAACTAAATTTAAAATATCTTTTTGGAAACAAGAACCTCCAAATCCTACCGAAGCTTTTAAGAATTTAGGACCTATTCTACTATCCATACCAATTGCTCTAGATACTTCATTTACATCGGCACCTGTTTTCTCACATAATTCTGACATTGCATTAATAGAAGAAACCCTTTGCGCAAGAAAAGCGTTTGCTGTTAATTTTGACAATTCTGAAGACCATGTGTTTGTAGTTAAAATTCTCTCTTTAGGAACCCAATTAGCATAAACTTCTACTAAAGATTGTATTGCAATTTGTCCTTCTGGAGTAGTGTCACCTCCAATTAATACGCGGTCTGGACTCAATAGGTCCTCAACAGCTGTTCCTTCAGCAAGAAATTCTGGGTTGGATAGTATTTGAAATTGAACCCCATTTCCTGTATTATCTAATATATTTTTTATCGCTTCTGCCGTACGAACTGGCAAGGTAGACTTTTCCACCACAATTTTATTGTCTTTAGAAACTCGAGCAATTTGTCTAGCACAAAGTTCAATGTATTTTAAATCAGCAGCCATTCCTTTTCCAGAGCCATAGGTTTTGGTTGGAGTATTTACCGAGATAAAAATTAGTTGCGCATCTGCAATTGCCTGATCCACTTCTGTAGAAAAGAAGAGATTTTTACCTCTAGATTGCGCTACAATAGCACCCAATCCTGGTTCGTATACCGGAATATTTTCCACATCAGCATCATTCCATTTGGCAATTCGTTGTTCATTCAAATCAACTACCGTTACTTTAATATTTGGACATTTTTGGGCAATAACTGCCATCGTTGGTCCTCCAACATATCCTGCACCTATACAACAAATGTTTGTAATTTTCATTTTAATTTATTTTAAATTTTTCCAATACCACTTTACGGCTTCTTTCAAGCCTTCTTGAAATGAGTATTTAGGGTTGTAGTTTAATAATGATTTTGCTTTTTCTATACTTGCCAATGAATGAGGAATATCCCCTAATCTATTGGGACCGTGAATAATTTCTATATCTGAAATGGAACTATCCAATTCAGAAAGGTATTTTTTTAAATAAAATACCAAATCGTTTAATGTATTTCTATCACCAAAAGCTGTGTTATAAACCGTATTTATAGCTGTCGGATTTTGAGTAGTAATCGCCAATTCATTCATTTGAATCACATTATCAATATAAGTAAAATCACGAGAATACATTCCGTCGCCATTTATTATTGGGCTTTCTCCTTTCATTAATTGCATCACAAATTTCGGAATTACAGCTGCATAGGCTCCATTAGCATCCTGTTTTCTTCCAAAAACATTAAAATAACGTAATCCTATAGTTTCTAATCCAAATGTTTTACTGAAAATTTCAGCATATAATTCGTTTACATATTTAGTAATTGCATAAGGAGATAATGGTTTTCCAATAACATCTTCAACTTTGGGAAGCGCTACAGAATCCCCATAAGTAGAGGAACTTGCGGCATACACAAATCGTTTTACTCCTGCATCTCGAGAGGCCGTTAACATTTTAAGGAAACCTGAAACATTTACTTCATTAGTTGCAATTGGATCACTAATTGAACGGGGCACCGAACCCAAAGCGGCTTCATGCAATACATAATCAACTCCTGCCGCTGCAATTTTGCAATCTTCTAAATTTCGAATATCTCCTTCAATTAATTGAAATTTATCATTTGATAAAAGAGGTGCAATATTATGACGGTGACCTGTTGAAAAATTATCCAAACAGACTACTTCATTTCCTTGTTCTAAAAAATATTCGCATAAGTTAGAACCAATAAATCCTGCACCACCAGTTACTAATATCTTCATAATTAACTGCTCTTTTTAGCAAACATTTTTTTTATTTTACCAATTATGTTTTTTGGTTTTTCTTCTTCATGATAGCCATTCGAATAAGCGCCGTAGCCGTAGCCATAACCATAAGAATAACCATAACCATATTTTGCTTTATTCTCAAAACCATTTAGGACAATACTAACATTAACAAGTTCCTCGCGTTTAACTCTATTGTTTAGCATCGTTACCATTTCTTTTTTGGTAAAATTTTGACGCATTATATATAATGTTACATCGGCAAACATAGAAAGCTCAACAGCGTCTGTAACTAGTCCTACTGGAGGTGTATCTAAAATTATATAGTCGTATTTCTTCTTTAATTCTTCCATAAATTCCTTCATGGTTTCTCCCATAATTAATTCGGAAGGATTAGGTGGAATGGGTCCAGATGTTATTACATCAAGGTAAGGAATATCTGTAGATTGTGTGACATCTAATAGATTTTTATTACCAATTAAATAATCTACAATTCCTAAATTATTATCTAATTTAAAATCTTCAAATATCTTTGGTTTTCTAAGGTCTAACCCTACGATAACCGTTTTCTTTTCACTTAATGCAAAAACGGAGGCAATATTTATGGAACAAAAAGTTTTTCCTTCACCACTTACAGATGAAGTAAGCATTAGCGTTTTAGCGCCAACAACCGATTGTTTTTTATATAAAAATTGTAAAGAAGATCGTATAGCCCTAAAGGATTCCGACAAAGCAGATTTTGGCCTTTCAAAAACAGAAAGATTGCTTTCGGTATTTTTTAATCCTACCACTCCTAGCAATGGAAGATTTGTTAATCTAGATACATCCTCTGTATTTTGGATGGAATTATTAATAAAGAAAAGTAAGAAAATAATTACTAACGGTAATAATAATCCCACGAAAATAGCCAATACATAATTCACGCTTGTTCTAGGGCCTATAAGACCCTCACCAATATCTTTAGCCGGATCAATAAATTGAATATCCGATAAATTAGCTGCTTTAACAATTTGAGCCTCGCTTCTTTTTGCCAAATAAGTTTCGTAGATACCGTTGCTCAAGTCATACTTTCGCATGATTTTAATATATTCTTGCTTTTCTTCTGGAAGAGTCATAATTTTACCTTCCACTTGATTTATTTTGCTTTTTACTTGAGATGCATCTTGCTGAATTG
>Ga0114971_10001456_pt1 | contig 16111 bp, 7 predicted proteins | sample M_140625_MF_Meta_FD_87320 | JGI IMG/M metagenome (GOLD analysis project Ga0114971, IMG submission 87320) | Freshwater microbial communities from Lake Montjoie, Canada to study carbon cycling - M_140625_MF_MetaG | ecosystem: Environmental > Aquatic > Freshwater > Lake | place: Lake Montjoie...
CGTAGTATTTAATTTCATTTTCGATGTTCGTAACTTGAAATATTACTAATTCTTTATCAAATTTATCAACATCGCCAGACAGTCTTTGAGAATCTTGATTTAAGCTCTCAAATTCTACCTTCTTTTTTTCGTCATTAGTAGCTTTTGTCAGCAATTCGGCACATCTTTGTTTTAAAATAGTGATTACTAGAGATAATCTGCCGCCTTCTTTCGCCGCATTAACAGAAGGATTAATATCTTCTGAATCACTAAGATTGTTGATACTTTCTATTCCACGAATATTTCTTGCTTTTTCTGCAGTCAAATCTTTAGATGATTCATCAAGTTTTTTCGATAAAAACTCAATTGATTTTTGCAATGATTGCAACTGAATTAATTTACCCTTCTCTTCTTCTTCTATCGCTTTTTGCTCTTCGGTTTTTAAAGCTAATAATCCTCGCGAGAACTCTTTAAACTTTGCCGTAAAAGCAGTTTTAATCATGCTGGCCGCATCAATCTTACTGCTGATGTCTCCATGATTTAAATCGCCAAGATTTCGTAAATTAAATGATTTAATTTCTCGCAACAAATCCTGCGCATCTTCACTAGATTTATCTTCGATAGATTTTTCGCGATTCAATAAATCTTGCAAATCTTTCAAATGCCCTTCAATTTGTAAATCTAATTTTTTAGCCTCTTCGACATAGTTCGCAAATTTCATAACACCAGTTTCACTAGATCTACCTTTAAAAGCTTTTTCATATTCCTTGCAACTTATTTCTAATTTTTCCGCAGCAAGAAGAAGATTACCATCGTCGCCTAAAGAAGATTTAATACGAGAAATTTCAGTAAAAATATTTGCAAAATCATCTGCAGATTTTGCTATAAATTTTTCATCTTCCAGAAACTTCATCAGAATTATTTTTGTACTTTCTAATGAAGATTTTGTGGATTCCATTTTACCTTTTGCCGCAAGAAAATCTTGAACTTTTTTAGCCTTTTCTTTTCTTTCATTTTCTTTTGCTAACTCTTCCAATCGTTGACTTTCTGCTATTTTTTGATTCTCGAATTCATCGGATTTTTTTGAAATATTCTCAACAACAGAACCAATTGCAGACGCCTTATATTTTTCTTTAAACTCAACTATTTTTTCTTCAATTGCCGCTAGTTTTTCGCTTCTGGATTTAGCTTGTTGTTTTAGAAGCGATAAATCAGAAGGTGATTCTTCGCGCGATACCAAAAATATTGCCTGCCCATCTTGTATTTCACGAGACAAAGATGAAGCTTCGTCAGATAATTCTTGAAGGAATTTTTTTCTTTTCAAAACATCTTCTTTTGCTTTGGCTAGTAAAGCTCTGTATTCGCTTGAATTAGAAGCTTCTGCGCCCGTAACAGATTTATTAAAGTCGCTTATTTTTTCCCCAAGAACCTTGGCAACAGATGATATATGATCTTCTTGAAAGCTTGCGAAATCTTTTGCAAGCTTTCCAATCTCCGAAATTTGTCGGTTAAATTGCGACGAATATTCTAAAAGAAAATCTATAAGCTCTTTTTCTTGTGTCTCTTGCGCCCTTATTTTGCGCTCTTCTTCGTAAGATTTACTAATTTCTTCAAAATTAACATTTACATTTTTTCGTAAAAATTCTCGCGCTTTAAAATATTCTGCAAGATCTGCGCGCGAAGCATCTTTAAAAAAATCATCTCTTAAAACTTTACCGTCCGCAGTTTTTTTATATTTAGCTTTGGCGGCTTCGGCACTTAGGCCAGATAAATTACAAGCCCGCTCATGCAAAACTTTTTCACTTTTATTTGCTTGCGCCGCAGCAGTTTTAGAAACAACATAAGCTTCGGCATGTTGCTTATCACTTTCTGCAGTTTGATTTACTATTTTAGATAAAGCACTATCTTTAGTTGTGACTTCGTCAACAATTACCACGCGACTAACCGCAGCAATTTTAAGCGGATCAGCATCACGATTACGATTTCCTTGCATCATTGTATCAAGAGTCACATCTTTAAGTTCTTGCACGTGAATTATTGAATGCGTAATGCCAGTGCTTAACAAGCCGCGATCACCGCCAATTGCGTCTCGGCTATCAAAGATATTTAAAACACTTGTACTTTTTGCATCAAAATTAAATTCTGCAAGGGCAATCTCTAATTGCTCTGGATTTACTGGCGCAGAAAGTTGCGCGACGCCATCTTTTATTCCATAAATTCTGCAATGCAAAGCCCCTTCAATAGAAACCGGAATTACTATTAAATTTACGCCGCAATGATCTTTGATTGCAGCAAGCTCTGAAGCAAGTGCGGGGCTTTTATCATCTATTGAGAATTGCGGCAAAACATATTGCATTCTTTGCCCGGCCCTTAATTCAAATGGCCTAGAATTTATCAAAGAAGATAATTTTTTTTCTGGCGCAACGTCTTTAGATTTTAACGCCTTAAATTCAGGAGCCTTAAAAACCATCTCGCCATCAACTGGCTGCAAAACACTCATTTCTGCGGTTGCGTCATAAACAACTTTTTTTCCAAACCACATCAAAGACGATTTTACATTTCTTCTTTTTATTAAATCATCGCGCTGCTGCTTTTTATCTTCGTATAAATTTTTTAAAGCCTTTGTTTTTTCACTTGCATCTTCTAAGGCCTTGCTGACAAAATCGTATAAAGGATTTTGCGCTTTTTCTAATGCCGAAATGCGTCTTAAGGCATCTTGCAAAGATTCGTCTTTTGTTAGAGAGACTTTTGGTGAAGCGACTTCTACGTCTTTAATTTTTTCTTGCGCTTGCAATAAAACCGACCTTCCCTCGCCATCAATAAATTTATCATATTGTTTAAAATTTAGTAAATTTTTAATATTTTGTAAGGTAACATTAATTTGCTCAATTACTTGCCCCTTTAATTTTTCGTCTTTAGCGAAGTCAGATGCTTTAAGGTCTTGCAAGTGACGCAACTTTAAAACTTGTTGCTCAATTATAGTAATTCGCGCCTTGGCCAAGCCAATATTTTTCCTAAGAATTATATATTGCCCCAAAACAGCATTTCTTTCATCAAGATTCTCTGGAATTTTTGTAGCATCATTCGGCAATGTTTGATTAATGCGCTGAACCCTTCCCGGATTTTCAGTAGCATCAGCAGGAACTCCCTCTTTTAAAATATCTATTACTCTTCTTACTCCGTCATCTGGCAATTTTGAAAAAGCTTGTAGAAAGCTTGGTTGAAAATCAGTAACTTTTTCTGCAACTTTATATTCCGTTAGAATCTTTTCAGCACTTTCTAATAATTTTTTCTCATCAGAAAAATCGGAAAATTTATCAATTTTAGCCTCTTCATCTTTTGCCGATTCCCACTTGTCTTTTACGCGATTAAGCGCTATTTCGAGAACTTTTGGACTTGCACTAGCGCCCCAAGAAATTACAAGATTTCCCCTGTCGCTTGCGCGAATTTTGCGAATATGACCGTAAATTTCTGTTAAAATATCTTCTGAACTTTTTTCTGCCGCAACCTTATCGGGAAAAATTTCTTGATAAACCATTTGATAAAAATGCACTTCATCAAGATTAATATTTCGATTTCGCGCAGCTGTAAAAGCTTCTTTAAAATTTGCCTGCAAAGAATTTAAAGTAATGCCAACACCCTTTTCTAAAGCAAAAATTTTATCAATTACATTAGCAAGAAAAGTTTTTCCACCGCCAGTTTGGATTAGAATATCAACTTTAGCTAAAGATTTGTCATCGCCTTTTCTAGTGGCGCTAGCTATTTTTAATTTCGCCCTATCAACCGCCTGCAAAGCTGCATATTGCTCACGCGAAAAGATGGTATCTTGAAAAGTTTTTACAGAATCCGCAGCAACGCTTTTGGGAAAAAACTGATTAGTTGAAGGACTGGCCAAAGCAATGTTAATTCCACCGCCACGCAAAGCCTCAAGTTGAGAAAATTGCACCTTAGAAAGGTATGCTAATTTTTGAGAAAAGATTTTCGTGCAAGCATCCCGCATTGGTTGCATTTTTTTTTCTAAAAACTTAGCGCCCATTACTATTTCTTGAATTCCCACAAGCGTGCTTTCAGTACCAACATTTGAGTCAATATAATCAACTGATTTTACTGGCCACAATTCTGAAAATTCGCTTTTAATAACTTTAATTTCTGCTAACATTATACTATAAACAAAATTGTCAGACAGGTCTTTATGTCGCAATTTTATGTCCGTTAAGAATGCCTTTAGAAATTTATTTATGTTTGGTTCTGAAATTTTCAAGCTATCAATTTCTGAATCTGAAATTTTAGTGCCGTTTTTTATTGAAAACTCTAGCAAATCTATAAACTTTCTACACCCCTCGTCAAAATCTTTTTTATTTTTTTTAATATCTGCAAAACCCTTAACTTTAAGGCTTCTTCCATTACTAACAGAATATTTTACCGATCCAAAAGATTCAACTTCGTAAAATAAACTTGCAATTAATGACTGCGGATATCCCATTTCTTTCGATGTAACATCTTTTTTATCAGCAGATAGCCCTAATATTTTAAATTCTTTGACCGCACCTTCCCTTTCTTGTTTAAATTTTTTCAAATCAAAACTTGGGTCATGTTTTAGGCCATCTAAATATTGCGTGTAAGATAAGTTTTCGGCATCTTGCGAATAGTCAAAGCAAGAAGAAGTAATGTCACCAACTGTTTTTGCAGCTTTATCGTGAAGTTGATCTTGCAAATAAATGCCTTTTGACATGAAATTTAAATCTAATAAATCGTGAAATAATTTTTTTAATTATTGCAAGAAAAGCGAATAAGACAACATCTATTTCTATAATACCATTTCCCACTAATAATTATACATTTAGGAAAATAATTTTGAGGATAAAATTTTAAAAAAACCATTTGAGCGTATTCATTAATTCTAAAATCTGCCAACTACAGGCCCCGCCCCAGCCACAAAACCATCAACAGCTTTTGGTGACCCGCTTGGAATTGGCCGCAAGCGGCTTCTTGCCGTAGTTAATTCTATTTTATCAACTTTTTCTTCAAAATCGCCAACCATTTTTGACAATCGCTCTGCCATCGAATTATTTAAGGGGCAAGTTGTGATAAAATTTAAAATAGCCTCTTTTTCTTCGACAAATTTCTGCTCAACAGCGCTTAACGGCCCCCGACCCTGCTCATCTGATTTTTTTACAGGATTAAATTTTTGAAATTTTCTTTCAACTTCATCAATTCTTTCAACAAATTTTGACGCCATTTCTAAACGAGAAAAATCTTGAGAGAAATTTCGTCGACCAAAATAAACATCTTCATTTAAATTATATAATTCTTCAAAAGATTCTTCATATTGCACTATTGAATCCGTAACAGCGGCCTTCGCCATTAATAAATCGGCAAACTGATGAATTTTGTCAACACCATCGAAAAAATTAATTTTATTTACTGCGTCTATAAATGGATTAGAGTCAGAATTTAAAAATCTTTCCGACTCTTGCGCGCATTTGACAACATTGAGAAATTTCTCCTCTAACATTAAGATATCTGAAAGACCAAGCTTTTCTATTAAATCATGCACGATGGAATCTTTTTTCTTCCCCGCAAGCATTTGAAAATTTCGTACAATTTCTAAAAAATAAATATTTTCTTCACGAATTTCATTTGCTAATTCTATTTTTTTTGTAGAAAAATTGTTTTGCAAACCTCTAAAATCTTTTACAACTCTCTTTAAATATTCGCTAAGCCCACCATTATCATTTACAATCGCCGAAAATCTTTTTTGCGCCCTCTCGTTTAATCGCGCAATAAAATCGACATTATTTTGAAAAAACCTTTGAAATAAAACAGAAAAATCTTCTGAATCTTTTTTCAAATCAGCCATTTCGTCAAGCAAAACCAATCCATCAATTAATAAATTTTCTTTTGCATCTTCCGACATAGAATTGTCAGCAATTGCCTGATCTAATTCATTTAAAAATTTTAATTTAAATTGATCGCTGGCAGATTGATTAATCCTTTGAAATAATTGCTCTATTTTAGCAAAATCATCGAGAAATTTTTCATCAAATTCAATTCCTCCATCTATAAAAAAAGCGCAAGAAGCCTTTAGTCTTTTGAATTTATCTACAGGCTTTTCAAACTGATGATTTCTTGCAGCTTGCGCACCATCATTGGTTAAAGCAAAGCTTAGCATCTCTGCCGCTACGGCATTTCTTAAATCAATCAGATTATCAATATCATCATGCAGCATAGTTAAATAATTCTATAAATCATTGGCCTGACTAAGTACAAACTAAATCGCCCCGTGACAATGCTTAAATTTTTTCCCACTTCCACAAGGACAAATTTCGTTGCGACCCACATTTTTTGAACCAGCAGATTCATTATTTTTTTCAGAAAAAAAAGCTGGATCATTTCTTGTTTCAAACATTTTTTGTTTCGGCGCCGACGCAATTAGGTTAATTCCTGCAGAATCTTTTTCAAGATTAATTTGCACATGCGCCAAACGACTGACAATTTGCTCTTCTAATCGCAACATCATATTTTCGAATAAATCGAAGGCGTCTTTTTTATATTCAATCAGCGGATCTTTCTGCGCGTAGGCTCTAAGGTTTATGCCATGACGCAGTTTATCAAGCGACAAAAGATGATCTTTCCATTCTGAATCAAGTGTTAGTAAGAAAATTTGTCGCTGCACGCGCTCGATTACTTCTTTGCCATAAAGCGCTTCTTTGGCAGAAAATAAATTATCGCAATTTTGATTTATAAAATCGAGCAATTCAATTTCAGTAATTTTTTCTTTTTGCGCTTCATCTTTTAAATTTAAATCAAGGCCATAGATGCGCTTAATTTCTGCGTCCATCGTGTTAATATCCCATTGTTCAAAATAAGAATTTTTCGGGACACATTTTCCTACAATGTCTTCATTTATTTCTAAAATCATTTTTTTGATTTTCTCTGAAACATTGCCCAAGCCTATCACTTCTGACCTTAGAGCGAAAATATTTTTTCTTTGCCAATTAACAATGTCATCATATTTTAATAAATTTTTTCTAATTTCGTAATTACGATTTTCAACTTTTTGCTGTGCCTTCGCCAAAGTGCGCGTAATCCACGGGTGGAAAATTGCTTCATCGTCTTTTAAACCCAAGCTTGAAAGCATTGATTGCAATTTTTCTGAACCAAAAATTCGCATTAAATCATCATCAAGCGATAGAAAAAATTTTGATTTTCCAGAGTCGCCTTGACGACCAGAACGCCCGCGCAATTGATTGTCAATTCGACGACTTTCATGACGTTCAGAACCAAGAACATAAAGACCTCCAGCCTCAATTGCTATTTTTTTATCATGCTCAACTTTTGCTTTAATTTTATCGATTTCTTGTTGAGAAATTTTGCCATCATTTTCATCAGTTTTTTGCAAAATCATTATTTCTGCATTACCGCCAAGCATAATATCGGTGCCCCTTCCCGCCATGTTTGTTGCAATGGTAATTCTTCCTGGAATGCCAGCTTGCGCAATAATTTCAGCCTCTTTAGCATGATATTTTGCGTTTAAAACGCTGTGCGGCAATTTATTGGCTTTCAAAAATTTTGCCAACTCTTCAGATTTCTCAATGCTTACAGTACCAACAAGAATCGGCTGTTTTTTATGATGCGCTTCTTTGATAGATTTAACAATCGCTTCTAATTTCGCTTTCTCGTTTTTATAAATTTCATCGTCATCGTCTTTGCGAGAAATATTGCGATTAGTCGGAATTTCAACCACGCGCAAACCATAAATTTCTTCAAACTCAACCGCCTCGGTTGAAGCCGTGCCAGTCATGCCCGCAAGCTTATCGTAAAGTCTAAAATAATTTTGAAAAGTAATTGACGCCAAAGTCTGATTTTCGTTTCGCACTCTTACACCTTCTTTTGCTTCAAGCGCTTGGTGCAAGCCATCTGAAAACCTTCGTCCCTCTTGCATTCTTCCAGTAAATTCATCAATAATTACAACCAAACCATCTTTAACGATGTAATCAACTTCATTGCGAAAAATTTTATGCGCCTTCAAAGCTTGATTTATATGATGCACAAAAGAAACATGCGCCACATCATAAAGCGTAGAATTTTTTTCAATTGAACCAGATTCTTTTAATAATTTCTCCATTTCTTCAACGCCCGCATCGGTTAAAAAAACCGAGCGCTCTTTTTCTTCAATTTGATAAGCAGCCTCGGAAAGTTTTGGAATTAGGCGATTGATGTCTTCGTAAAGTTTCGAATTGTCATTTGTTGGACCAGAAATAATTAGCGGAGTTCTGGCCTCGTCAATTAAAATTGAATCGACCTCATCAACAATTGCAAAATATTTTTCGCGCTGAACCATGTCTGAAAGGTTGTATCGCATGTTGTCGCGCAAATAATCAAATCCAAGTTCGTTGTTGGTTGCATAAGTAATGTCGCACTGATAAGCCGCCTGACGGTCTTCGTCAGAAATGTCGTTTGTAATGCAGCCGACGGTTAATCCAAGAAATTCATGCACCTTCCCCATCCAAGCTGCGTCTCGCTTGGCAAGGTAATCATTCACCGTTACAACATGAACGTTTTTTCCAGTCAAAGCGTTTAAATAACAAGGCAAAGTCGAAACTAAAGTTTTACCTTCGCCGGTTTTCATTTCAGCAATTCGACCTTGATGCAAAGTAATTCCGCCAATTAATTGCACATCAAAATGACGCATATTTAAAACACGTTTTGACGCTTCACGAACAACTGCAAAAGCTTCACAAAGCAGCTGTTCTAAGGTTTCTCCATTTGCTAGACGCTGTTTAAATTCAGTGGTTTTTTCTTTTAGCTCATCATCAGAAAGTGCAGAAATTTCAACTTCGAGTGAATTAATTTTCGCAACATAGCGCTCAAGCGATTTAACAAAACGCTCATTAACTGAACCAAAGAATTTTTTTATAATGTAAGAAAGCATTTATTGATTAATTTGATATTTTTTAAACGCGCAAAACTGGTCTTGAAATAGACGCCGCCAATAAAGGATCAGTTAAACGCAAATAAATTTTTAGATTTCACAAGAATAATCCAATGTGGCACTAATATCAAGATTAACTTACGCATTTGCCTGCATGGCGAAAATTATGCTATTTTCACTAATAGCTTTGCATTTATGCTTCATAATTTTGAGGATAATTTTTAAAGAAAAAAACGTCGATTTATCTGGATAAATCAAGGTTTAAAACTAAAGATTAAAATGGTATAATATGACGCAAGTGTAGATTTGTTTTTGAAAATGGCATTAGTCCTTACAAACTTGTCATACCTGCGAAAGCAGGAATTTAAATCTTGCAAGTTGTAGATTCCTGCTTTCGCAGGAATGACAGGGCTATATAATACCATTTCCCACTAATAATCATAAATTTATGCTTCATAATTTAGGTCTAAAATTTTAAATAAAAATCATCAGTATCGCCTGATAAGACTGATTTTTCTTTAAAATTTCATCCTCTAATTCAAAAACCGCTAATACAAAATTTTAATATCTGCACCGCAAAAAATTAACTTTTCTGCCAATCTTTCATAGCCTCTTTCAAGATGATAAAGTCGATTGATAATTGTATCGCCTTCTGCCACCAAAGCCGCTAGCACCATGGCTACAGAGGCTCTTAAGTCGGTTGCCATAACTTCGGCACCCATTAATTTTTTAACACCTTTCACCACCGCAACATTGCCGTGAGATTCAATATTGGCGCCCATTCTTACTAATTCAAGAACATGCATAAAACGATTTTCAAAAATATTTTCTTCAATTGTTGAAGTGCCTTGCATGCTGTCGGCTATTGTCATTAAAGACATCAACTGCGCTTGCATGTCAGTAGGAAAACCCGGAAACGGATGGGTAGAAATATTTATTGGATTAATTTTTTCACCAGTGCGACGCACTTCAATTTCATTTGGTGAAAGCTCTGTTAATTTTACCCCAGCTCTTTCTAATTCTTCTTTAAAGCCTGTAAATAGCCACATTTGCACGCCGCATAATTTTAAACATCCATCAGTAATGGCGGCTGCAACGGCGTATGTTCCAGCTTCAATGCGATCAGCAATTACGCTATGATGCGCTGCATGCAATTTGTCAACGCCTTGAATTATAATTTTTGGAGTTCCTGCGCCAGAAATTTTCGCCCCCATCGCATTTAAACATTTTGCCAAATCAATAATTTCTGGTTCGCAAGCCGCATTATTAATAATTGTTTCGCCTTTCGCCAAGCTTGCCGCCATTAAAATATGCTCTGTGGCACCAACTGAAACTTTTTCAAAATTTATTTCTGCACCCTTTAATTTGCCATCAACACTTGCCTCAACATAACCGCCAACCAATTCAATTTTTGCACCTAATTTTTCTAAAGCCTTCAAATGCAAATCAACCGGACGCGTACCAATTGCGCACCCCCCCGGAAGAGAAACTTTTGCCTTGCCAAAGCGCGCCAATAAAGGCCCCAAAATTAAAATTGATGCACGCATTTTACAAACTAAATCATATGGCGCGACAGGATTTTCAATTGTTGCTGCGTCAAAAATCATCACACGCCCGTTGACTCCAAAGCTTTTGTCGGTGCCATCAAGCAAAATTTTTATGCCTAAGCTGGTCAATAAATTTGCCATGGTTGAAATATCTGCAACATGCGGCAAATTTGCCAAAGTTAATTTTTCATCAGTTAAAATTGACGCCACCATTAAAGGCAAAGCAGCATTCTTTGCACCAGCAATTTGAACGCTTCCATACAATTTTTTACCACCAGTAATTACAAGTTTTTTCATTAGAATTATTCTCCTTTAACAATCAAGCAAGACTCGCCATAAATGACAAATTTGCTTTGATAAGTGCGTTCTATTGTAGAAATTTTTCGAATTTGCGAATTAAGCCTTACTGCATCAAAACTATTATCGCCAGTTGAAAATAAACCAAGAATATTTTTGCTGCACAAGACCACTCTTTGTTGCGGCTTAATGTAAGGATCATAGTAAACAAGTTCAGTCGCCTTAGTATAAATAAGCCCCGGACCAGCAGGAGGAAGCACGAAAGCACATGAAGAAATCAACGAAATCAAAGCAACAACAAAAATATTTTTCATAAATTTAAATTTTGTAATGCAGTAAATAATATTTCTTACGAACTATAACATACTCAAGTTAAGCTTTGATAAACTTAGCATAGCTAGATTCCTGCTTTCGCAGGAATGACATAGCTGTTAATGAAACAGTTCAGGAATGACATAGCCGTTAATGAAACAGTTATTGAATAAATACAACAGCTGAACAAATTACGACAACCGAGTGAACTTATAACAAATGGTAAAAAACAACAACTTAAGCAAACATTGTCATTCCTGCGAAAGCAGTAATCTTGCCAAGGCGCACATTATTCACAAAATGGAATGGCGCATGATCCACCAAAAACAACTTTCTTAAGCCCGTTATTTACAAAAAACTTGCGCCATTAACAAAACCACCACGCAAACAAATATTACGACTGGTTATCATTCAAGCTTGGAATAAAACTAGCTTTACTTTGCGTTGGCGTCAAAGAATTTTTTCTTATTTCTTTTCCTGCTAATAGATCTTTTATTTCGTCTCCTGCTAAGGTTTCATATTCTAGTAGGGCGCGCGCCAGTTTTTCTAAATCGTCTTTTTTCTCCGCTAAAATTTCACGCGCTTTTTTTAACGACTCTTCAACAATGCGCTTTACTTCTTCGTCAATAATTCGCGCGGTGTCTTCTGAAAATTCTTTAGTTGGAATATATTGTCTTGCGCTTTCATCGGCGCCGTAGTCTATGGTTCCAACTTTGTCGCTTAGGCCCCAGCGAGTCACCATGTTTCGCGCCATTGAAGTTGCTTGCGAAATATCGGAAGATGCGCCAGTCGTAACTTTGTCATAGCCGAAAATCATTTCTTCGGCGGCCCTTCCCCCCATTGCCACCACAAGGTCATCATGCAATTTTGCGCGAGTTACAGAAAAGCGATCTGTTTCAGGCAAGCGCATCACCAACCCAAGCGCACGGCCGCGCGGAATGATTGTCGCTTTATGAATTGGGTCAGAATTAGGCGAGTTCAAAGCAGTAATCGCGTGCCCCGCTTCATGATAAGCTGTCAATTCTTTTTCTGATTGCTGCATCACCATGCTGCGCCGCTCTGCGCCCATCATAATTTTGTCTTTTGCTTCTTCAATGTTACTCATCGTCACCATTTTTTGATCACGCCTTGCCGCCATTAACGCGCCCTCGTTAATCAAATTTGCTAAATCGGCCCCCGCAAAACCAGGGGTGCCGCGCGCAATCGTTTTTAAATCGACGTCTGGCGCTGCAACAATTTTTTTCACATGAACATTTAAAATTTGCTCGCGACCAACAATATCAGGGTTAGGAACCGTCACTTGACGATCAAATCTTCCGGGCCTTAAAAGCGCGCGATCAAGAACGTCAGGGCGATTTGTTGCTGCAATAATTACCACCCCTTCATTTTCTGAAAATCCGTCCATCTCAACCAACAATTGGTTTAAAGTCTGTTCGCGCTCGTCATTTCCACCACCGACGCCACTTCCGCGATGGCGACCAACTGCGTCAATTTCATCAATAAACACAATGCATGGCGCTTGTTTTTTTGCTTGCTCAAACATGTCACGCACCCTGCTTGCACCTACACCGACAAACATTTCAACAAAGTCAGATCCTGAAATTGAAAAAAACGGAACCCCAGCCTCACCAGCAATGGCACGGGCCAACAAGGTTTTACCTGTTCCAGGAGAGCCAATCAACAAACACCCACGCGGAATCTTCGCCCCCAAATCAGAATATTTTTTCGGAGCCTTTAAAAAGTCGACAATTTCCATCAATTCTTGCTTCGCCTCGTCAATGCCCGCAACATCAACAAAAGTAACTTTGCCTTTACTTTCTTGCAAAAGCTTCGCCCGCGACCTGCCAAAACCCATGGCCTTATTACCGCTGGCCGCCATGCCCCGCGCGAAAAATATCCAAAGCCCGACCATTATAATTAACGGCAACCATCCAACAATGCCGCTGATAATGCGATCAGACTTACTAACTAAAGGCAGCGCATTAACTTCAACATCGCTTTCTTGCAATTTATCAACTAAATTTGGATATTCTGGAAGATAAGTATAAAACTGCGAACCATCTTTAAAAGTACCGATTAAATCGCTGCCTTTAATGTCAACTTTGGTCACTTCTTTTGCCGCAACCTTCACCATAAATTCGCTAAAATTTAACTTCTTAGAGGCCGCGCCATCAGGGCCCGAAATTAAATTAGAAATTGACATGACCACTAAAAAAATGATCAACCAAGTAAGAAAATTGCGAAAATTAGGAGTTTTCATTAAGGATATTTTTAAGGTAAATACTTTATTTGAATATAAGGACTCGACTAGAAATATTCAAGTAGATTGCTATAAAATATAGCTAAGCTTAGATTTGCAACACTTTTTATACCATTTACCATAATAATTATACATTTAGACAAAATAATTTAGAGGATGAAATTTTAAAGAAAAATCAGTCGTATCAGGCGATACGGATGATTTTTATTTTAAGTTTTAGACCAAAAAGATGAAGTCTAAAGTTAGCGCTTTGATGTTAAAATGCTATAATTAAAACAAGATGCGTGATTGGAATTTAATGAACTGGTGTGAGCTAAATGCAACAAGATTCCTGCTTTCGCAGGAATGACGAGTGCGAGCTGGGAATGACAAGTGTGGGCGGGGGGGGATATCAAGCCCAAGAATGATAAGCGCAGGCATGATATATGACAAATACAGAAATGAAAAGCGCCAGAAGATACCTAGAAAGATAAGCGCACAGTAGAAAAATAAACTTGCAGCAGAAAGATAGACTCGTAAATAATAATTACGTAAAATTTAAAAAAATCTATTTCGCCACTTCTTCTTTAATAAAATCAAGCACCAGCTTAAAATTATCCTTCACTTGCTGTAAAATATTATTTTTTTCTGCCGCCGCATCTTCTGGATGTTTTTGCGCATGTTCTAAAAGTTTCGACAATTCGAACGCGCCAACAGAAGCCGCCGCCCCTTTAAAGGCGTGAGACGCCATGTACCAAGCGTTATTATCAGTTTTATTTATCGCCTCTTCCATTTTTACAATATTTCGCTCGGCATTTTCTGAAAAAATTGCAAATAATTCTTTTTCAAATTCACGATCATTGTCAATAACGTTTCTTAGAAAATCAATATCAATTGCTTTATTTGAATTATCCATAAATTTAGTAAGTTTTAGAATTTATAATTAGTGCCATAATCGAAGAATCAAGTTTTACGCCAGAAGCTTTAAAAGTTTGAGAGTTTATTGTCAACTCGAAATCTCTTCGGCCGGTATCGATAAACATCATTCCTCCGTTTCCTACAAAGCTTTCAAAGGTTGAAACCGTAAGCGCGCTAGATTGGTTCAAGTTTGCAATAAAAGCTTTCACAAGACGTTCTTTATTTTTTGCAACGTAAATAACTCGACATTCTTTATAAATTCTTTTATTTCCATCTTCAATAACAATAGCATTTTTAAAAATAGTATTGATGCGTATTGCTACATCGTCATCGCCATAAATGCACATGGTGCTAGCCTTGGTCACAGTTTGCGTATTGACATATAGGTTATTGATGAATTCAGCAAAAACTTGCGCAAATTCACCTTCGGCGGCCAATGCTTTTGTCTGCAAAAACGTAGCAGATAAAAGCATTGACAAAAGCATTGACAAAAGATGTGTTTTTATTTTTCTGTATTTCACGGTCTGTTAAAAGTGGTGATTAAAAACTAAAACTGTAAAACTGCTTTTACATAATATGTTCTGCCAACTTGCGTTATATTAGAAAATAGTCCCGCAGAAAATTCTTGATGCCTGTTATCTAAAATATTTTGTATACCAAATGTTGTATCAAGATTTTTTGTTAGCAAATAGCCCAATCTTGCGTCCCATCTTACATAAGCAGGAGTTCCAGAGCCGTAATATTTTGTGCCATCGCTGCCGGTTCTAACCGTGCCAGTTTTTGTCAAGGCGCCAACGTAATAAACCATATTGTCAAATTCTAACTTTGGAGTAACGTTCAATAACGACCTTATTCTAAATTGATTACGCGGCGAATAGCCTTCAGATTGTTGAAGCGGGTCATTGTTTAATACGGTTACTGACTCGTTTGAAGCGTCATTTACATGCAATGTCATTTTTAAGAAATCATAACTTGATTCAAGACGCCACACGTCCATAACTTGCCATTTGCCGTTAATTTCGAAGCCGTAAGTTTCGCCGTAGCCGTTATTAGCAGCCGTAGGGGCTGGAAGAGTTGTGGTAGGTACTCCCTCAAAAGTTCTTAAGTGTGAATAGCTATTATAAAAAGTTGCCAAGTCTATCGTTGTTTCATGCGTTGGTTTAATGCGATATCCTAATTCATAAGCAAGAACTGATTCGGACTTATAATCTACATCACCTTTATTGGCTACAATTGTTGGACTGCCTTTTACGGTAAGATATTTTTCTCCAAGAGTTGGGATTCTGACTGCTCTTGAAACTGCGGCCCACAGAGTTTGATTGCGAGAAGGATATAGAGTTAAACGAGCGTTTGGCTGATATTCAAAACCAGTAAAAGTATTAACCTGAAATTTTGACCCAAGAGTTAAATATAAAGTGTCAGAAATTAATGCAACTTTATCTTGAACAAATGCGCTATAAATTTCTAAATTCTTTTTATTTGGAGTATATTGAATTGCGTAATAATTGACTCCTGCAGAGCTGACTGGATTTTCTGGAGAAGAATTAATCGTATTGTTACGATATCCCAAGCCCCAAATGAACTGATTTTCTTTAGAAAAATTATAAAAATGCTGAAAGTCAAAATCGACGGTTTTTTCGTCAATTGACAAAACAGGAATTTCTAAATGACTATAATCTAAATAGCTTTGCAGGGTAAAGCTTGATTTTTTTGAAATTGTTTTACTCCAATTTGCAACTAAATTGGCGCCACGAGATTTTTTATCGTTCTTGCTTGGATTATTTAAAGTTGAAAAATAATTTTTTGCCGTGCCGTCAAAAAAATCGCCATGAACAGTGACGGTATTGTCTTTTAAAGATATTAAGTCATATTTAAAACCAGCGC
>Ga0114971_10001465_pt1 | contig 16060 bp, 24 predicted proteins | sample M_140625_MF_Meta_FD_87320 | JGI IMG/M metagenome (GOLD analysis project Ga0114971, IMG submission 87320) | Freshwater microbial communities from Lake Montjoie, Canada to study carbon cycling - M_140625_MF_MetaG | ecosystem: Environmental > Aquatic > Freshwater > Lake | place: Lake Montjoie...
ATCATGCCCCCTACCCGTCCCGTTTGTGCTTGGACTGACTGCAGCCGCGATAGCAAGCAAGGCGTTTGCTGTATGGTACACAATGACCGACTGCGCACCATTTACGGCACGGCCGCAAAGCTGACGACGGCGCAGATTACGGCAGCGCCCGAAGCTTGGGAGCTGCGCGTGGCGGCTCAGTATGCAGCGAGGCGCGGGGCGCTGGTGCGCGAGGTCGCGCCTGTTGTTGTACCCGTGGCCGAAGTCGTTGTACCCGTCGTTGTACCTGTCGTGAAAGACCAGACCCCTACCGTGAAAGACGGCCCCAACGTGGCGCTCGCGATCGTGCTGATTGAAAACGCAATGAAGTACACGCGCAAAGATGCGCGCCTCGATGCCCTGCTGACTGCGGCGATGATGGTGCTGACATGACCGACAACATGATCGAGCTGGCAAAGCGCGCCGTTGCTTGCAAGGGCTGGCGGTGGTCGTCAGGGATGCTCTGGCTGGTCAAACGGGCGGCACCTTTGGAGGACTACGCTGGTCGTGCGGTGCTCGGCTACACGCGACCGCACGAAGCGCTGCCGGTGCTGACCGACCCGGCGACGGTCGGCTGCCTGCTCGCGTTGGTGCGCGTAGCTTACGCCGACCCCTACGCCAGCGTTTGGTATAGCGATGACCACGGTCATTCAGGCGATCGATGGTCGTTCTACAGCAAGGCGTTTTGCTTTTCTGGGCACTTATCAGAAGCCGAAGCGCTCGTTGCCGCCTTAGAGGCTGCGCCATGACCTGCGACATCCAGCCCTGCGCAAAGCCGGGCGAGCTCGCCTGCACCCTCGGCGGCACGTCTCGACGGGTGCTCTGCGTCGATCATCAGGTCAGGATGCGGACGGCGGCGACAATGGGCGGGCGCGCTGTCGTCGTGCATCACGGCGTCGACCTGTCGACGTGGCGCGCAGATGATCCGCCTGTCGAGGATGTGCCTGACCTCGGCCTGCCTCACTCGCAGTCGCAGTCGACGGCCCCGACGTTTCCCCCAGCTCACGAATACGACCGAGGCCGGGCAGACGAGCGGGCTTCAGTCGCAGAATACCTGCGGCGCTGGGAGCCTGGACTGTCGAGGGCCATTGCACGCGGCGATCATCTGGAGGGTAAATGAGATCCGAACTACACCATACGATGGCCGGTATCGCGATGCTTGCGGCGGTCTGCGCGCTCTCCCTTGCGCTGGGTTTCTGCGCGGGCGTCTCGGTCATGCTGCTATGACCGACGAGCTGCGCGGCGGCAGGTACACGACGAATCAGGAGCTGGTTGACAGCGTAGCCATTCCCAACAAGGCACACGCGGTAGCTCTGGCAATGATGGACAAAGGCAAGCGCATCCCGCTACCCGAGTCGCACATCACGCCAGCAAGGCGCGAGGGCACGGGCTGGTATGTGCCGCGCTACGCAGGCGAGAGCGGGGCTACAGACGCGACGGTGGTGCCAGACGGCGCGCACATAGGGGCCGTGTCTGGCTTTGCCTTGCGAGGCTACCAGCGCGAGGCGTTGGCGGCATGGTGGCGGCACAAAGCAGGCATCATCGTCGCGCCATGCGGGGCGGGCAAGACGGCGATCGGATTGACTGCGGTACTGCACCTCGACACGCCTGCGCTGGTGCTGGTGCATACCGGCGACCTGCTGCGTCAATGGCGAGAGCGCGCCGAGGCGTTCGGCATCGAGGTCGCAACGGTCAGCGAGGGCAACGGGCCGGTGTCGTGTCGGCTGGTCATTGCGACCATGCAGACGCTTGCCCTTTGGCCGTTCTGGCGGCTCGCAGAATGGGGCAAGGAGTTTGGGCTGGTGATCGTGGACGAGGCGCATCATGTGCCCTGCGCAACCCTAACCGATGTGCTCTACGAGCTGCCCGGCCGGTACCGGCTGGGCCTGACTGCGACACCGACCCGAGCGGATGGCCTGACTCCGATACTGCTCGGGCATATGGGGCCGATACGGGCGACGGTCAGCAGAGAGGCGCTCGCCGAGGCCGGGGCGATCATCGTGCCTCGGGTGGAGCGCATCGCTACGGGCTGGGAGCCTGACGCCGAGGCCGAGTACGTGCAGATGATCACCGACGCGACCGAAGATGAGGCGCGCAACATCCAGATAGCCGACCTCGCAGCCGCGGCGGTCAAGGCTGGGCGGCACGTCCTGATCCAGACCGAGCGCGTCGAACATTCCAAGGCGCTTTCACGACTGATAGGCGACCGACACGGCCTCGGGTCTGTCGCCGTCTATGGTGCCCTGGGCGTCAAGGCGCGAACGCTTGCGCTGTCGCAGGTAGCCTCCGGCGCTTTCCCCATCTTGATCGCAACGCAGCTCGCCGACGAAGGCCTCGACCTCCCCATACTCGACACCCTGATTCTCGGCGTCCCCCAGCGCAACGCAGCGCGCCTCGAGCAACGAGTCGGGCGCATTGCACGGCCTGCACCGGGCAAGGTCGACGCGATCGTGTATGACCTTGTAGACTCGGGCTTGGCGGCTCGCCTGCAATGGGCTCGGCTGAAAGTTTATCGGGTGATGGGCTGCGCAGTCAGCGGGTAGTCGGTTACCTGTTGTTTGCCGTTGGCGCTCGGGAGTTGCTACCCGAGCGGGGGCAGGATTCACCTGCCCCCTCCGCCGATGGTCGGAGTCTACATGCCTAAGCCTCTCCCCGCGCTTCTGCGCGCGTCTTTGACCTTGCCTAATCGCGATTGGTCATCTGACAGAATGCAAGACTGCATCAACTACGCCGAGTCAAACGGCGCGACTCATTCTGATTCAGCATGGAAACACTACCGAACCTGCGAGGGGTGCCGGGACTACCATTACAGAATGTTGGATGTTGAAGGCGAGCTGGTCATGCTCTGCGAGGGATGCGGTCGCACGACGCGCCCTGCGTGCCCGAAGTGCTCGTCGGCTGACCTGACCATAGAGCCAATGGTCAACCGAGCGGGCGTGCCTGGAAAGCGGGCGCGGTGCGGGTGTGGCAATAGTCGGGGCGACTGGTTCCTCACCGTCAAGCCCGATCGCCGGCAGCCGATAGCCTACATCATCCGAGAGCGGGTCAAGGCCTGCCAAGTCTGCGCCGTCGAGCTGCTGGGCAACGAGGGCGAAGTCGATCACATCGTCGCTCTGGTCGACGGAGGGCGCGACCTAATCAGCAACCTGCAACGGCTTTGCCTGCCCTGTCACAACCAGAAGCACGCCGGTCGGTTTCGATGATCTCTCTCTCGATGATCCGAACGGCACGCGACGGCCGGGCCTTGCCGGTGTCGATGTCGATGGACGACTTCGACAAGCTGCTAACGGTGCCGACAGAGCATCCGACGCCGAGGCCGAAGGGTACGACGTGGGACGAGGCGATCGAGTCAGCAAAGGGCACCCTACCGGCATGGAGTCCGGCTATCTACCGCGATGTAGTCGAGACACGACGCATAGCGGCTAACGTCGAGGCGGTGTCGTGCTTTGTGCTCGACCTCGACACGGGAGAGCCGTTCGATCGCGTCGTGCAGCTCGTCGCGCCCTACTACGCGCTGTCGCATACGACATGGAGACACCGGCCGTCAAAGCCGAAGTCGCGCATCATTCTGCCGCTGCTGACGCCGTGCCCCGTCGAACGCTGGGCCGAGGTCTGGGCAGCGGGCGACCGATGGGCGCAAAGTGCAGGGGTGCGCATGGATCAGGCCTGCAAAGATCCGTGCAGGTTGTACTTCCTACCGGCCGTCATTGCGGGCTCTGCGCGCAGCGCCGAGCACTACATGGCGGGAAAGACCGAAGGCGAGCGCCTAAGCTGGCGTCGGCTGGTGCTCGACAATCCGGCGCCGGAAAAGGAGCGCAGTTTCCGACCGGTGGCGACGGCTGGGATGCGACCGCTACCCGGTCAAGGCGGCGAGCACACGGCACGGCCGGCCTTTGCGCGGGCGGTGCTCGCTACCCGATGTCGTGAGCTGGCAGCGACAGCCGAGGGCGGGCGCAACACTTTGACCTTCCGAGCGGCGGCGGCGATGTCGCAGCTTGCGCAGCACTCCGGTGTGATGTCCTGGGCAGTCGCCGAGGCCGAGATCCTGTCGGCAGCGATGACGGCCGGATTGAGTCAGCGCGAAGCGATGACGGCCATACAAAGCGGGTTTAGGCGCGGTCAGGATGATGGGCCGTGGAAGTTTTGAGCTTGCTCACCTCCTACCTAATCCAACCTTTTGCTAGGGAAGCTATATAAAAAAAGTATATAGACTATATGGGGGTGTGGAAGGTGTAGGCAAGGTGTGCAAGGTGTGCTATAGAAAGAGCGCGACCGGCTGGAACCGACCGCGCTCGACAGTCAACCCCAACATACGAGGTCAACTATGCCCAACGATTCTACCCCGTCCATTCCTGACGCGCAGGCCATTCGCGCAAAAGTCAGAGCCAGTCTCGACTACCCGAAGGGTGCTGTCGATCATTCGCAGGCCGAGCCTCGCTACGTCAAGCCTCCGATCAGCTCGCTAACGAACCTCGGGCGCATTCTCGGTCACGACCCTGCGTTCTTTGAGCACATCGGGCACAACGTCTTTACCGACGAGGTAACGTGGGGGTTTGATCGCTTGACTGACGAGATGGAGACGTCCATCAACATGCAGATCCAAGAAGCGTACATGCTGAACATGGCGACTGAGCGAGTGCGTGAGGTCATTCGGGTCAATGCAAAGCAGAACCCGTACCATCCCGTGCGCGACTGGCTGACGGGCCTAATGTGGGACGGCGTGCCTCGCATCGACACGTTGTTGTCTGCCTACGCCTCGGCTGACGACACTCCGCTGCATCGGCAAATCTCGCGCAAGTGGATGCTGTCGGCTATTGCTCGCATCATGGTGCCGGGCTGCAAAGTCGATACGATGCTGATTCTCGTCGGCATTCAAGGCGCGATGAAGTCGAGCTTCTTTGCTGCGCTCTGTCACGAAAAGGAGTGGTTTAGCGATACCACGCTGGACATCGGCGACAAGGACGCCTTCATGGCGTTGGCTGGCGTTTGGATCTATGAGATCGGCGAACTGTCGGCGCTGCAGGGTCGAGAGGCCGAGCCTGTCAAAGCGTTCCTGACCAGTCGTACCGATCGTTTCCGGCCTCCCTATGGGCGCAACATCGTTCACCGCGATCGTCAGGGCGTCTTTGTTGGCTCGACGAACGCGAGCGAGTTCTTGGACGACCCGACAGGTGCTCGGCGCTTCTGGCCCGTGAGGGCGGGCGCAGTCGACCTCGAAGGCGTCAAGCGTGACTACGTGCAGCTCTGGGCCGAGGCGATGGAGGTCTACCAGAGCGGCAAGGAACGGTGGTGGTTTACAGCCGAGGAAGAAAAGGAACTGACCAGCACACGTGACGAGTACCAGCGGGCCGACTCATGGCAAGAGGCGATCGTTGACTGGCTTAGCGGTCAGATGGGCGGCGTGACGATTCGGGAAGTGCTTAGCGAGGCGCTACACCTTGACCTCAAAGACCAGAGCAAGGCGGCAACGATGCGAGCTGCGGCGATTGTTGCGGGCGCTGGATGGCGAAAGCGTCGAGTCATGGTCGGGGCGGTGCAGTCGTGGCGTTGGGAGCGTGCATAATGTCAACGCTTACAGACCTGACTTTAGAGCCTGGACTGCTTGACGCGGTGGGGGCGATTCTGTCGCAGCATCCGACGTTGACGGCCTCGGGCTTCGATGACCAACACCGGCCGACTAACACAAACCTGCTTGACTACCGCGGGCTCTGTGAAGTGCAGGGCGCGCTTGACTACCTTGAAGGAAGGCGGCACACGGTGGCGTGCTCAAAGTCATGGGGTAGCTACGCTTTGAAGCACAACGCCGAGAGCTGGCATCGGTCGCACGGTCGAGAGGTCTACGTCAGCAACGGGGCCTTTCTGATTGCTGCGATGATGCGAGGATACAGCTTGTTCAAGCGGACAAGTGACGACCTAAACAGGGCGGTCGGCATCCATCGCGCCGACGTCAATAGCAAGGCAGATAAGGCGGCAGTCGCCGAGCGCCGGTCTATCAATGCACGACTCAACCCTGTCATGCGAAAGTTTGGGCCTGTACCGTTGCCCGGTCACTTGTAGTCATGCAGCTCAACCTCTTTGAGCGGTACGAAGAGCCAACGGCCTGCGAGTCGGTACCGGTGGTTGCCGTTGACCTCGACGAGCACCTCGCGTTGATGCAGGCGTGGTTCGCGAATCGTACCGAGGCGTTGACTGCGCAACTGCGGGCGATTGACGAGCAGGTGAGGCAGTCGAACCCTCACATTGACGAGCATCGGCGGTCATGGTGGCCGCATTACCCGTTTTGACCACGTTTTTGAGCGTTTTAGGCCGTTTTTGACCCCTCCTAATGGGTCGTGTATCGGTCAGGGCAAGGGGGGCGTAGACCCTTTGTTCGAGCGCATACGCACAGACTCCCCCCCGCCCCCAAAGAAGTTACCAGAACGCATGGCAAAAAAGTCTAAGCCTACTCTACCTGCGACACCGGGCGGGGCCTTCGATGCTGACCTCGGGCTACCCGTTGACTACCGGCGCGAAGAGCATTGCGCGGCGCTGTCGTCTCTGATTGACGAGGCTCGCGCTGCCGGCAGCTTGACTGCGGTCGCGAACTTCACAAAGCAGCTCGCAGCCCTGGGCGGTCTGTCGGCTCCGCTGGTTGACGAGGCGAAAGCGGTCGCCGAGCCTGCGACGTACCTCGAGAGCTTGCGCGAACGGCTGGCGACTGCACGCGACATGCGGCAACGTGCGAGCAAGGCGGGATCGTTCGGCTCGGCTGCGCAGTTGCTACATCAGGAGCTGGACATCCTGCGCATGATCGACGAAGAGACGCGGGCGAAGCCGTCTGCGGTTACCGAGCTGTCAGACGCCGACCTCGTTGCGCAGATTGCAGCCGACGTCGCGGCGCTCCCTCCGACCGTTCGGGCGCGAGTGCAGGCGGCGACCAGCGGGCCGAGCTTGCGACTGGTCGGCTCGCGCAAGACCACGGCATGACTGCCGAGCGGCTTCGCGTCAACCTTGCCGAGTATGCTCGACGTCGGCGCGAACGTCCGCTCGACTACATGCGGTGGCTTGTCCCTCAGGACAAGTGGCTACGGATGACCGGCGACAAGCTGTACCGCGCTGGTAATCAGGCGCTGGGCAAATCTACGGCCGGGCTCGCCGAGGTCATCTGGGCGTGCCTCGGGACGCACCCGCACTACCCGACAAAAACGCCTCCGGTGCAGGTCATCGTTTGCAGCTTGAATCAGTCGCAGTCAATCAGCATCCAAGGCAAGTGCCACGACCTGATACCGGCCGGTGTGCTTGCCGATGACTGCGAGTACAACGCAAAGACCGGGTACGGTGCGAATCGGCCGCTCACCCGCTTTGCGAACGGGTCAACGATCCGATGGGTCACCGACGATCAAGGCCCGCGCTCTGTTGCGGGCGCGACGGTTGACCTTGTTCTCGTTGACGAACCCTGTTCGCCCGAGATGATGCGCGAGCTGCGGAAGCGGGTGCTCGTCAAGGCTGGTCGGATTGTGATGACGTTGACGCCCATCAACGGCCCTGTCGAGCACATACAGGCGGCGGTCGAGGCGGGGCACATGCCCGAGGTACACGCGCCGCTGACGGTAGACAATCTCGTACACGTCGACACGGGCGAGCTGCGCACGTTGGAGGATGGCACGCTGTGCGATGACGAATGGATAGCGCGCATGTGGGCGAAGGAGCCCGCAAGCTGGGCCGGCATCACGCTTGACGGCCTATGGGAGATGCGTCCCCAGGGCGCATGGTTTGCGCCTATCTGGTCGGTGGCGTCTCACGTCTCGGACTCCGCGATGCTGGACGGCGAGAGCTATTGGCATCTCGGCATTGACTACGCAAGCGCCGACAGGCCGCAAGGTCTGGTCGCCGTGCTTGTCCGAGTCGAACCTACCCGTGGCGATGCAGGCCGACAGAGCGAGAGCATCATCGTTGAGGATCTGGTCAGCCTGCCGGGTAGTGCGACGGTCACCATGTTCGCTGCTGAGATTGTCAGGATGCTAAAACGGAACGGTCTACAATGGCGCAACCTCCGCACGGTCTACGGGGATAATCCGGTACAGGGCAGGCACGAATACAAGGGCAACTACGACCTGACGCGCCGACTCGCGCTCGAGCTACAGGTAGCGCAGACGGGTATCTCGCCCAGAATCCTCGGCGCGAAGGAACGAATGTCGGGCGGCAGTCGCGATACCGGGTGTCGGTATCTGTACGAGGCGATGGCCTCGCAGCGTTTGGTGGTGCGCTCGCGATGCAAGGTGCTGATCGAGGCGATCGAGAGCTGGGACTACACCGCGCAACACCCTGCCAAAGACAGGATAGACGCGCTACGATATGCGCTCAAAGACTACATTTTTCCATCGGGTCGGCAGTTTGCGTCTGTCACCCGTGTAAGGTAGGCCCATGTACCATACCGACAGCCTCTACATCATCCCGCCTCCCGGCGACGACCTCGGCGAGCTCACCCGTTGGGAGCATAGCCGTCTGGTGCGGCGTATGTTGGACGGGGCATGGGAGCAAGACCTACAAAACCGGGTAGCGCGAGAGGTCGGGCGCGAGCGTGCAGACGCATGGGGCGTGGCTAAGACGACCTCGATGCCGCTGGTCAGCATCTGCCGCGAGACGGCCGCGCTGTACCTCACCGAGCCCGAGGTACGCGTCGGCGACACTCCGATCTATGGGCCGTTTGCTCAGGCGATCACGGCCTCGGGCTTGTGGCCTCGGATGCCACGATTCCAAGCGATGACGATCGGGCTGCGCGAATGTGCGTGGCGCGTCTCGGTGCTGCCGACCGGCGAGATCCAATACCGGCCTGTGTTCCCTGACCTGATGATCTGCGAGGCGATGGACGACCAGCCCGACGTACCGCACAGCGTCAAGGAGCTGCGCTACCGCGACGACTACGGCTGGTGCTACGACTACCTTTGCATCGAGGCAAGCGACCCTGCGAGCCCGTTGTATCGGGTGCTGCAAGTGTCAACGGGTGCCGACATTAGCATCGAGGTGCTTGGCGGCGACTTCTCGGGCGCGAACTACCCCTACCGTCGCAGCGACGGCACGCCGATTCTGCCCTACGTCCTGTACCACGCCGAGAGCCTCGGCGATCGCCTTTGGAACTGGCGCGGCAACTGGGAGACTGTGCAAGCCTGCCTCAACAACGGGGTGCTGACAACCTACCTAAATCATTGTATCCGCGACGCCAGCCACCCTCAACGGTACACCCTTGACTGCGCTTTTGTCGGCGCGATCCCGGCGGGCATGGACAGCTTCAGTCAGCGCGTCGAGGTCATCGCCGACCCTGCGGTAATCATGCGCGCCGAGTCAACGCAAGAGGGTCGCCAGCCTATGATCGGGCAGTTTCAAGCTGGTGCAAACCCGGTCGAGTTAGAGGGCGTCATCAGCAGCATTGCGAATCGCATCGCCATCGACGCAGGCCTGCCGCCTGCGGACATTCAGCGCATGGGCGGTACGGCAAGGTCGGGCTACGCGATCGCCCTAAGCAACGAGGGCAAGCGCGCTGCAGCTCGTCGCTACGCTCCCGTGTTTCGACGCGCCGACGAGCAGCTCATGTCGACTACGGCGGTGCTTTACAACCGTGCTACCGGTAGCGCCTTGCCCGAGCTGGGCTATCAGATCACATACAAAGACCTGCCGCTTTCACCCGAAGAGCTGCAGGCCCGACGCGCAAACGTCATCGAGCTGATGGGCGCGGGGCTGCTCTCGCGTACTCGCGCTTACATGGAACTCAACCCCGGCATGACCGAGGCGAGCGCGGTCAACGAGCTTGCGCGCATCGACGCCGAGCGCCTTCGCATGTCCATCCCCTAACCCCCGAGGCAAAGTGAACGACACTACCACTACTCCTGAGATCGACATCCCCGAAGATGCAACCCCTAAGGCCCGCGATCGCATTGTGGCGCTTGCTGCTGAGAAGGCGCAGCTCCGGTCGCAGCTTGACTCGCTGACTCCGCAAGTCGCGGCGGCGGCAACCCTGCGCGGCGAGCTCGACACGTTGCGCGCACAGCACGACGCAGCTCGCGCAGAATGGCAGGCTGCGCAAACCGGCTGGACTACCGAGCGGGCGATCCTCTCGGCGGGCATCGTAGACCCCGAGGCAGCCGACATCGTAGCGCACGCTTACAGCCGAGTCGCCGTCCCTGCCGAGGGCGCAAAGCCGTCGCTTGCCGAATGGCTGGCGAATCGCGAGGCGCTTCCGAAAGGTGTACGCGCTTACCTCCCCGATGCGGGCGCGGTGGCTGCACCGGCTGCGACAAGTCAAGCGCCTGCGCCGACTGCTCTCCCGCCTACGCCAGCGGTAAACGCCGGAGCATCGAGCGGCACGGCAGCGCCGGCTAAGACGTTCTCTCCCGAGGCGATTCAGCAGATGCTCGGCACCCCGCAAGGTCGCGCAGCCTACGCAGCGAATCGGACTGCGATCCTTGCCAGCCTAAAGTGATACATGTGACACGTTGACACGCTCACTTGAACGTGTCACGATGTCAGTACCGTAGGCGGTCGGGTCGAGCCCCGTAAAAACAGAGCGCACGCCGGATGATGATCTTCCCTTTCGCTCACCCTGTCTTTTGGAGTCTACGATGGCTGACGCCCCGATTACCTATTCCTCGCTCACTGACCTGACCGTTGCTAGCACCCTTGCGGCTGAACTGCAGCTCAAGCTCGGCGACCGCGCTTCTCTGATGAACCATCCCGCGATCGCCTACGTCGGCGACGTTGGCGGCAGCGGCTCGTCGTCCAAGAAGGTCGGCATTGTCGGCAAGGGCCTTGACCCGATGTCCGCTGTCGCTGACGGTTCCTCGGTCGAATCCGTTGCGCTGACCAACTCCAGCGTGACGATCACCGTCGCTCGTCAGGCGCTGTACCGCGGCGTGACTGACCTCGCTGGTCAGACCTGGGCAAGCGTCGGCGACCTTGTGAGCTGGTGTGCGGATGACATGGTGGGCGCTGCGATGCTTCGCGCTCAAAGCATGATTTGCGCTGCTGGTAGCTTGTTCTCGACCAGCGTCGGAACCTCGGGCGCGGCCTTGACCGTAACCAATATCTTCAGCGCGATTGCCGCGCTTGAAGCCGTTAGCGCGCCCGGCCCGTTCCTTGCCGTCGTCAGCCCCAAGCAGCTCAGCGACTTCCAGTCGTCTTTGCGGTCGGAGACTGGCGCGCTGCAGTGGATTCAGCCGACTGCCGAGCTGCTCTCGATCAAGGGTCAGGGGTACGCCGGTACCTACCTCGGTATCGACTTCTTCACGTCCAGCAAGTGCGCGGTGTCCGGTTCCGACAAGCTGGGCTTTATCATCAGCTACGGCGCTATCGGCTACGCTGACGGTACCCCCGCTCCCATCATGGGTTCGGGCGGTGTCATCTACCCGATGGGTACGAAAATGTACGTCGAACTCGGCCGCACCCCCGAGGCCGCGCTTTCCAAGATCGTCGGAAACTACTACGTCGGTTTCCTCGAACTTCAGGACGGCATGGGCGTCCAGCTCACGACTCGCGCCTCGTAGTCTCTTCCTCCAGCCTGACCGGTGTCACAGCCGGTCGGGCTTCCCTTCCCTCTCAACTACAGGCTATCGACACATGGCACTCGTAAACCAGTTTGCACCCAAAACATACAGCACGGCGGCAGCAGCTACCGGCCTGCCTCTGAACGCTGGCGATTACCCTGACTTCCGGTTGATGTATCATCCGAAGCGGTGGTCTTTCCATTTGACCGACGACGGAAGTGCCGGCGAGTGGCTTCCCTATCTCGGTAGCCTGCCTTTCATTCCGGGCGTCAACGCAGTCGACAAAGACGGCGATGTGTCGCTTGCTTACGCTGAAAAGATGCGCAAAGGCTGGATTATCATCGAGCCCGCAAGCGACTACATCGCAACCTATGACGCACGCCCGCTTCCCTCGGGCAAGGTGCCGACAATCTACCTGCCTATCTGGATGGTACCGACTCCCCTCGGTAACGAGGTGCGCGTCAAGTACGACAAAGAAACGCACCATCAGTTTCTGCGCGACCTTGTTGCAAGCGGTCGACTCCCCAGCCTTGACCCCGACGCGGCCGAGATCATCCGCAACCGCGTGCAGGACGAACACGACCGCGATGCAGGCGACGGCCCCAGCGACGGCAAGGCAGCACGCCGGGCAACGCAGGCGGCTAAGGTGCTCGCGGCTATGGATGCCGTCGAAGTCGCTCCCCCCGCAAAGCCGGCGAAGCGATCTGCACGGGTGCAGGCATGAACGAGGCCGATGTCCGCCGTGCAAAAGACGGGCTTGCCCGCAAAGCTTACGAGCAAGGCGGGGCCGATGCTGTCAAGAAGTCTGAAAAGCTGCGCGAGCAAGCCGTAAAAGACATGATCCGTATCAAAACCAAGTAGGAGTATCACATGGCTACCCCAGAAAAGATCGCCCAGTACCGCAACGCCCAGGGCTTCACCGGCCTCGTCGTCAAGGACAGCGCCGACGGCCCTGACGGGTTGCTGCTCGGCGGGCACATCGTCCACGCCGGTATGATTACGCCTCCCGGTGCATCGACTGCGGCGCTCGGCTCAAACAGCGGTAACGCTGCTGTACTTCCTGCGGGCACCGGTAGTTTTTATCCGACGACTGGCGCTGATGGTACGGTGGGCGTGCGCATCAACGGGGCCGATAAGGTCGACGGCAAGATGCTCTTTATCGGCAATGGCGCGTCCGCTGCGGTGCTCAAAGTCTACCCTCCGACCGGTGGCACCATCAACGGTGGATCGGCCGATGCGGCCTACTCGTCTGGTTCCGGCCGCGGCGCGCATCTCATCTGCTTGTCGGCCTCGGCGAACACTTGGGCCGGGTTCTAAAGCATGTCCGGTAGCGAGACAATCTACACAGCGCGCCTCATCGGCCCCGAGATCATCGAGGCCGGTCGGGACAATGTTGTGTCGTGTCCCGTCTACCTCAACGGCGCGGTCGTGACTCCCTCGGCCGGCACGCTGACGATCTACACCTCGCAGAATGTCGCAGTCTCTGCGGGCTCCGTGACCGTCGTCGGAGGTGTCGCTCAGGCTACCGTCACGGCGTCCGCTCTGTCTGCCTACCAGCCCGGCGATGGGTGGCGGTTTGAGTGGGCGCTGACCATCTCCAGCGTCGTCTACACCTTTCGCCGCGATGGCTCGCTGGTGTATCGCCGTCTCTACCCGGTGGTCACCGACGTCGACTTGATGCGTAGTCATACCGACCTTGCGCGTCGGATGCCGACGACCGAGGCGAGCTATCAAGACTATCTGGACGAGGCATGGGCGCGCATCGAGAGCCAGCTCATCAACACGGGCAAACGTCCCTGGCTTGTCATGGCTCCCTCGGCCCTGCGCGACTGCCATGTGTATCAGACGCTGGTCTTGATCTTTCGCGACTTTGCGACCGCTGGGCCGGGTACTGCCGAGTGGGAGATGATGCTGCATTACGAGGCGCTTCTCGAACGCGCATGGGGCATCCTGACGTACCCGCAATGCGAGCCTAAGACCGGCAAGGCCGAGGGCGAGGCCGGCGCTCGTACCAGTCCGACCGGTACGATGTGGGCCGGCTCGCGTCGTAACGGCGGGTTTTACGTATGAGTGCGGCGACAGTCCGTGCGCAGCTCGCTACGCATCTGGCGACCGGCTACGGACTCACCCGCGAAAGCCCCGAGCCTGTCGCTTTCATGCGCTCGGCAAGTCGTAGCCCGGTGCATCTGGAGTTTGGGTGTAGCGTCGACTCGACGCAGCCCATCGACGGCCGCAAAGACCTTGTATCGAGCGAGGTGCATGTATTGATTGCGTATCAGTTGCCGCCCAAAGACCGGGTAGCCGGGTACGACTCCATGCTTGCGCTCGATACAGCCATCACCGACGCGGTGCAGCTAAGCGCCTGGAGCAACGGGCCGAGGCTCGCGTCCTTCGTGTGGCGCAATACATCCAGAACAGCCGGCGTCGACGGCTGGATATGGATAGACCAGACGTACACCGCTCTCCACCTTCTCGCTTAGGAGCATCACATGGCAACGATCGCATCTACTCCCATTGTCGCCGCTGATGGCGTCCTGACTATCAAAGACGGTACGGGTACTCCCCTGTCCTACACGGTCGCCTACGACATGGGCGACTTCAAGATTGGCGGGCTGAACGTCTCCAACAAAGAGAGCCTGAACTTCTACGCGCGCGGCGTGTTCTTCGGTACTCGCGACATCAAGAGCAAAGAGTTTACCTTTTCCTTCACCGCGCACCTTATTGGCTTGCTCGGCGAGACTGGCGCGCCGACGATCAACGATGTCATCTTGCGCAAGAAGGATTGGGCCGCGGCTGTCTCGACGTTGCCCGCTGCGGCTGGTGACACGTTTCATCACACGATCCTCTGGACTGTCGAGCGCAGCAACCTCGGCGCGACGACTGACGACACCTTCACGCTCAAATACTGCGAGCTGTCGGTCGATTGGGCCGAGGGCGACGGGTCTACCTGCACCATCAACGGCGTGGCGAAGATGTACTCTACCGATGGCATGACCATTACCTAAGGATCTGACACATGGGCGACACCCCTACGTCTATCGAGCTGCTTGGCAAGGCCGAGAGCATCGTCATCCCGACCGACTACGCGCTGCTCGAGGAACTGTTTGCCGCTGCCAACGGTTCCACGGGTACGCGCCTGTTGCGGGCCTATGCAGCGATGATCGGGCTCTGTTGCCCGGCTGTCGGTCGCATGTCGAAGGCAAGCTACAGCGCGCACGGCTACGACCCGATTGCTTACGGCCGTCAGGTCTATTCGTGGTTGCACGACCAGAAGGTGAGCATCGCCGAAGTCTCGACGGCCGGCTCGGTGCTCTACCCGCTGATCCTGCTTGCGGCGTTCCCTCGCGCCGACGAGGTATCCGAGGCCGTGGGAAAATAGGCGGCGCTCGCGGTAGTCTGAACCTCGCGGCGCTGCGTATCTCTCTGCGATACGGCAACGGCGATATACACTGGTTTCGACGACTACCCCGAGAGGATCAAGCGACCATGCTCGCGCTGTATCAGATTGACGCACCGAAGCCTCCAGCAAGCGCAGCCGACAAGCTGCGGGCGATGGTGGTCGACCAGCGCCAGCGGGGCAAGTCGTGAGCGTTACTCGACGCGATGGCAACGCAGCGGTCGTCGTATTGGGCGACCTCGACGCATGGGCAGCGCAGGCCATACGAGACGCTACGGGCGGTGCGGTGGACATCCTGACCGAGACGCTACAGCCTGTCGCTACGACGGCTTCTGCAGGCTGGTACGGGCCGGGAAACGTGCAGAAGGTGACGGGTCAATCGGGGCGCATCGAAGTCATCAGCACGGTCGACCTAATCAACGGCGTTGTCCGTGTGTCGGTCGGCTCGACGGATACTCGGGTCGCCGGCAAGAAAGGCGCGCCCTTGCCTTCCTTTGTGCATCGGCCCTACGCAGCTACGACGGAGTTGAAGGCAGTCACCCGCGATCAGTTTTTTGCGGCTCCACCATCGACGCGCGTCGGGGTTGCAAAGAAAGACAACGACGCGATACCGCTAAAAAAAGGCGACTGGATCATCCGGGTAGTTACGCCTCGGGCAAGCGACGGTAAAACCTTGCTCCCCATCTACGTCAACCGGCCGGGCAAAGAAGCGGTGCAGGGCAAGCTAACTGAACTCGGCGCGGCAATGGCTGCACAAATGGGGCGCAAAAATGGCTAATCAAGTCATCGGTCTGGACGTCGAAATCAAGGTCGCAAACGCTCTCGCCGAGCTGCGCAAGCTGTCGCCCGGTGCTGACAAAGAAGCAAAGGCTATTGCCGGCTCACTTAGCAAGGCGCTGAAAGACGCTGAAAAGCAAGCGCAGGCAACGGGCAAAGCACTACAGAAAACGGCCGAGGCGACGAAGCAAGTCTCGACGCAGACTGCTGACCTCGGGGCAAATGGCAACAAGGCACTAAAGGCGCTCGGGCCGCTCGGCGGCGTATTGTCCAGGCTATCCCCCGAGGCGGGCGCAGCGGCCTCCAGCATTGCCGGCTTGACGTCGGCGTTTGAGGGCTTTGAGGCGGCAGG
>Ga0114971_10001467_pt1 | contig 16057 bp, 13 predicted proteins | sample M_140625_MF_Meta_FD_87320 | JGI IMG/M metagenome (GOLD analysis project Ga0114971, IMG submission 87320) | Freshwater microbial communities from Lake Montjoie, Canada to study carbon cycling - M_140625_MF_MetaG | ecosystem: Environmental > Aquatic > Freshwater > Lake | place: Lake Montjoie...
TACCCATGCGCTTAGACCATGTCTCATATGTAACTTCCCATGATCAACTAGCCGACACAGTTCAACGCCTAGGCTCACGCCTTGGCTCCACCTTTGTTGATGGAGGCGTCCACCCACGCTTTGGAACACGTAACTTCACACTGCCTCTTCAAAACGGTCACTACATAGAAGTTGTGTGTCCACTCGATCACCCAGCATCAGATGCTTCACCTTTTGGTAAAGCTGTATCAAAGCGTGCTGCAGAAGGTGGCGGTTGGCTCACTTGGGTTGTCTCTGTTGATGATGTCTCAAAAGTTGAAGCACGCTTAGGTAGACAAGCTGTAGATGGCCACCGCACAAAGCCTGACGGCCATGATCTTTCATGGAAGCAGATTGGTGTTCTTGGAACTCTAGAAGATAAACAACTACCTTTCTTTATTGAATGGAAATCACTTGATCACCCATCAACAGATGGCAAAGCAATTGCAAAGATTGTTAAAGTTGAAATCGCAGGAGATGAAAAGAGAATCACAGACTGGCTAGGAAATGATTTAGCAACTGCTCTTGGCAGTGAAGTTGAGGTTATGTGGTTAAGCCCAGCAGATACTGAGGGTGAGTCAGGGATTGTTGCAGTGCACTTGATGACACCTAGTGGTGTTGTGAGAGTGGATTAAAATTTGAACTTTGGCGAGAAAATGACTTACCAAAATGGCACCCAAGGTGCGGAAGTAGTAGTTTTTGGAGCGAACGGCTTTTTAGGATCTGTAATCACAAGAAAACTTCACAACTCTGGTTTTGGTGTAATACCCGTTATAAGACCCGGAGGTAATAAGTCGAGACTTAACGGTCTAGAGAATCTCAAAGTCCTGGAAGTTGAATCCGGAGAGTGGCCGCGACTCGTCATTAAATATGCACCAAGTGCCATAGTTTGTGCTCAGTGGAATGGAGTCTCAAAGGCAGACAGAAATAATCTTGAACTTCAAGACACAAACATAGAGTCTATACTAAGAATTGCTGTAGCAGCAAAAGAGTTGAAAATTGGTAGTTTTATTTCCTTCGGATCACAAGCTGAAGCCAATGAATCTATTGAAGCCATCAAAGAAGATTTCTATAATTCCGGCGAATCTGCATACGGAATCATCAAAGCCAAGTTACATACTCAACTCGCAGCTTTATTCGAGAATTCCGATTGTCGATTCATTTGGGCCCGAGTCTTTTCTGTGTATGGACCTTCAGACTTTTCTGACTCGTTATTAATGCAACTATTTGAATCTCAGGCATCAGGTAACGAAATAGTAATTTCGAATTCTTCAAAATTCTGGTCGTATCTATATGAGGATGATTTTGCTTCAGCAGTTGAGCTAATTTTGAAGAACCCAACTGTTGCGGGCACGGTTAATATTGGTAACCCAAAATTTAGTGAGATTAGAGAAATAGTTACGATATGGCACGGAGGCTCACCTACGGATTTCGCGAATTACCATACAAGTCAAACCAACATAGGCTTCTTTCCGGATGTAACCAAGTTAATGACAATAGGTTGGAGCACTTCGATTTCGCTCCAAGAAGGTATCAAAAGGACACGAAAAGCATTTAGTGATCGTGTTAATCCAAAGTAGTACGATTTAAGCAAGAGCTAGCCATGGCAAGAATTACCGATAGGGCAAGGTGTTGATTTGCAAGATATAAATCGAATCACTCTTGCGGAATGCATTGCCAGGTTCATAGCTGAGAAAAATACCCCAGCAGTTTTTCAACTTTCTGGTGGAATGATCGCATTTATGATCGATGCAATTGGAAGACTTGGAAAAACTCCCATAATCAATACGCGACATGAACAAGCCGCTGGTTTTGCTGCTGAAGGTTCGGCAAGAATATCGAGAATCCCAGGATTTGCAATGGGAACAAGTGGTCCAGGAGCAACTAATTTACTTACGCCAATTGCGTCAAGTTATTTTGATTCGATCCCTGTTGTGTACATAACTGGACAGGTTAATCAAAAAGAGTTAAGAACTAATCCGAGTCAAAGACAAAATGGTTTTCAAGAGTTAGACATTTGCGAAATGGCAAAGTCAATAACCAAGAAGGTTTACAATCCAAAGACTGCCACCGAAGTATTAATTGCCCTAAACGAAGGATGGAAACTCTGTCAAGAGGGGCGACAAGGTCCAGTATTAATAGACATCCCTATTAATTTACAGCAAGATTTTATTGAATACGATTTTCCAATACATTCATCCAGCATAATGAAATCTGAATTATCGACCGTGGAATTATCTGAATTCAAAAATCTTCTTGATGCAGCTAAACATCCATTACTTCTTATTGGCGGCGGAGTGAGACTTAGCAATGCTACTGAGTTGCTATCTAATTTTATTATTAAGACAGGAATCCCATACGTAAGTACATTACTTGGATTAGATTCGATTTCTCACACTAGTGATAATTACTTAGGCTTTATTGGAAGTTATGGAAACAGGTGGGCTAATGCTGCGGTTAAGCAATCAGATTTACTCATAACAATTGGAAGTCGATTAGATGTGCGACAAACTGGTAACGATATTTCAAAATTTGTAACTGGTAAAAAGATTGTGAGAGTTGACATTGACGAGCATGAACTAAGCGGTCGAATTAAATCAGATCTTGCCATCAAGTCTGATGTTTCAGATTTTTTAAGGGCAGCGATAGAAATCGATTATAGAATCGATAGCTCACTGTATATTTCAGGGATTCGCGAAATCCGAAAGAATCACCCACAACAATTGGAGCAGCAGTCCAATTTGGTTTTGAATCCAAACATTGTGATGGAATATTTAGGTGAACTCTTTAGTCAATCTTCAGGCTACATCATTGACGTTGGGCAGCACCAAATGTGGGCAGCACAATCGATTCGACTTAGGGACGGCCAACGATTTCTGACCTCGGGCGGATTAGGCGCTATGGGATTTGCAATACCTGTAAGCATTGGCGCGGCAGCAGCAGAAGGTGGTCGTTGGGTATCTATATCTGGGGATGGTTGCTTGCAGTTATCTTCGGCCGAGTTGCAAACAATTATTCACTACAAGCTTCCAATTGCAGTCTGCGTTATTAATAACGGGCAGCATGGAATGGTGGCACAATTTCAAGAAGAGAACATGGGAAACCGATTAACCGGTACTCGTGATGGATTTTCAAACCCAAATTTCCAAGAAATCGCGAAAGCATATGGTTTCACTAAAATTGCAAAAATTGCTCACCTTGAAGACCTAGAGAAGGTTAATGATTTGGTTAAAAAAATGAATGAAGAACCAATTTTTCTTGAGTTTATTGTAGATCCGCAGGCAAAAGCTTTACCTAAAATGTCAGTGAAGGATGAATAGATTATTTAAAGTTAATACTTTCGACTTCAAATTCTCGAGGTAAGCGCCTAACTTGGGAGTGAATACTTAGAACATATTCACCGATTAGTCCTAAGAAGAAAAGCTGAATCCCACCAAAGAAGAAGAGCGCCACGATCAATGTTGGAATACCTTGTAGTGCTGTGGGTGCATCAAATACATTGACAATCAGGGACCAAAATCCCGCAAGGAAACCAAGGCCAGAGATACCGAAGCCCCCAAGTAATGCAATGCGTGCAGGGGCTCTGCTTGTACTGACAAATCCGTTTATCGCCTGATCAATTAATGCAAGAAAGTTTGATTTAGATTTACCCTTTTTACGCACACCCCATGTATATGGTACAGAAGTTGAGTTGCTAGTTGACTGTGCAACCAAACCGCGGATGTATGGGTAGTGATCACCAATCTTGCAAATCTCATCAGAAATTTTACGGTCAATCAACATAAATTCACCAGAATTTACTGGGATGTCAGTTTCAGACATGGTTCGTACAATTCGATAATAGAGGCCCCTCAGAGCTCGCATTAGCAAAGATTCTTGTCGATTCGTTCTTTCTCCATAGACGACGAGATATCCCTTAACCCACTCCTTGTATAAATCAGGAATTTTGTCTGCCGGATCTTGTAAATCTGCAGGAAGCATAGGGATGACTGCTCGTCCAGATGCTTTAGCCATCGCAGCATACATGTTTCTAAATGGACCTACATTTCGACTATTTACAATCACCTTCACATTTTTTGAAGTGCTAGCAATTTTTCGTAATTCCTGAACGGTGCCATCTATTGAAGCATTATCTATAAAGATGTGTTCATACTTTACTTTCGGCAACCTCGAGGACATCACTTTTTGCACTTCGCGGGCACAGTCCACAACAGATGCTTCTTCGTTGTAACAAGGTGTGATGATTGTTAAGTCAATACCTCTTTCGGCCATAGTTAATCCTACTTCTAACTAGATATCGATTAACCAAGGTGGGTTACCTTCACGAGCAAGTTTTTCTAGATCTTGCTTTTCACGCAAGGTATCCATAGGTTGCCAAAAACCATCGTGCTCAAATGCCATCAATTCACCCTCACTGGCAAGCTTTGGCAATGCACCAGTCTCAAATGGTTCAGAAGTGGATTTAATATACTGGGAAACTTGAGGTTCTAGAAGGAAGAACCCCCCATTTATCCAACCAGCGTCACTTTGATTTTTTTCTCCAAAATGCTCCACCCGACCTTTAGACATGCCTAAATATCCAAATCTTGCGGGTGGGCGGACGGCAGTCAATGTTGCCAATTTGCCATGTGAATTATGAAAGGCCAGCAGATCTTTTATGTTGATGTTTCCAACACCATCACCGTATGTGGCAAGCACTCTTTCTCCAGGATATAAATCCATGCACTTTTTAATTCTTCCACCCGTTTGTGTATCAAATCCAGTGTCAACAGCGTCGATCTGCCAATTAGTTTGTAGGGCATCGACCCATTCCGAAATTACTCCACCCTTATAGCCTGTAGCAACTACAAATTCAGAAAATCCCTGTTGTGCGTAAATGTTCATGATGTGCCAAAGAATTGGCTTACCGTCAATTGGGACCATAGGTTTTGGCTTGTCAGCGGTTTCTTCAGAGATTCGCGTACCTAATCCACCAGCAAGAATTATAACTTTCAAAGCTTGACTCCAAGTACTTCATGCATAGAACTAATCATGTAATCAAGCATCTCTAAGCTCAATCCAGGCCAAACACCAATCCAAAATGTTTCATTCATGATTCGATCCGTATTTATTAAGTCCCCAATGACTCTACGCGGAGTGCCGATAAATGCTGGTTGGCGAAGCAAATTACCGCCAAATAGAAGGCGCGTGCCAATTTTATTCTCATTCAAGTGTTGGACAATCTGATTTCTAGTTCTAGGTGAACTCGGCTTAACCGTGAGAGCAAATCCAAACCAAGAGGGATCGCTATTTTCAGTTACTTTTGGGAGGACTAAGAATTCCTCTAGATTCCTTAAAGCGTTTAGAAGATATGCCCAATTTCGACGCCGAAGTTCAACAAAAGATTCGAGGCGATCAAGCTGTGCAAGCCCGATTGCTGCCTGAATATCACCGGATTTGAGGTTGTATCCAAGATGCGAATATGTGTATTTGTGATCGTAACCTTCAGGCAACTCGCCCAGAGTCCACTCGTATCGCTTCAAACACGTATTGTCACAACCTGGAGCACACCAGCAATCTCTCCCCCAGTCGCGGAAAGATTCAACAATTCGTTTATGCGCAACCTTCTTAATTAGAACCGCCCCACCCTCACCTGTCGTGATGTGGTGTGCAGGATAAAAACTAAAAGTTGAAAGATCACCAAAAGTGCCAAGATTCTGCCCACGGTATGTTCCCCCTAGTGCGTCGCAGCTATCTTCAATCAGCCACAGATTGTGCTTCTTTGCTAATTCTTGGACAAAGTCCAAGTTAAAGGGATTACCTAAAGTGTGAGCCATCATGATGGCTTTAGTTTTTGGACCAACAGCCGCTTCTAATTGATCATCAACTGCAACATAGGTTTCAGGGTCAACATCTACATAAACTGGCACTAATCCATTTTGGAGTATTGGCGTCACTGTTGTTGGAAACCCAGCGGCGACAGTAATGACTTCGTCACCAGGTTTTAAGGCTCTATCACCATGTGCAGGACTTGTGAGCGAACTAAGTGCTAGTAGGTTCGCCGAAGATCCAGAGTTGACCATAAACGAATGACGCATTCCAACGGTTTTTGCAAAACGTGATTCAAATTCTTCTGTGCATGGGCCAGAGGTAAGCCAGAAATCTAAACTAGCCTTTGTTGCAGCACGAAGTTCTTCTGTACCAAATACTTTTCCAGTGACTGGGATATTAGTTTCACCAGCTACAAAGCCTTTTGCCGGGTGTAACTCTAAGTACGCGCCAGCCACCAATTGGTCAATACTCGAGTCCAGATTTTCGCTCAATTCAATTCCTGACCGCGCCACTTAGGTGAAGCTTTGCTTGTTGTTTGAGAAGCAAAGACTACAGTTGACTCATGGAATTAGTGCTAGGGCAACGCTTACGGGAGTTGCAAGGACCTCTATTACTAACTGGCCATACAGGCTTTAAGGGCGCCTGGATGACATTTCTGCTTGAGCACCTTGGAGTTCCGCTAATCGGATATTCATTACCCGCGGAGAAAGGGTCTTTATTTGACCGTGCAAGTAGAATTGGAGCAATTCCGGAAGTCTTTGAAGATATTCGTGACTACCAAAACCTTGAGAAATTCATTGATGAACATAAACCATCAACAATTATTCACATGGCGGCTCAACCTTTGGTACTTGAATCATACGAAAATCCGCGTGAAACTTTTGATGTGAACATTATGGGGACAGTAAATGTTCTGGATATTGCCTTCAAGAAAGATTTTGTAAAAGCAATAATTGTGGTTACCACAGATAAGGTTTACAGAAATGATAATTCTAGACGTGCATATGTAGAGACTGATCCGTTAGAGGGCAAAGACCCTTACAGCGCCAGTAAAGTGGGAACAGAAGCAGTTATTGCAGCATGGCAGCAAATTGCAAAAGAATCTGGAGGTCCAAGTTTAGTTTCAGTCCGGGCCGGAAATGTGATTGGTGGGGGGGATTTTGCAAAAAATCGAATTATTCCGGACATAATTCGTGGGGTAATGACTGGTAATCCCATAAAGATAAGAAATCCAGAAAGCACTCGTCCTTGGCAGCATGTTTTGGATCCATGTAAGGGTTATGTTATGACTCTAGAAATGTCTCTTACGAATCGTAATCATTCAAATCTAAATTTTGGGCCCAAAGACGAGAACCTAACAGTTAGAGAAGTTGCCCAAATTGCAAAATCATATTTTCCAATTTTGGAATTAGATTTTGATACTTCATCCCTTTTCCAGAACAGAGAATCGACTTATTTAAGCCTAGATTCATCGCTAAGTTTGGAGTTTCTAAATTGGTGCCCAACTTTTACACAGCAAGAAGCGGTCCAAATGTCCTTTGCTTGGTGGAGAAAAGCAATAAATGAAAAAGCATCAATTTTTGAATTATGCCTTGAAGATGTTAGGAAAAGCCTAAAAGACAAACCATAGTTTGTGGTAGTTTCAATGTGCATTTTGAACTAAATAGAACCTCTTCTTATCAAACTGTGTCTCGCGGCGGTGACCAATGTTGGATATTAGTAGTTAAAATTTTTTTACTGAGAAACACCAAAAGGGTTCAATTTCGGAAAACTTTAGCGTTGATAAATCAAAACCTGCACCATGGACCATCTCGACAATTTCCTCTTTAGAAAACCTCTGTTCTAAACGCGTCCCAAAGCGATCCAGTGCATCATTTTGTAGCATCACAAATGGCATGTTCGCATAATGGTGTAGAGGGAAATTTGCAACATTTTTCCCTCTATCACCAAAAAATTTCGCCATGCGTGCTAGTGGCAAATAAGCAACACCAGCAATAATCTGTGCGATACGCCTTCGCACGACATAAGGCATGCGACTAATTACCCAACGAAGAGAATTCGAAGCCAGGAATAACCCGCGGTAAAAAAGTGGTTTCTTATCTAACTTGTAATAGAGGTAGCAGAGAAAAACACCGCCACTCTTAATCTTCGATGCAACATCCTTAATTGCCAAGCTAGTATCTGGGATATGGTGCAGTACGCCAAGAGACATAGCTAAATCAAGCGAACTGGTGGGAATTGAATTGACCCCAATAGTCTCTTGCAAAATTCTTATACGCGGTTCACCTGCAAATTTCTTGTGAAGGACTTTGCATGCGCCATCACTTGGTTCAAGGACATAAAGCAAAGAAAAATACGGCAATATGCGCGAAGCCCAACGCCCACTGCCTGCCCCAAAATCCGCAGCAACAGCGGATTTTGCATCGAATTGGATTAAATCTATTGGAGCAGAGTAAGCAAGGAATTGTGTATCCAAAGCCTCGTTAATATCAGTCTGGGCATAATCAAAGGTGGCCCATTCATCACCAAAACCATTTATTACCTTCTGATCGATGTTCTTGTCTTTTTCATGCTTACTCATAGAACCTCCCGATTTTTAACGATCTTGGATTCGAAATGCTAGTGGAAAACGCCCATCGCTTGGGTATTCACTCCTGTCGATTCGGTCAGAATTCAAGAAACCAAGCTAAAAAGCCTTAGAATTGCCCACATGATAAAAGTAGCGGTTACTGGTGGAGCAGGATTCATCGGCTCGAACTTAACCAGACGCCTGCTTTCAGAGGGCTACAACGTAATCGTTGTCGATGATTTAAGCTCAGGTCTCCTTTCAAACGTTGATCAAGAAAAAACCACTTTTTACCAAACTTCAATTACTGATCAGCAAGGGTTAGCCACAGCTCTTAAAGATTGCGAGACTATTTTTCATTTAGCAGCTCGTGGGTCCGTGCCGCGCTCAATTAAAAATCCAGTTACCACGCACGATGTAAATGCAACCGGCACGCTAAACGTGTTAGAAGTTGCCCGCACAACAGGGGCGCATGTTGTGTTCTCTTCCTCCTCTTCAGTCTATGGTCGTAATATGCAGTTACCTAAAAATGAATCAATGTGGCTTGGACCAATGACTCCGTACGCTGCTAGCAAGTTAGCAGCTGAGGGATATGTCCAGGCATACGCATCGACATTCAATATACCGACAACACTTCTACGTTTCTTTAATGTTTTTGGCCCATGTCAGCGCCCAGATCATGAGTATGCGGCTGTATTACCAAAATGGATTTGGCTTGCAATGCAGGGGAAACCGATTGATGTTTATGGCGATGGAACCGCTTCACGAGATTTTACTTATGTTGAAACAGTTTTGGATATTGCAATGATTGCCATGAAAGAAAAGGTTATAACCGAAGGTGCTATAAATCTTGCTTATGGAAACAGAATCTTCCTCAATGACACAATCTATATGCTCAAGAAACATTTTCCAGATTTACAAGTTAACTACAAAGAAAACCGCTTAGGAGATGTTAAAGAATCCCAAAATGAACCTGGCTATTTAAAGACTCTTTTCCCCACTATCAGACCTAAACCATTTGAAGATGCATTGGCAGAAACCGTTGACTGGCTTAAAGAGTTTGGTCAAAGTGTTGCCAATGGTCCAAAGACTGTGGATTAAACAAACTTCGTATGTGTGGAATTGCTGGTGGGATTGGTCCAAGTGCACCGCAACAACTTTTACTTGATGCCCAACTTAAATCGATCGAGCACCGCGGCCCAGATGACAGTGGCACTTATATACACGAAGGTATTGGCATTGGGATGTGCCGTCTTGCAATTGTTGAAATCGCCGCGGGGAAGCAACCAGCATCGGATACCACCGAAAAAATCCACATTGTTTGGAACGGCGAAATCTATAACTATCGTGAACTCCGCGCCGGATTAGAACAACAGGGCTTCCATTGCAAGGATTCAAGTGAATCTGAAGTTGTGATAAACCTTTATCTTAAATTTGGCCTTAGTTTTATCAACAAATTGAATGGGATGTTTGCCCTTGCAATCCACGATGCCCGCGACAACTCACTTCACTTAATCCGTGATCGTATGGGAAAAAAACCATTATGGGTTTCACAACATAACGATGGGACCCTGTTTTTTGCATCTGAAGTTCGCGCACTAATGCCGGCCCGGCCGGATAGAACGCTACGCACCGAAATGATTTCTGAAGTAATGCAGTACGGTTACATTAACGCCCCTAGATCAGCATTCAATGAGATTGAGCAAATTCCACCAGCCTCAGTAATGAGCTGGCGAGATGGTAAAACTACAACATCCACTTATTGGGCTCCGGACTTCAACACTAAAGTCAGTATCGCTTATGAGGATGCGCTTGAAACAACGAAGGAATTAATCGAAGCTGCTGTGTCGCGGCGCTTAGTATCCGAACGCCCTTTAGGTTCTTTTTTAAGCGGTGGGTATGACTCAACAGTTATTACTGCCTATATGGCTAAATTAATGTCAGAAAAGGTTCAAACCTATTCAATCGGCTTCAATAGTGCGCAATTCAACGAGGCCCATCATGCAAAAAAGGTCGCAAATTACTTGGGAACTAATCACCATGAAGAGATCTTGAACCCTGATCCCGCTTTAGTCATCGAAAAGATTTCACATGTTCTAGACCAACCCTTCGCTGATTCTTCAATTATTCCAACATATTTACTCGCAAAATTTGCAGGAGAAAAACTTATTGTTGCACTTGGTGGAGACGGTGGCGATGAAGTATTTGGTGGATATGACCGTTACCTAGCGACACCATTACTGCAATCAGCAAACCCCTTTCTTGGTTTGGCACGAAAGGGCTTAGGTTTTGCCGGGCAATTTTCAAATATTAATCAAAGAAAATTACATAGATTGCAAACACAACTCTATGCAGAGGATTCGCTTGGAGCTAGATATAGTTCGATACTCTCATTGACTCGACCACACGAACTTGCGACCTTACTTAACCTCGAAACTTATTCAAATGACGCTAAAGTCACTTACATAAAGCAATTTACCGCCGGCAAAGCAACTTCATTAGACCGGATGATTCGCTCCGATTTAGCTGCGTATCTACCAGGTGACCTATTAGTAAAAGTAGATATTGCAACTATGGCAAATAGCCTAGAACTGCGATCACCGATGCTGGATGTTAACGTTGTAGAATGGGGAGTTTCTTTGCCCCGAAAATTTAAAATTAAAGGCCTTGAGACCAAACATATTCTAAAAGATGTTGCTCGTTCGCTTGTTCCGGCTGAACTTATAGACCGTCCTAAGATGGGATTTGGAATTCCAAGAGCTGAATGGTTGCGCACAGGAATGAAAGAAATGGTTATTGATACTCTCACTGACACAACGTCCAGACAACGTGGCTGGTTTGACTCATTGGAAGTAAAGAAAGTCATTGCCACCCACATGGCGGGTGAGGATAAAGACAATCTGTTATGGCCAATGTTAATGCTAGAGCTATGGGCTAGGACTTGGCTCGATTAGAGAGCAGTCTCACAATTAGCTACTCATGATCACGAACTAACTGTTGAACGCCAAAAATAGAAAGTGTGAATTCCTGACCTGAACCGAAGGCCCACCTTCATTTATTGGGGCAATAATGCTCATCACCCGTACCAGTCTCTAATTTGCTCGGCACATCTGGCAATCTCTCCCTAAAAGAGCTTGCATACGTCAATAAATGTGAGACAGACACCGGCTGAAGAATCTTTAGAATGCGCATCGGGTAAGAATGGTGCATAGGAATGTGTATTTGACGGTTAAGATTCCAACTGTGAGCGTCCAACAAAATCACACTTTGGCCATTATCGGCCAAGGCTATGTCGGCCTCCCTCTGGCAATGGCCGCCGTTGATGCTGGCTGGGCCGTAATCGGGATTGATAACTTTGAAGCTAAAGTGGTTCAAATTAACTCTGGCTCTAGTCCGGTTGAAGATATTTCTGACGCACAGCTACAAGCAGCAATTGCAAATGGATCTTATAGAGCTACGACTGAATTCTTTATGGTGTCTCAGGCTTCAGTTGTAATAATTTGTGTCCCTACGCCACTAGATGAAAACCGTGAACCGGATATTTCTCTTTTGCGAAGTGCGGCGTTAGGGATAGCGCCCTATGTTTCCAATAATACATTAGTCGTAAGTGAATCAACTTCCTATCCAGGAACTTTGCGCGATGTTATTATTCCAATAGTAAGCGCAAATAAACCCACTAAATCAGGTACTGTTTACTTTGCAAGTGCACCAGAGCGTGTTAACCCAGGTGATTCACTTTGGAATCAAAAAAACACCCCACGCCTAGTTGGTGCAATCGATGAAGTATCTCAATCAAAGGCTCTCGAGTTTTATGAGTCAATTTGCGATGCCGCTGTTTCCGTTTCAACTCCCGAGATTGCCGAAGCTGCAAAACTTTTAGAAAACACTTTTCGCTTAGTTAATATCGCTTTAATTAACGAATTCGCACAACTCTGCTCTTCTAATGGAATCAATGTTCACGAAGTAATCGATGCTGCAGCCTCAAAACCATATGGGTTTATGCCGTTTAGGCCAGGTGTAGGAGTGGGTGGTCATTGTATTCCTGTTGATCCTTTGTACTTAACATGGTGGGCGCGTCAACATGGTAGCGATGCTCCATTTATTGAATTTGCTGCTTCAATAAATAACAAAATGCCAAAATATGTTGCACAACGAGCACTAGCTATGGTTAAGTCATCTATTACTAATCCCAAAGTCTTGATTCTTGGTGTTGCTTATAAGCCCGGCGTTGGGGATGTTCGCGAGACCCCAATATCTGAGCTGCGTGATCAATTAAAGGCAAAAGGAGCTGAAGTTGCTTGGCATGATCCTCTCGTATCAAATTGGGACAACTCAAGTCCAGTTGAATTAACTTGGGAATGCGACGTAGCAATTCTTGCCACAAATCAGCCAGGAATGCATCTCGAGCAGTTACTGGCAAGGGGTACTCAAATTTTGGACTGCACTAATTCTTTAAAAAACCTGAAAGGTGTTACTTCACTTTAGAGATCCTTCTTAATCTCTGCAGAAATATCAGCAATCATTGTTGAAAGATTACGTGTTGGCTCCCATCCAACCAACTCTTTAATCAAATCAATATTTGGTACGCGACGCTCCATATCTTCAAAACCATCACCATAGGCCTCTTCATACGGTACGTAGACAACTTCACTTTTGGAACCTGTTTCAGTAATAATTCTTTGAGCAAGGTCATTAATTGATATTTCAAAATTATTTCCAATATTTATCACTTTACCAATCGTATTTTCTGCGAATGCAATGGCCAAGACTGCGTCAACAGCATCAAATACATGAGCGAAGCAACGGGTTTGATTTCCATCACCAAAGATAGTAATCGGTTTGTTTTTTAAGGCAGAGTTAATAAAGCGAGGAACGACCATTCCATAAGTACCTAACTGGCGCGGACCAACCGTATTGAAAAACCTAACAATTCTTGTTTGTAATCTTTTTTCAATAAAGTATGCATAAGCTAGGGATTCATCAATGGCCTTAGCCTCGCTGTATGACCATCGCATAGTTACAGGGCTTCCTAATATTCGGTCATCATTTTCCCCGAGTGAATCAGATGTGTTTTTCCCATAAACCTCGCTGCTACTAGTTAAGAAAACTGGTGTATCTGAGGAATGCGCTGCCTCTAGAACATTTTCTGTTCCTCGGATATTGGTTAATAGGCTAGATAAGGGGTTTTTAACAATGTTAAATACACCAACTGCGGCTGCAAGGTGAAAGACGTAATCAACATCTTTAACAATCGGATCTAAAACTTCTTTATCCAGAATTGAACCCTTGACGAGGGTGAAATTTGGGGAATTCAAAATATGTGCAAGATTTGAAACACGTCCAGTAGAAAAATCATCAATCGCAAAAACAGAGTGGCCATTTAGTATTAAACGCTCACATAAGTGAGAACCGATAAAGCCCGACCCACCAGTTACTAAAACTTGCATCTGTATATACTAAAGCAGTAGAGGAGCATTTACTTACATTCCCACGTAACCAAGGTCCTATTGCTATAGATGATTTTCAGGCCCTTTGAAACATGCCAATCAATGTCCCTGTACCCTGGCTAAATTATCAGGACTGGTGTGTCTTGGGTTAGCGGCTCACGGTGCAAGGAAATTTATGACAATCACAGATGGCTTGAAAATATAACTCTTAAACTTATAAAATTGTAGCGAATGACCCTATTTTCAAGTATTTATGATTGAACAGAAAAGTACTGGCCAAGCGGCTCACCGGCGACAGATTTATCAAGTGCGCAAGAAAGGAAATCGCCTTTCGGGTCTAAAGCTGTTGCAATCACTAGAGGTGCTGCATCGAATGAAATTCTATTGCCAATCTCCTACCAGGATACTGTCAAGCACTTTTAGGTTTATTCTGAAGATTTTGCTTCAACCTCATCAATATGCGGAGATTTTAAAAGATAATTGAGCTTAGACTGTATCCAGTCAAGTAGAGCGCTAAGGTATCGAATAGGGTTGACTCATGGAGGTGAAGACTTGTTCGAAATGAATGTAAGGAATCTTGTAGGATTTATCAGAGTACGTCGTACGAACCTCTTTATAATTCCATTAGCAATTATCTGGGTTAGTCGCGCCTTGACGCTCTTTGCATTCCCTGACTTAGTTACGACTCCGGACTCCCAAGGTTACTTAGCGCCATCTACCTGGAATTTTGCTAATGTCTCCGTGCTCGGAAACGCAGAAAGGCCTTGGCCTACCACTTTGTTGTATGCCGCGATCCCTAATAGTTCAATTGTCTTAGTGCAACTTCTACTATCAGGTATCGCCGCAACGCTGCTTATAAATTCTATAGATACTTTTATCGGTGGAGCCAAATTGAGATTTTGGTGTGCTCTAGTTTTGTCAATTTTTCTTTCAAATCCAAGGCAACTCGAGTGGGATACTGTCGCCAACGCACAGAGCCTATCTAATTCTCTTTGTATTTTTCTCTTTGTGACAGTAATGAGAATTACGAGGAATGCATCTAAATTCTCACTAGGAATTCTGTGGCTAGAAGGAATACTTTTATCGAGTCAGCGCCTCATCTATATTTTGATATTTATTTCTACTTCAGTGGTTCTTTTACCCAAGTTTGTCAAACACTTACGCACTAAATTGATAGCTATGATGATCGCAATCAGCCTTTTTTCTGCGCTCGTCTCTCAAAACCAAAATAACTTTTGGCCAGCTTCATATTCCGGATTTGCCGTCATAGGTCAGCTAAACGACACATCACCAGTTAATGAAGAGTTTAAGAAGTTTTTAGAGTCAAAAGGGGCTAAAAAATGCCTATTGGATGGAAAATTAAACGCCCTTATTTCTGAAGAGGCATATTCTTGCACAGGTGCGATAGCATGGACTCGGAGCAAAGCTAGAGATTTATATATGGAATTTTTAATGGATTCACCACACAATCTGATGAAACTCCAAAGCTTTGCTTTATATGGTGTTTTTACCTCAAGTGCTGTTCCATATGGCAACGCGGTCTCTATCTTACCGGAATTTGTCAATTCAATTTTTATAGGTAAGAGGCAATTTCAAGACACTCCGTATATGAATTCAATAGGACAAAACTATTTTTACTTACCTGGAGTCGGTTTGCTACTCTTTGGGCTATTAGTGAGTCGGAGACATATTTTTACGAGAGATGCGTTCGGTCACAGAAAAACAAAATATTTTATACTTCATGCACTTGTTTTTAGCAACATTTTGTGTGTTTTTCTAACCGGACCCTTAATTTCCGCTGAGTGGACAAGGATCCTAGCAACGCAAGCAACGATGATTACAGTCGCCTGCATTCTTTTAGCCTTCACTTCATTTGGAGATACTGATTAACCAATTAGATATTGAACTACATTTTGTTCTCAATCCACCCATTTAGTTTGAATTCTGTGGCAAGCCAATTTGAAATAGCCAAAAGAGCACGCCCTTTCATAGTCAAAATCCACTTATTTTCCTTAAAGTCAACATAACCCCTTTGATATTGCTCCGATAAGCGATTTTGAATAGCAATAGTACTCAATTTTTCATCTGAGTTAACTTTAGACAGGTCTAAGTTGTCTCCGCTATTCACTACTTCACCAGCATTGACCCAAGATAGTACATAGAATGATCTTGAGCGATCAATATTCACCAATGTAAATTGCGTAGAAATCCAGAA
>Ga0114971_10001469_pt1 | contig 16049 bp, 19 predicted proteins | sample M_140625_MF_Meta_FD_87320 | JGI IMG/M metagenome (GOLD analysis project Ga0114971, IMG submission 87320) | Freshwater microbial communities from Lake Montjoie, Canada to study carbon cycling - M_140625_MF_MetaG | ecosystem: Environmental > Aquatic > Freshwater > Lake | place: Lake Montjoie...
CATGGATTGTTGGCGCTAAGGTGGTTTATAAGTTTTAAAGATGCATAGCAGTGTTTCAAGCGATATAAGATCCTTCTTTTCTTAACCTCCTCCAAAGGAAGTCTTGGATATGAGAAGCTTGAAATACTTTACGCTGCTATGTCTGTGTTTGTTGGGTCTTAATTCCTTCGCCCAATCCCGCGCCTACGCCACCAACGAGGGCGCAGGTACCATCTCTGTCATTGATATCGCCACAGATACCGTGGCCTCCACCATTGATACAGGCGGCAAACCGCGTGGCCTCGCCGTGTGCAAGGGCAGCAAAAAACTCTATGTCACAGAACAGACCAAAGCACAGCTGTGGGTGATTGACCCTGTCAAGGCCGTGATCGAACAACGTGTGCAACTTGGTGAATCTCCTGAAGCGGTGTATTGCTCACCCAATGGCGATTGGCTGGGCATTGCAAATGAGGGCGCCAACAGCATCAGCTTCATACATACACAGCGACTGAAAGTTGAGTTCGAAATCCCCGTTCATGGCAAAAACCCCGAACATGGTGTTTTCAGCCCTGATGGCAAGCTCATGCTGGTTTCTGCGGAAGAGGCCGATCAAGTTGATGTGCTGGACATTGAAAAACGCAAGCAAGTAGGCTCCATCAAAGTAGGCGAGCGTCCTCGCGGTATTGCCTTTAGTCCTGATGGTAAAAAAGCGTATGTCGCTGTAGAGGCTGCCAGTTTGCTCGTTGCCATAGATATGGTCGAGCGAAAAGTGGTGGGTAAGCAGTCAGTAGGTAAACGCACAGCGGGCGTCGTTGTGTCTCCTGATGGTGCTTATGTGTTTGCTACCAATGGAGGGGACGCGAATGTGTCCATGGTTGATACCGCAACATTCAAAGTGGTGGAGAACATCGCGATCGGTCAGCGTCCTTGGAACATGAGTTTTTCACCTGATGGTCAAAAACTTTACATTGCGTCAGGCCGCAGCGGTACTGTCAGCGTGGTGGATGTTGCCAGTCGCAAAATGGTCAAAGAGATACCTACAGGTAAACTGCCATGGGGCGTGGTTGCTAACTAGTCGTCGCTTTGTCTTTGTCCATTAACCGAAAGCTTTCATGAGTTCTGACCATTCCGCGACAGATGCTGCCGGTGACACAACGATACCTTTGAAATATGACCGCATGTTGGTGGTGCTGCATTGGGTTTTGGCCATGGGGCTTTTTTACCAACTGGGCTTGGGCATGTGGATGGAAGACATTCCCAAAGACCCGCCCGGCGTTCGCGCCGAATGGTTCAACCTGCATAAGTCGATTGGCATTTCCTTAGGCTTCTTGATTTTGTGGCGCTTGGGCTGGCGTGTCACCCATTCGGTACCCGCATCCCCCATTGGAAACACTGCGTTTCAAAACAAGTTGAGCCAATGGGTTCATCGAAGTTTGTATCTGTGCATGGTTGCGTTGCCTGTCACAGGTTTTATGGGTTCGAGTTTTTCCCAGTACCCAGTCAAGTTCTTTGGCTTGCCTTTGCCCAAACTGTGGGAGCCCTCGCCTGAGGGCAAAGAGCTCTTCAGTACGATCCATGAAGTCACGGCTTTTGTCATGATGATCATCATCATCTTGCATATATCGGCTGCTGTATGGCACCAATGGGTCAAACGCGATGGCTTGCTCAGTCGGATGGGCTGGAGTCGCTAACTACCTTGCCGTTGTCCACTTGAATCACCTCTTGGGCAAAGGCTTGCATATCTTCCTCATCGTGGGTGATAAGTACCATAGGCAAGGACAGCTCTGCTTGCAGTTGCAACAACTCACTGCGTAGCCGCAGCCGCAAGGGTCGGTCCATGGCGGCAAAAGGTTCATCTAACAACAAGGCCTCAGGTTGTGATACCAACGCACGGGCTAAAGCGGTACGTTGACGCTGCCCACCTGAGATCTGTTCGGGGTACAGATTCGCGACTGCTTCAAGTTGGAAAACCTCTATCCAATGGTTTACCGACGGATCTTTGTGCGAAGGAGGCGGGTTAAGCCAACCCTCATGAAGGGCAAAACCAATGTTTTGACGCACTGTCAGGTGAGGAAACAAGGCGTAATCTTGAAAGACATAGCCCAAGCCACGCACTCTCGCAGGCAGATGAACACCGCTTTGACTATCTAACAAGATCTTGTCATTAAAGACCACCCTGCCGTGCTGGGGTGTATTCAAACCCGCCATCATCATCAATGTTTGTGTCTTGCCTGCACCCGATGGCCCAAACAGCACCAGTCGCTGTGAATTGCTGGTAAAAGCAATGTCAAGCTCGAAAGCAGATTGTTGATGTCCAAAGCGACTGTGTAGTTCTACTTGCCACATCATCGATCACCTCGTTGGGCTTGCCCCGCAATACGACCTGGCGCCAAATAGCCCGCACTCAAAAGCAGTGCCAAACAACTGACAGAGGTCACCAGTACCAAAAAATTTGCGGTTTGGTCTTGCCCAGCTTGTACGGCTTCATACACTGCGATCGACAGGGTTTGCGTTTCACCGACGATACTTCCAGCCACCATCAGCGTGGCGCCGAATTCGCCGGTTGCGCGAGCAAAGGCCAAGAGGGTGCCTGACAAAATACCTCGCCAAGCCAAGGGCAGTGTGATTCGAAAGAAAACGGCAGCCTCACTCAGACCCAATACCCGCGCTGCTTGTTCTAGGGAGGGCTCCACATTTTCAAAAGCTGCCCTCGCAGATTTGAATACCAGCGGGAAGGCGACCACGCTTGCAGCGATGACCGCGCCTTGCCAAGTAAAGATCAACTGAATGCCAAGGTTTTGTTGCAACCACTGACCTACAGCACCATGGCGACCCAGTAAGACCAACAAGTAGTAGCCCAGCACCGTGGGGGGTAAGACCATGGGCAAGGTCAGTACTGCGTCTATGACATCTCGACCACGGAAACGCCAACGTGACAAGGTATAGCCAACGGCAACCCCCATCAGCAAATTGATGGCAGTAGCCCAACCCGCAACTTTCAGGGTGAGTGCAAGCGCGACCCAAGCAGAATCCATAGAGGTTTAAATCACCTTGAAGTGGTGCGTGCCGTCACGTTTAAGTTGTTCAACCAAACCGTGTTCCCAATCCAAATAAGTTTGCATGGCAAGCGCAGGGTTATCGCTGCCTTCATAAGGGCGGCGGTAGCGATCAATGCGCGGACTGGCCAAATAAGATTCGCCCTGTTGTGTACTAAAGCCAGCAGCTTGCCACGCCGCATTGCCGCCCGGTAACCACAGGACTTCCACGCCGGCGCGCAGCAGGGGCTGCAACTCTGCCACGGCATACCGTGAAATTCGGCCATCTCCACAAGTCAAGACATAGCGGTTGGCTTTGTGAACGCGGTTGAAGTCTTGTGTCAATTGAGAGCGCAATAACCACCACGCGCCAGGAATATGACGTTTGACATAAGTTGCGCTGTCACCGACATCGATGACCATGCTCAGGTTGCTGCGGTTAGCCAGCCAAGTTTTGAGGGTAGGGGGATCAACCACAGACAACGGCGCAAGCGTGGGAAGTAAATCCTCATCAGGTCCTGTGGCTTTACTTTGCAGATCTTGGTTAGTGATGTCTTTCATAACAGCAACTTGCCAGCCCATTTGTGCCAACCAAGAAGCCGTCATGCTGGCTCGTACACCATCGTCGTCATACACCACCACACGTGCACCGCGTACGCCAATGAAGTGATCGGTTTCTTGCACCAACTGACCGCCTGGCGCACTGACAGCACCTGACCAATGACCTTGGGCATATTCTTCAGGGGTGCGTACATCAAACACATAGGTGTTGCGATCTGTTTCAGTCAGCCATTGCTTCACAGTGGCTTGATCAATTCTGGGCACACCCGCGCGGAACAACAAGGCCAGCGCAGAAGCCGCGGCTTTGCTGCGATCGTTCTCATTGGTTTGGCCAAAGCGCAGGCTAGCTCCCTTGACGAATTCCAAGTCAGCAAGCGACCAGCCTATCGTTCCATTGCGCAAGGCGCACACGGGGTTGGGTATGCCGGAATTGATCAGCGACTGTGCGCCGATGATGCTGCGGGTGCGACCCGCACAGTTGACCACGATGCGGGTGGTGGGACTTGGCGCAAGTGAGCGCGCTCTTAAGACCAACTCCCCCCCTGGGACGTTGATGGCGCTTGGAATGCTCATGGATTGGTATTCGTCAAATCGGCGGGCGTCAAGTAACACCATGTCTGAGCCTCTTTCGAGCAAGGCCTTAACCTCAAGGGCAGAAAAAGAGGGCGTTTTGCGTTGCGTCTCGACCAGTTCGCCAAACGATTTGCTAGGCACGTTAACGTCACGAAACAACTCACCCCCTGCGGCTGCCCAGCCAGCCAAGCCGTTTTGCATCACGCTTAATTGGCTGTAACCCAGGCGTTGCAATAGAGGCATAGCTTGCAATGCCAAGCCTTCACCATTGTCGTAAACCACCAAAGGTGTGTCGCGTCGTGGTATGCGTCGCCACATATCCACTTCAATACGCCCATAGGGAACGTTGATGGCAAACAGAGGATGGCTTTGGGCATAAAAATCTTCTTCGCGCACATCAATAAGCGAGATTTCTTCCTTGGCCAATAGGGCTGCCTTTATTTGTGCGTAGCTCGTGACGGCATAGGGGTGAGCGGCTTCAGTCACTTCAATCACCGGCACGGGTACGACCACAGATGGTGCAACAGTCGGGGTAGGGTTTGCAATAACAACAGGAGCGATGAAAGGTGCAGGGGTTGCTGCAACAGGCGGTGGTTGTATTGGCGGCTCTGCAACAGACGTGATATTTGAATAACCAGACAAAAATTTGCTGCGCGTTCCATCTTCTCGGTAGCTGTTGCACTCCATGAGACCAATATTGCCACCGTAAACATGAATGCTGACGCAGACTTCATCAGCTAAGGCATTCCACACTTTGTGTACGTCCCCGATACGCGGCGAGATGGCTTCAACATCTCCTGGCAGCATATCGATTTGAAAACCGGCTGGCGCCCAACGACCATCAGACATGCGGCTGTAGGGTTGGCAAAATTCCGAGCCGCGCAACATACCCACCAAGCCCCAGACGGTGTGGTCATGGATAGGTGTGGATGCACGGGGCGCACCTACAAAACTCACCACCGAAAAGCGGTCTTGTGGATCTGCATACAACAAATACTGTTGGTAATGCTGAGGATGAGGCTGTGCAAACTCAGGCATCAACCAGTCATCGTGGCTTATCAGGGACTGCAGGCATTGACGCGCTTGAGATAAAAGTTCGGCTTCTGTAGGTGCAATATCCACCAAGCGCGTGATTTGCGCTAAGAAATGGTGAAAACGAGCAATAGAAGTGGGCGTAGTGGCTGACATCTCGGGACAGTTGACGGAACTGTGCTGATTGTTTCACATGCTGGGGACAGGTTTTTCACCTTCCAACTAGCGATATGCTAACGCTCTTATGGCAACTGATTCATTTATTTTGGCTGGGGTCATGGGGTGGCCCATCTCCCACTCTCGCTCGCCACTCATTCACTCGCACTGGATAGCCGAGCATGGACTGCATGGCGCTTACATTCCGCTGGCAGTCAACCCGCTGCATTTGCCTGAGGCATTAACGGGCATGAAAGCCTTGGGTTTTGCAGGCTGCAACCTCACCTTGCCACACAAGATAGAGGCCTTGCCTTGGGTCGATGAGGTAGACCCCATGGCCAAGCGCATAGGGGCCGTCAATACCTTGACCGTACGTGCTGACGGCAGCTTGCACGGCACCAACACTGATGCATTTGGGTTTATCCAAAGTTTGCGTGAAGCCCACAGCAGTTGGCAAGCCAGCGCAGGCCCTGCTGTGGTGCTGGGTGCGGGAGGTGCAGCGCGAGCAGTGGTTTGGGCATTGGCCGATGCCGGAGCGTCAGACATTCGTTTACTCAACCGCAGCCAAGACAAATCCTTGGCAATGGCGCAAGAATTTGGCGCACCTGTCAAAGCTTTTGCGTGGTCTGAGCGCCATGCTGCGCTTGAGGGCGCGGCACTCTTGGTCAACACCACCACCCAAGGCATGCAGGGTCAACCTGCCTTGGATTTGCAACTCGATGCCTTACCTGCCCATGCTTTGGTGTCCGACATTGTCTACACCCCTTTGCAAACCGATTTGTTGCTGCGTGCTGCTGCGCGTGGCAACCCCACGGTGAATGGTTTGGGCATGTTGTTGCACCAAGCCAGACCAGCGTTTGCTTCTTGGTTTGGTGTCTTGCCAGAGGTGACACCCGCTTTGTGGGCTAAGGTATTGGCGACGTTTTAGCCGTCGTTTATTTGCGCACAGCGGGCGCTTCGACGGACAAGCCTTGTCCGCGCCACATCAGGTAAAGGCTGATGTCGCGCATATCGATGTGACCCCACGGGGGTATTTCAGCTTTCACGCCGGTGTAGCAAAAACGCAGTCGCCGCTCAAGCGAGGCAACACGTTGCCAATCGATTCGGTAGAGCGGATAGCCGTTTGCTTGGCCTTGGCTTAAAGGGTCGGCAAACAGTTTTTGGCCATAGTGCTGGTCGTGGCAATTCGTGCAGGCCAGGTTCATTTGACCTTGGCGTGTCATGAAAAGACGCTGACCGTTTTCAAAATGGCTTTTGGCCGCCCCGTCAATTTGCGCTTGCAAAGGCAGCCCGCGAGAGGTGCTGGTGACGGCCAATGTCATGGCCACTAACTCATCGGACTCAAAAGTCCATTCAGCGGCTTTTTGGTTTTTCACGCGGCAGTTGCGAATGCGGTCTTCTAGGTTAAAGAGTTTGCCGGTGGCTTTGTCGATGGCGGGGTAGCGGATGGACACGCCCTTCATTTTGACGAGTTCACCATGGCAGGACTGGCAGCTTTTGTTGCTTTTGCCTTCGGGTTTGGACCAGGACTTGATGCCGCTGTCTAAAGCGATATTGCCAGGGTTGGCAAACTCATCGGTTTGCAAAGACTGTACTTCTGGCCCTGAGTAATGCAAGCCAGACTGCAATTTATCCAAAGGGATGATGCGTTGCTGTGAATGCGAAGGAAAGGCAACAACTAAACCAGCTGTCAACAAAAAAAGAAAAGACTTGCAAACGGCAAAACGCATGTTGGACGGTCAGTTGCTGGCAGGCTTAGAAATGTTGGCAGATTCGACCACCAAGGTGTGGCGTAATTCGCCAATATAAGCCTTGTCGTCGACCCAGCGAAACAGCATATCGCCCGACTCGGTTGCTCGCAAATAAAACTCAAACAAGGGGTTGGCCGCTACGCCTGTGGTGGGCTCTACACGAAACACCTCTCGGCCATTCAAAGTGCAAAGCAGGTGTCGGATGACGTTACGTTGAATGATCACGCCATCGATATCGCGCAAAAAACCACTGTCCATGGGATGATTGACCAACAGGCGAACTTTGAAAATATCGCCCTGAACGATTCGTGGTGGGATTTGTAAGCGAGCGGAACTCATCAGCCATTGTCCACACAAGCTGCTTCGGTGACCACCACCTCTTGCACGTCGTAAATGAAGTTTCCATCTGATCGTCTGGCCAAAGCAATCACGTTTTGGTTACCAGACAAACGCACACGTGTACTCAAATCAGCGCGGCCGCTCCATGGACCCATGACAAACTTCGCCATCAAAGGAACAGGGTTGCGTTGCGAAATAAGGTATACGTGGGTGATATGCGAGGCCTCGGTCATGGGACTGTCAATCTTCAGACTCAAGGGCACCATGTGGCCGTTGTCTGCCAACATGGGAAGTGACAAGGCCACAGCTTCTTTTTTGAGTTCTTGGTTTTGCACATAAGGTCTTACCATTTCCTCGAAAGTGCGCAACCGTGCTTCTGCTAAACCTGTGATGGTAAGTTTGTCCACTTGTGCTTTCGCTGAACCCAGCCACAAGCCACCGATGCTGGTTGCGAGGGTGGTTTGAAAAATGTTCAAGATTGACTGGCGACGGGATAGCAAGCGATACCTCATGTAGGATTTTTCAATAAATAGGTAATGATGTCTTCCAAGCCTTGCTCGGTGAGCACGGTTTTCCCTTGCAAGGGTTTGGCGACATTATGAAGACCAGCAGTACTGAAATAAGCCGGCATAAAGGTTTGAGGGTTTAGCACACGGGGGTCGGCAATGCGTTGGCGTATTTGTTCGCTGCTCAGGCGCTCACCCACACCTGTCAGTGAGGGACCCATTTCTCCGCCCTCTTTGAAACCCGGCAGTTGGTGACACAAAATGCAGCCAGTATCTTGGCGAGCCAAAAGCAGTTTGCGACCCCGCGTTGCGTCTGCGGTTGCTGCTGACGGTGTGGCAGGCATGGTGTCTGCTGCCCACACCAAAGGGCTAAGCGCCAACACAGCAAGCAAATACCCACGCTTCATGCTTTGACCAAACTTAAGCCGTGGTTTTTCAAAGGAAGCGAGCGTATGCGTTTGCCAGTGGCTGCGAACAAAGCGTTGCCCAAGGCTGGCGCCAAAGGCGCTTGGGCTGGCTCGCCCACGCCGCCCCAAAAACCGCCGCTGGGGGCAATCACAGTTTGCACTTTGGGCATTTCATTCATGCGCATCAAGCGGTAATCGTGGAAATTGGATTGCTCAATGCGACCATCTTTCACAGTCATCTCGCCCCAGAAAATGGCTGACAAGCCGTGGACCACGCTGCCTTGAAGCTGGGCTTGGATGTTGTCGGGGTTGACCGCGTAGCCGGGGTCGATGCCGATGACGATGCGGTGTATGCGCACCTCGCCTTTGGCGTTGACTGAGACCTCGCAAACACAGGCTGTGTGACTGCCGTAGCCATCGGTTTGCCCAATCCCGCGAAAAACACCTGCTGGCAGCGGATTGTCCCATTCGGCGGCTTTGGCCACCGCCTGCAAGATACCTCGGTCACGGTTGGCTTTTTCGTTGTTGGGCAAAAGTGAGAGCCTGTAAGCCAAAGGGTTAATGCCTGCTGCATGCGCCAACTCATCCACAAAACACTCCCGCACAAACGGGTTTTGCGAGTGACCCACGGTACGCCAAAACCCCACAGGCACATGGGCACTGCGTTGGGCAAAGTCGACCAAGCAATGGGGTATGTCGTAAGGGTGATCGTTGAAAGATGCAACGGCTTGCGGATCCACACCATTTTGCAGCGGCATACGCAGCAATTGAGAAAAAATGGAAGGTGCGCTGACGCGGATATGCAGCGCATCAGGTTTGCCGTCGGCTTGAATGCTGGCGCGAACTTTGACCAAGCTGGCTGGGCGATAGAGGTCGTGCTGGGTATCCTCTTCACGGCTCCACATGAGTTTGATCGGTTTGCCTGGCATGGCCTTGGCAATCGCTACTGCTTGACGTGTGAAGTCTTGTGGGCTTTTGCGACCCAAGCCGCCGCCCATTTGCATGGCGAACACTTTGACATTTTCTTGCGGCACATCCGCGGTGCTGGCTGCTGCTGTCAGGCTGGACTCTGGGTTTTGGGTAGATACCCAAATTTGCAATTGATCGTCTTGCAGCCAAGCCGTGCACACCATAGGCTCTAAGGTGGCATGGGCTAAGTAAGGTGTGTAGTACTCGGCATCGATGACCTTGCTGGCTTTATCTAGCGTAGCCACGGCATTCCCGTCTTGACGGGCCACAGCGGCATCGCTTTGGCTCAGACCTTCGCGGTACAACTTCATCAGGCTAGCACTGTTGACTTGGGCGTACTTGCCGCTGTCCCACTCGATGGACACATCACGCAAAGCTTCTTTGGCTCGCCACCAGTTGTCAGCCACCACCGCCACAAATTCGCCCATGTTCAGCACTTTGACGATGCCACGGCGGTTATCTACTTTGCTGCTGTCCATGCTGATAACTTTGCCGCCAAACACCGGCGACTGGGCAATCGCAGCGTGCAACATACCGGGCAACTGGGTATCGACGCCGAAGCGAATCTTGCCCGTCACGATGTCGTGCATGTCCACCCTCGGGATGGGTTTGCCAGCCAAAGTCCACGTGGCGGGGTCTTTCAGCACCACGTCTTTGGGTGGGGTTAGTTTGGCGGCATCCACTGCCAACTGACCATAGCTCAGGGTTTTCTTGCTGGGTGTGTGAACCACTTTGCCCAGCAGAGCTTGGCATTCATTGACAGGGACGCTCCAACGTTGGGCGGCGGCTTGCACCAGCATCATGCGTGCAGAGGCTCCGGCTTTGCGCAAATATTCTTGCGAGTTACGGATGGTGCGACTGCCCACACTCGCCATGTCGCCATAGGCGCGTTTGCGTTTCAAGTTTTCATGCGCTTGCACATCTTCAATGCGCACCTTCTTCCAATCAACTTCAAGTTCTTCGGCAATCAGCATGGGCGCAGAGGTGCGACTTCCTTGGCCCATTTCTGTGCGTGCATAGCGAATCACGATGGATTCATCAGCATGGATGTCTATCCAAGCATTGACCTCTTGGGCGCTGGCATTTTGGGCTTCAGAGGGCATAACAAAACCCAAGCTCAGGGCTACAGTGGCGCTGGAGCTGACTTGTAAAAAGTCACGGCGGTTCATGATTGACCTGCCTGACGTGCTGCAGCATGGATGGCGGTTCGCATACGGGCATAGGTGCCGCATCGGCAAATATTGGTCATGGCCGCATCGATGTCCTCGTCGGTGGGCTTGGGTTTCTTTTTCAGCAGCGCAACTGCTGCCAGCATTTGGCCGCCTTGGCAATAACCACATTGGGGGACTTGGTGGTCTATCCAAGCTTTTTGGACCGCGTGAAGTTTGCCTTTGGTAGCCAAGCCTTCGATGCTGACAACTTGTTGTCCGGCAGCAGACGATACAGGGTAGGAGCAAGAGCGGACAGGTTCGCCGTTAAGCAACACGGTACATGCACCGCATTGGGCAATGCCGCAACCGTATTTGGGGCCTTTAATGTCGAGTTCATCGCGCAGTGCCCAAAGCAATGGCATCTCGGGTTCGACATCGAGTTGGTGGGTTTGTCCGTTGACGTTGAGTTTCATGGTGTGATGTTCTGATTTAGACACTCAAATAACGGCGTAGCGCTTGTGCGCAAACTTCTACGCCACTCAAAGCTTCGCGCATGATGCGACCCATGGTGATAAAGCCATGGATCTGCCGCTCAAAGCAGACGTACTCTGCCACCCCCCCAGCCGCAGACAAAGCATCAGCGTATAGATAGCCTTCATCTTTTAGGGGGTCATAGCCCGCCGTCAGAACCAAAGCGGGAGGGAGACCTGCATGAGAAGGTGCTTTTAGCGGAGATGCGCGCCAATCGTTGCCATGCTCACGCGTTGGCAGGTAATGGTCCATGAACCAGTGCATGGCCTTGGCTGTGAGTCCATAGCCTTCGGCATTGGCGTGGTAGCTGGGGGTGTTGGGGTACATCAAGGTGGCGGGGTAAATCAGCAATTGAAAAGCGGGTGTTTGGGCCGCCTCCTTGGCGCCCAAGCACACGGCAGCGGCCAAGTTACCACCTGCGCTGTCGCCGCCCACGGCAACACGGCGTGGGTCAATGTGCAAGGAGGCGGCTTGCGCCACCACCCAATGAAAGGCCGCCAATGCGTCATCAAAGGCAGCAGGAAAAACATGCTCTGGGGCCAAGCGGTAATCCACTGAAAACACTGCGCAACCGCTGGCATGGCTCAGTTGACGGCACAGCACATCGTGGGTTTCGATGTTGCCAATCACCCAGCCACCGCCGTGGTAATAAACCAATGCAGGCAAAGCCTCAGTGGCAGAGGCACCCATGGGGCGGTATTCGCGTAACGGTACTTTCACGCCACCCAAGTCGGGCAAGTGATCGTGCACATGCGACATGACAGGCGGTTCGGGTTGCGTCAAAGCTTTGCGCAAGATATAAAAATCGCGAGCTTCTTTGGGTGGCAAGGTGTTGACCGCAGGTACACCGCGGTCAATCATGAGTTGCAACAGGGCTTTGGCTTGAGGGTCTAACATGGTTAATTCAAAAAAAGTTTTAACTCGACTGACCAATGGCTTGGTAAGTCTGCTGGTTTGTTTGTAACCATTGTTGCGACAACTTGTCGTCATGCTCAGCAGGGTGAAAGTCTGCTCGGAAATACTGCGCCCAAGACCCATAAGAGCTGGTGAACAGCCCTTGTTTGGCAAAAAGGTGACGCCACGCACTGCGCCAGGTGCTGGCCTTAAAGAGACTGCCCTCATGCCATAGGTTGTTACAGGTTTGACGAAGTATGTCGCTCAGGAAAAACACGGTGACCGTGATCATCCAGCGTTTACGCCAAACATCATTGCCACCCATGGCGCGGTAAATGTCAAAGGACACACTACGGTGTTCGGTTTCTTCACTGGCATGCCACATCCACAAGGTTTGCAAACGCTGTGGCGCTTGCGCTAAAAAATCAGGGTGGTTGAGCAACCAAGCGGCGAACACCGAGGTGTAGTGCTCGTAGGCAGCAGTGACGGCCACGGCATGAATGACTTTTTTCTGATTAATGTGGGCAATGCGGCGCAGTGCGCGTTTTTCCCAATGATTGACCATTCCTTGTCTTAAGACATGCTGGTTAAAGCGCTCGTGAATACGACGGTGGGTGGCTTCTTGGCCGATAAAACCTTTGATATCTTGGGCTAAGGTGGCTTGCTGCTCAGGGCTTAACTCTTTAACGCCACGGCGCAGGGAGTCTATGAAAAATTGCTCACCTACAGGAAAGCTCATGGACAAGGCGTTCATGAATGCCGAGGTGAAAGCATCGTCACCATTCCAACGCAACTCGAAAGGTGCTTCTAGGTCGATCAGGAGCTTGCGAACGGTTAAATCGGACATGGTGAGTTTGTAAGTTAAGAGGGAAGCTGACAGGGGCCGGTCACCAAGAATTTTAAATTCTTACCGTAGCGATGTACATCTTTCATGGCATAGAGCGTTACGGGCTGTCGGGTAATTTTGATTTCAGATTCTTCTTGGCTGGCGAGATGTTTGCGCTTGACCCAAATGCTGGTCTTAGAAGTGAGGTCTTGGCCCTTGAATTCTTCGGTGATCAAGGTATTGACAAACATGCCGTAAAGCTTGGGTCCTTCAATCTTGATGTACAAGTGGTTGCCAATGCTCTCTATGTTGACTTCAACCGTGGCCGGCTTGACGATGATTTTCTCCATCTCTGGAAAACTGCCTTGGGCTTCACAGGTCACGGTGTAACCCCAAGCGCTAGAACTGGCCAACCACAAGCTCATGGTTGCCATGCCCAGCCGCCAAGTTTTTCCTTTCAGCGGCATGTGCGTTGACCTTTTTCTGTTTTGCATACCAAGCCGTTAGACAAATGGGTTTCCTCGGTGCTGCTTTGTGGCACACCACCGCGTGAGGTGTAACTGTCAGCGGACGCGGGCGCGGATGGTTTGCGGGGTCTGGTCGCTGATGCAGGTTTGGCGTCCATGATTTTGTTGCCGTCGATCAGCACCGCAGGCGAGCCAGGCTGGTTGATGATGACCTCGGTTTGAGCGAGGGCGGCAGTCAGCGGCAGTACCCCACCTAAGCTGAAGACAAAAACAACCCCTAAAGTTGCAAAAGAACAGATGCGGTTTGACGACATAGGCTTGGTTTCGTGAACGGGTAGCAATGATCGCACGGCTGGCCATGGCGGGGCTTTGGCCCTTCCAATTCCCATGACTGAGGGGGTTGGGTATTATTCGCAGCTCAGACTGAGTTTGTTTTAAGGAAATGCTGTGTTTTTCAAATCTTCATCCCGTTTGCTGCTGATCGTCATGTCATCCTTGCCATGGTATGCAGGTGCTTTTGATGCGACGAAGTTGGAAGACTTCAAAACCACCAATGTTTGTAAGTACTGCGACTTAACGGACGCCCCCATGAGCGGGCGCGATATGCGTGGCGCAGACTTTCAAAACGCCAACCTTTCTGGTGCCAAGATGGACAAGGCCAATATGGCCGAGCGTCCCATGGAAAAACGCACCTTGGTGACCAACTTCGAAGATGCCAACTTGCGCCGCACCGACTTCAGTGGCGCCAATTTGCATCTGGCCAACTTCACCAACGCCTATTTGCGTGAGGCCAACCTGAGCGGGGCTGATTTGAGCGATGCGGTGCTGACCAAGGCCAATTTGAAAGGTGCTGTGTTGCTTGGTACTAATTTCAAGGGTGCCAAGATGGATGACGCCAAACTCGATGACACCAAGTTTTGTAAAACCGTGATGCCCGATGGCACGATCAATGACTCAGGTTGCTAGTCGATTTGGACGCATTGCCTAACTGTTTTTTTACAGACAAGCTTCTTGTAGCAACCGTAAAACGCTGGCTCTGTCTTTGGGTTGAGCGCTTTGAGCATCTGTTGCCGCCATGTCGCGAAACCGTTGTCCAACAGCATGGTGCAATTGTGTGAGTTTACTTTTATCGCTGGCTGATAAAGCATTGTCGGCTTGCACACTTTTCACAATATTGCTTTCCACCTTGTCACCATTGCGCTGCACTTGAAAAAAATACAACTGTCTATCAGAAGAGTCGTTGGCAAAGGTATCTAAGCCATGCCGGTGCATGGTGTACAAGCCTTGGTAAAACTCAGCATAGTAGGTTGTGCTTTGCAGACAACTCGCGCTTTGGCTTAAACCAAGCGCTGGCCACAAGCCACATACCAGCAGCGTGACTCTCAACAATGCTTCAGAAAAAACACCTTCAGTCATCTTCACCTGGCATGGTTGATTGGCGAAGTTGTACAGCATGCGAACGTTTTTTGCGAAACCGAATGTTGAGCATTTCCACGCCAAAGGCGAAAGCCATGCCGAAGTAAATATAGCCTTTTGGAACATGGTGGCCAAAGCCTTCCGCTACCAGCACCACACCGACCACCACCAAAAAACTCAAAGCCAGCATCTTGATAGAGGGGTGCGCGTCAACAAACTGGCCAATCCCCTTGGCAAACAACATCATCAAACCCAGCGATATGACCACTGCCGCAATCATGATGCGAACATCGTCGACCATGCCCACGGCGGTGATGATGGAGTCGAGTGAAAAGACCAAATCGATGAGCATGATTTGCACAATGATGGCCATCACGTTCACTTTGGCTTTCACATTCGCGGGTGTCTCGTCGCCTTCCAGCGAATGGTGAATTTCACCCGTACTTTTCCAAATAAGGAACAAACCGCCGGCGAGCAAAATCAAATCTCGCCCAGAAAAGGCTTGCTCAAATACTGTGATCAGAGGTTCGACCAAACCAATGATCACTGAAAGTAAAAGCAGCAAACCGATGCGCATGAACATCGCCATGAATAATCCGATGCGACGCGCCATTTCCTGCTGCGCCTTGGGCAGTTTGCTCACCAAGATAGAGATGAAAATGATGTTGTCGATGCCCAGCACCAACTCCAGCACGGTCAAGGTGGCCAAAGCCACCCACATATGGGGGTCTGTTAGTAGTTCCATGATGGGATTAAATTTTTCTCAATGTTGAACAAAAATTGCGTGGACGACTGCAGGCGATTATTTCAGAGAAGAAGCCGTATTTTGGCAGTCCTTGAAACGGCGCAGGCGCAGCACCAACCAGATGTAGCGAATCAACAGATAGGTGAGCCACACAGCCCAGCCAGAAAAAACCACATCGCTGAAAAAATGACCGCCTTGCGCCACACGAACCGCGCCAATAGCCGCACCAGCAACCATACCCATTAACAAGAATTTTTGACGACGCTGCCAACCCGCCCACATGCCCCAAGCCATCAAGCTGAATCCACTGGCCGCATGACCGCTGACAAAGCTGCAGTTGACATCGCAGTGGGTGCTCCATTGAAAGGCGGGTACAAAAGGTTTGTCGGCGCCGAATACTTGCAATTGCTCGGGGCGAGGACGACCCACGTTGTCTTTCAATCCCCAGTCCACCACCACACCCAAGCCCACAATCGCCATGAATACCCATGCAAGCAAACGTCTTTGCAAACCCAGCCTTTGGGCTTGTGGACGTATTTTCATATACAACAAACCCAAGCAGCACAGAACGAACAAAGACCGACTCACCCATGGCGTGGCCACATAGAGCGCATGCACCCAAGGCATGTTGTTGGCTGGAAACGTGGCGCTTGGCATATCAAAAAATGCCTGCGAAACCCGCAGATCAAGCGTTGGCCAAAGCATGAACAC
>Ga0114971_10001474_pt1 | contig 16027 bp, 17 predicted proteins | sample M_140625_MF_Meta_FD_87320 | JGI IMG/M metagenome (GOLD analysis project Ga0114971, IMG submission 87320) | Freshwater microbial communities from Lake Montjoie, Canada to study carbon cycling - M_140625_MF_MetaG | ecosystem: Environmental > Aquatic > Freshwater > Lake | place: Lake Montjoie...
CGGCTGATGTGGGACTGGGAGAACCCGGTGGCGACCACGGTCCGCCCTGCCGACCAACCCCCTGGGGAAGCACGCTCTGATGACAGCCAAGGTGTCTCAGCCTTCGCCCGCCACCCTCCCCTGATGCAGGTGGCTCGTGAGCAACGGGATGCCGTTGGGGCCCGGCTAGGGCGGAGCACCCTCCTGATCAAGCTAAGGCCAGTCCTCGATCACCTCCTCGCGGGAGGGCTGCCAACGGGAGAGGGGGACCGGCAAGGCTGGAACGGCGGCGACGGCACCGCTCCGAGCAGTAGCGCACCTCCTCCCAGACGTCCTTCCATTTCTTGCGCCATTGAAATGGACGCCCGCAGACCGGACAGACCTTGGTGGCGCGCTCTGGTTGATCGGCCATGGGGGAGTCGGGGGTGGAGCGGGCGGTGGCCGTCAGGCTTGCGATCAGGACGCGGCTTAACTCAGCAGCCCCTCACTCCTCCTCGACAGCGCCCAAGGGGATGAGCTGGATCTGCTTGCGGCCCAGCTTGATCTCGAACTCATCGCCGGGCTCCAGCCCCAGCTGGGCGGTGTAGGCCTTGCCCACCATCAGGTTGCCGTTGAACTGCACCTTGGTGGCGTAGCTCAGGCTGCGGCCAGGACGCCCCTTGCCGGCACTGCTGCCAGTGCCAAGGTTCATCCCCTTGGCCTCCAGCAGAGCCTCATAGAAGGCGGTGAAGTTGAGGCGCTCCGTGCCGTCCTTCTTGGTGCTGACATAGCCGGCGGATCGAACCAGATCGGATTTCGAGCCTTCGCCGAGTTCCTTGACCTTGGCGAGTAATTCAGGGCCGGTGAGCATGTTGAACAAGGGTTCGTTGTTTTACTAGCCTATTGCGACGGATGGGCGTATGGATGGGCGTGGGGTCAAGATCCTGGATAATCCTTTGATTTTGACCGTATTTTTCCCGCGGCAGGCTCCCTGCCCCATGGGGGTTCAGCGCCCCACGGCTTGGCACGTCAGCCCAGAAGAGGCCGACTGTCGATTCGATTCCCTCAACCCCGCCCCGTGAGGGCCCAGAGCTCACGGGCCAGGTCATCGGAGCGGGCCTCGGCGCTGGGCTCGCTGACGTCAAACCGCAGCCGGCCCGGACCCAGCACCCGGTTACTCCAGTACTCGAGGCCCACGGGGTCCGGTGGTGACGACGTTGCCAGGCCGGCTAGCAGAGCGCCGGCCCGCTGGGGCGTTTCGGTCAGTCGCAGCAGATCACGGGCCACCAGCGCGAACAGGGCCTGTCCGAAAGGGTTTTGGCGGCGGCTGTCGCGGAAGAAGCCGCCGCTGCTGCGCGGAATCACCAGCCCTGGGCTCCAGGCGAGCACCGGCAGGGACTGGCCCTGCTCCCGCAGCCGCCGCTCGACGTCCCGCGCCATGAGCAGGTTGCAGAGCTTGCTGTCCTTGTAGGCCTTCTCGGCATTGAAGGGACCGCCATTCACCATCGCCCCGCCGGGCCCCTGGCGCAGCCCGCTGAGATCGCCCAGCCCAGCGGGTTGGCCCACCTTGCCGCCGGCGGTGGTGGGGTCATGCACCTCCGAGCTCGTGACCACCAGCCTTGGCGCTGTGCTGAGCAGCAGCAGGGGCAGCAGTCGCTCCGCCAGAACCTGATGGGCCAGGTGGTTGACGGCGATCGTGAGCTCATAGCCCTGCGCCGACCAGCGCGGTTTGCGGGCGCCGCTGTACTGCAGGCCTGCGTTCAACACCAGGCTGTCGATCGGCTCCGCAGCCGTCAGTAGGGCTTCGGCGCAGCGCTCGACACTGGTGAGATCACTCAGATCACAGATCGGTGTTGATAGCCGGCCGCCCAGGCGATCGGCGGCGGCGCCATCGCGGCAGAGCACGGTGAGGCGATGGCCAGCGTCGAGCAGCCGCTGCACCGCCTGGAAACCGATGCCTGAACTGCCGCCGGTCAGCAAGATGTGACGCGGCGAACTAAGGCGTTCGTCCGAACGAGGCGCTGGCTGCCGCGGTGACGCTGTCATGGACCGGGTGAATCATGAGAACCGATCACCAGAGCCTGCCGCCCTAAAGGAAGCAATTGACTCACTAATCAATAGGGTTGCAGTCTTCCTCATGCGCCTCATCTTCATGCGCCTCAGCCCTTTGCCCAGGTGTGATCGAGCGCCGACCCGCGCATCAGGATCAGTCGGGTCAAATCAACTTCAACCTCAGGGCTTGTTCCGCTTGAACCTGAAGGTTCAGGGCTTCTGAATTCCGAGGGCTTGAGCTCCATACATCTCACTGAACATGGCCTGCAACTGCCAGGCATTCAGCAAGGATTTGGCCACCTTGCGGAGATCTTCCAGGTCGGTGCAGCTGTCGATCGCCCGTGAGTGGGCCTCGACGGCGAACTGCCTGCTGAGGGAAAGGGAATCTTGCACGGGATTGTCGTGGTGGTGGTGTGCTCTGACGCCAGACGCGAGGGCTCAGCCAAGGCCTAGCAGGCCGCGGGTGAAGGACTCACCGCCGAGGGCGAATTCGGTGCCCAGAAGGGCGATGAAGCCAAGCATGGCCATGCGGCCGTTCAACTTTTCGGCCCGCTCATGGAAGCCCCAGCCGCTCTCGGGGGAAACGATTTCCATGCGGGGCTCGGTGGCGAAGGCATTGAGGCGACCACCGTCTTCCGTGGTGATCGTGGCCCCGCGAATGGAGGAGCGATCCAAGGCGCTCGGGACGGGGAAGGTGGAGGGGGTCATGGGGAGGGAGTTGGGCTAGATGAGACAACTGTAACAGATTGTTGCGACGTGAGGGCGTCGGTGGCTGTTGTTGGATTCAAAAGGTCCCAATCAGCAACGTCTGTCAGGACGCTTTCGATGAAATCCCCACGGATGGAAGTAACGGAGTCGCCGGTATCAGGGGACGACTTAAGACGCCTGTTGATAGAGCTCCTCAAGCCGCTCCCGGCTGAGGTCGACGTAAAGGACTTCATCCCCGGGCTCGGGGGCTTCCGGATGGCGCCGAGGACGGGAGCCCTTGCGTTGGGCAGAAGTCAGCGGGGCGGAGCTGCGCAGGGTCTGGCTCATCAAGGCAAACGCTCCACCGGCGATGAGGGCAAAACAGACCAGATACACCGCAGCCAGAAGGTCGTTCAAGGGTGGAAAATTCTTTCCATCACCTTAGCGTGAAGAATTGTTAAATGTGGCTTGCGCTCCCTTCCGAGGGTCGTCCAATGGCATATGGGCAGTCAGCTCCCCACGGGAGCGGCACCGCTGGCATATGGGCAGGCGCGCACCCGCAGGCCATCCGCCGGCGAGGGGCTGGGGATCACCTTGAGCGTAAGGTCCTGATCCGGCTCCAACGTCAACGTGATCCGTTGGAGCAGCCCCACCGCCAGCAGCCGGATCTCCAGCTCCGCCAGCGCCTTGCCCAGGCACACCCGCTCCCCGCCTCCGTAGGGCAGCAAGGGAGCCGCGGGGTCACCCTCCAGATGCCGCTGCGGCCGGAAGCGTGCCAGATCCTCCGGGTCGGCCCCATGGCGTTGGCTGGCGGCGATGCTCACCTGCACCACCCGATCGGCGGGCACCAGCACCCCCGCCAGGGCAATGGGCTCCCGGGTGCGGCGGAAGAACCCTCCCACCGGCGGGGTCAGTCGCATCACCTCCTTCACCACCGCATCGAGCCGCGGGGCCCGCAGGGCGTCGGTGGCGGCCCCAGCGTCCCCCTCCTCAGGCGGCCACGACAAGCTGTCGAGTTCCTCCTGCAGCCAGGCCAGCTCGGCGGGGTGCTGCAGCAGGGTCAGCAGCAGACAGCTCAGGGCGGAGGCGGTGGTTTCGTAGCCGGCAAACAGCAGCAAGAGGAGCTGCTCCGCCACGTCGTCGTCGCCCAGGGGCAGGCCGGCCTCATCCAGGCCGCCCGCCAGCAGATCCAGGCCGCCGGCGGCGAGGGGCGCTCCGGCCGCTGACGCGGCCTGCGCCGTCTTGAGCACCGTGGCTAAACGTTGCAGTAGCCGTTGGCGGGCCTGGCGGGCCCGGGCGAAGGGGCTGCCGGGTAAGGCGAAGGGAAGGGAGAAGAGACCCTGGCACCAGGTTTCGAAATCCACGAACAGGGCCTCGCGATCGACGGGATCAAGCCCCAGCACCGTGCTGGCGATCACGCGGAAGGCAAAGCGCCGCAGCTTGGGCACGAGGGCCACAGGCGCCTCGGAACTGAGCAGCTCCTGGCTGAGCGCGTCCACCAGCGCCACGATGGTCGGGCGATACCGCTTGAGGGCCGCCGAGGCGAACAGCTGGCCCACCACCCGCCGGCGGGCCTTGTGGTCGGCCCCGTTGCGGTTCGCCAACGACAGGGGCCCCAACAGCTCCCGCACACTGTCGGGCCACCAGCCAGCGACCGCATCGCCCTGGGCGAACAGGTCGCCGATGGCCTGGCTGCCGCGAATGAACACCGTCCGTTGCCCCAGCAGGCTGGTTTCGTAGACATCGCCGTAGCGCTCGAAGCGGGAGCGGGCGAAATCAGGATCCCGAAAAAAGGCCAGGGTTTCGAGCACGCCGCTCAGCGCTGGGGTGCTCGGCAGGGGCCGAAGGGTGGCGGGATCGAGGGGCAACCGACGTCACCTGGAAGGATGTCAAGGATGTCGGATCCCAGCCGGCACCGCGACGCCCTGGGCCCGCCTCGCCGCCGCAATGACCCATCTGAGACCCACCGCCAACGATGGCCCTGAGCGCATGGTTCTAACCCTGATCCTCGGCGATCAGCTGCACCGCGATTGGTTCAGCCCGTCGCCCCTGCAGCTTGCGGCCGGCAGCCGGGTACTAATGATCGAAGACGTCGCGGTGGCCTCCACCTACCGCTACCACCAATTGCGCTTGCTCCACACCTTCGTGGCGATGCGCAGCTTCCGCGATGCCCTGGTGGCTCAGGGCCTGACGGTGCGCTACTTCGAGTTGCCCGCCTCGCGGGCGATGCCGTTCTGGCAGCGGCTGGAGGCCGAGCTGGGGGAGGGGCGCGAGCTGCAGGTCGCGGCCATCGCCGACCGGGGCTTCGAGGAACGGCTGCAACGGTTTTGCCGGGAGCGTTCGGTGCAGCTCACGGTGCTGCCCTCCCCCGCCTTTCTGGAATCGGTCGCCGCGAGCCGGTCCTGGTTCGAAGGCCAGCGTCGCCCCTTTATGAAGACCTTCTACCAGAGGCAGCGCCAGCGCCTGGGGCTGTTGCTGGAGCCCGACGGCACCCCCACCGGCGGCCAATGGAGCTTCGATGTGGAGAATCGCCGTCGCTTGCCCAAGGGCTACCAGGAGCCGCCCCTGCCGTTGGTGGCGGCCAGCCCCCACGAGCAGGCGGTCCGGGCCCTGATCGCCTCCTCCTTCGCGCACCACCCCGGCTATCTCGGAGCGCTTTGGATTCCCGTTGATCACGCCGGCGCCGAGGCCTGGTTACGGCGGTTCCTGGAGGAGCGGCTCGATGGTTTCGGGCCCTACGAGGACGCCATCAGCCAGAGCCAGGGCACCCTCAACCATTCGCTGCTCTCGCCCCTTCTCAACATCGGCCTGCTTACCCCTGCGGCGGTGATCGCGGCCTGCCTGGATCATGCTCACCACCGGCAGGAGCGGGGCCAACCGGTGCCGATCGCCTCCCTGGAGGGATTCCTGAGGCAGCTGATCGGCTGGCGCGAGTTCGTGCGCGGCATCGATCGCGTCCATGGCGAACGGCAGGCCGGCAGTAACTTCTGGAACCACCAGCGGCGGCTGGCCCCCTGCTGGAGCGACGGCAGCACGGGCCTGCCCCCCCTGGATGGCGCCATCGCCCGCGTCAACCGCCTCGGCTACAACCACCACATCGAGCGGTTGATGGTGATCAGCAACCTGATGTTGCTGTGCGAGATCCAACCCCAGGAGGCGCACCGCTGGTTCATGGAGCGCTATCTCGATTCCTATGAGTGGGTGATGGGCCCGAATGTGTATGGCATGGGCCTGATGAGTGATGGCGGCATCTTCGCCACCAAGCCCTACATCTGCGGCTCCAACTACATCCTCAAGATGGGGGATTTCAAGAAGGGGCCCTGGTGTGAGATCTGGGACGGCCTCTACTGGCGCTTCATCGACCGGCACCAGGGCTTCTTTCAAGCCAATCCCCGCCTCTCGATGATGGTGAAACTGCTGGAGCGGATCGACCCTGCCCGGCGCGAGCGGTTGACCACCGCCGCCGAGGCGTTCCTGGCCCGGGCGACCATGGCTCCAGCCGTGAGCGACCCCTCCCTGTGACCGAGCCCCTGCCCGTGGCCAACCCAACAGAACCTGAGCCCCGCCCGACCGCCCCAGCGGTGCTGCTGGAGCGGTTGGCCAACGTGGAGGGCCTGGGCAAGGGCCGCCGCCGGCTGGTGCTCCTGTTTCCCCAGCTGGGCGATTTCGACAGCCTCGAATACGCCCAGGCCCTGGTGGCGGTTGGGCCGCAGCTGGAGGCCGCCGGTCTGGCCGTGCTGGCGATCGGGATCGGGGATGAGGCCGGCCGCCAGCGGTTCTGCGCCTTCACCGGCTTTCCGCCCGAGCGGCTTCAGGTGGACGCCGAACCGCGGCTGCATCAGGCCCTGGGGCTCTACGGGGGCTTGCAGCTGGTCGGCGGGCCCTGGCCCAACCTGCTGCTGATGTGCGCGGGCCTGGGCTCCCCCGGCACCCTGGCCGAGGTCCTGCGCGGCTACACCGGCGATCGCAGTGCTCCCCAGCGCCTCGCCGACGACGAAACGATCCAGGCGAGCCCCCTGCCGCCGATCAAGGGGTCGTTCTTTTCCCGGGCTGGGGGAACCGGCTTCCAGCGCCCCTTCGAGCTGGCCACGGTGCGCTTGCGCAACATGGGCGAAGTGCTGGGCCACTGGCGCACCTACGTGCCCCGCAACGACTTCCTCACCCAGCGCGGCGGCACCTTCCTGCTGGAGGACGACGATTCCCTCCTCTACAGCTACCGGGACCGCGGCATCCTCGGGTTCTCGGCGACCATGGCCAGGCCCCTGAGCTTCCTGGACCCTTACCTCCCCTGAATCGGCGGAGCCGGGGGGGGCGCCGCGCTTCGCCGGCAGGTCCTGGCGATCACCTGCTCCTCATCGGCCGCAATCACCATCACCTCCAAGGGGGAGAGCCAGGTCAGGGCGGACACCACCTCCTCCCTGAGGGCGTCATCGTGCTCGCCGATGCCTCCGGTGAAGGCGAGCACATCGACGCCGCCGAGGCTGGCGGCCATGGCACCGATCTCCCGCAGAAGCCGGTGGCGGAATACGGCGATGGCCAGCTGGGCTCCCTCGTGCCCAGCCGTTGCCGCAGCCCTGAGCTCCTGCATGCTGCCGCTGAGCTGGGAGAGGGCCAGCAAGCCGCTTTGGCGATTGAGGGCCTGATCCAGCTCCTCCACCGAGACGCCCCTGCGCAGCTGATGCAGCAGCAGTCCGGGGTCGACGGAGCCGCAGCGGCTGGCCATCACCAACCCCTCCAGCGGGGTGAAGCCCATGGTGGTGTCCACGCTTCGTCCCCCGGCGATGGCGCACAGGGAGCAGCCGGCGCCCAGGTGGCAGCTAATCAGCCGCAGGGGGGGCGCTGCGGCGGCCGCAGGCCTACGGGCGGCCACAACCTCGGCGACGTGCTGGTGGCTGAGGCCATGGAACCCGAAGCGCCGCAGGCCCTGACGTCGCCAGTCGGCGGGGATGGCATAGGTGGCGGCCTCGGGCGGCAGGGTGGCGTGGAAGGCGGTATCGAAGCAGGCCCACTGCTCCAGCTCCGGCTGCTGCGCCGTCAGCCAGTGCATCACCCGCAGGGCCGGGCCATTGTGCAGGGGAGCCAGGGGCACCAGGTCCGCTATCGCCGCCAGAACAGTCGGCTCCAGCCGCACGGGGGCGGTGAAGGCGTCGCCGCCATGCACCACCCGGTGCCCGGCCAGGACGATGGCGTCGCTCCAGGGAGCCAAAACCGCCGGAAGCCAGTCTTCAAGCACCGGCTCCGGGGAGGCGCCCTCGGCCATGGGGCAGTCCCGTTGCCCCTGCCAGAGCCGGCTGCCACTCCCATCCAGCAGGGAGGCCTTGAGGCTGGAACTGCCGGCATTGAGCACCAGGACTAGCCCGGCATCAAGCGCTGCCGTCTTGGCCAGGCCCGTCATCCGCGCTCGGCGACCGGCTGAGCCCAGCGCCAGTGGGTGATTTCCGGCGCGTCCATGCCATGGGCATGGGCGTACTCCCGGTGGGAGAGGATCTCCTCCTGCATCCGCTCCTTCACGTGGGCGGCACGGGAGCCGAGGCTTGGCACGCGGTCGATCACATCGATCACCAGGTTGAAGCGGTCGATCTGGTTGTTCATCGCCAGCTCTAGCGGCGTGTTGATGTTTCCTTTTTCCTTATAGCCTCGAACGTGGAAGTTGCCGTGGTTAGTGCGGCGATACGTCAGGCGGTGAATCAGCCAGGGATAGCCGTGGAAGTTGAAGATCACCGGTCGGTCTGTTGTGAACAAGGTGTCGAAATCCCTGTCGTTCAACCCGTGGGGATGTTCCTTGGGTTCGGTGAGGGCGAACAGCTTGACCACGTTGATCACCCGGATTCGCAGGGTGGGGATTTCGCGATGCAGGATTTCGACGGCCGCCAGGGTCTCCTTGGTGGGAATGTCGCCGGCGCAGGCCATCACCACATCGGGCTCATCCGGTTCGGTACCGCGGTCGTCGTTGCTGGCCCACCGAACGATGCTGATTCCCTTGGCCACGTGGCGCCGGGCTTGTTCCAGGTTGTAGTACTGCAGGTGTTTTTGTTTGTCGGAGACGATGATGTTGCAGACGTTGGTTTCCTGCAGAGCCTCCTCCGCTACCGCCAGCAGGCAGTTGGCGTCGGCCGGCAGGTACACCCGCACCACCTCGCCGCTCTTGTTGCCGGCCAGGTCGATGAAGCCCGGATCCTGGTGGGTGAAGCCGTTGTGATCCTGCCGCCATACGGTGGATGAGATCAGGCAATTCCAGGCACCGATCGGGGCACGCCAGGGAGCATGGTGGATGCAGGATTCCAGCCACTTGGCGTGCTGATTAAACATTGAAGCGATCACATGGGCGAAGGCTTCGTAGGTGTGAAAGAAGCCATGGCGGCCGGTGAGCAAATAGCCCTCCATCATCCCCACCAGGGTGTGCTCGCTGAGCATCTCCACCACCCGTCCGTTGCGAGCTAGTTCACTACCGTTGAGGTCCTCCGGCAGAAAGTCCTCCATCCACACCTTCTTGCTCACTTCGTAGATCGCCTGTAACCGGTTGGAGGCGGTTTCATCGGGGCCGAATACCCGCATTGAATCGGGATTGGTGCGGATAATGTCACGCAGCAGCTCCCCGAGGGGGTAGGTGTTCTCGACCTCTTTGGTGCCTGGTGCATCCACCGCCACCCCATAGTCCGCCAAGGGGGGGAACTGAAGCTTGTGGCGCAGCAGGCCGCCGTTGGCATGGGGGTTGGAGCCCATGCGACGTCCGCCGACGGGGGAGAGGGCCCGAAGTTCGGGGATCAGGCTGCCGTTGGCATCAAAGAGCTCCCAGGGGCGATAGCTCTTCAGCCAGTCCTCTAGCAGCCCCAGCTGTTCAGGATCGGTGTTCGGCGAATCCAGGGGGACCTGGTGGGCCCTCCAGAAGCCCTCCAGCTTTTTGCCGTGGAACGCCGCCGGACCGGTCCAGCCCTTGGGGGAGCGCAGCACGATCATCGGCCAGGCTGGCCGCACCGCCTCCCCGCTGGCGCGTCCCTCGGCGCGGATCTCGAGAATGCGCCCAATTGCCCGATCCATGGCGGCAGCCATGGCCTCGTGCATGGCCTTCGGTTCACTGCCCTCCACAAAAATCGGCTCCCAGCCGTAGCCGCGCATCAGATTTGCGAGCTCGTCTCGCGGAATCCGCGCCAGCAGGGTGGGGTTGGCGATCTTGTAGCCATTCAGGTGCAGCACCGGCAGGACGGCGCCATCGCTGATCGGGTTGAGGAACTTGTTGATGTGCCAGGAGGTGGCCAGGGGTCCGGTTTCGGCCTCCCCATCCCCCACACAGGCCAGGGCGATCAGCTCGGGGTTGTCGAAGACGGCACCGCAGGCGTGGGAGAGCACGTAGCCCAGTTCGCCCCCCTCGTGGATCGAGCCGGGGGTTTCCGGGGTGCAGTGGCTGCCGATGTGCCCGGGAAAGGAGAACTGCTTGAAGAAGCGACGCATCCCCGCGCTGTCCTGGCTCTTGTCGGGGTAAACCTCGCTATAGCTGCCGTCGAGGTAGGTGGGGCCCAGCACCCCGGGGGCTCCATGGCCGGGCCCCGACAGGTAGATCATGTCGAGGTTGTGCTGGCGAATCACCCGGTTGGCGTGGGCCCAGATGAAGGCCTGGCCCGGTGATGAACCCCAGTGGCCCAGAAGCCGTGTTTTTACGTGCTCAAAGCGCAGGGGTTCGGCCAGCAGAGGGTTATCGCGGAGGTAGATCATCCCCACAGCCAGGTAGTTGGCGGCGCGCCACCAGGCGTCGATCTGCTGCAACTCCTGCTCGCGATTAGGGCTGGAGAACTGAGCCTCGTAATGGGCCATTGATGCAGCGGTCATGGCCTGCCTTGGAATGGGTGTCTCAATTGATGGTGACCTGCGGCGTTTAAGAAGTGGCTAAATCAGCTCTCCGCGTGGGCGAAAGTCAGGGATCCACCATCCTCGCGCCGCAGGCGGTCCGCGGTGGGCGAGCAACGGGAATTGGGCTCACGGGGCCAGGGGGGCGTTCCAGCACTTCACGGCCGGGATGCCCCGGTAATAGGAAAGGATTGTGAGGGTGGAGGTATCAAGCAGAAAATGGGCTCCGTGGCTGGGGGAGAGCTCGATCCAGCGGGCCACGAAGACCCGGAACACGTGTCCATGGGCGAACAGGGCCACCCTGCCACCGTTTTCCCGAACCCTACGGATCACCCGGTCCACCCGTTCCCCCACCTCGGCGGGGCTTTCGCCGTCCGGACAACCATCGCGAAACACCAACCACCCGGGGTGCCGCCCGTGAATCGTCGAGGCGGTGAGGCTTTCGTAGCTGCCGTAATTCCACTCGGCCAGATCAGGATCGAGGCTGGCCTGCTCCCCCAAGCCCGCCAGTTCGCAGGTGCGGCGGGCCCGCTGCAGGGGGCTGCAAAGCACTAGGGAAAAGTCGCGGTCCGCTAACACTGGGGCGAGCAGGCGGGCCACCGCTTCGCCATGGTCGGTGAGGGGGATGTCGGTGCTGCCAGTGTGCTGACCCGAGAGGCTCCATTCCGTTTCGCCGTGGCGAATCAGAAACACTTCACCTGTGGGTTGCTGGCCGTTCTGCATTGTGATGACCCAATGAGGAGGTACTGGAGATGAGAATTCAGGCGTTGTCACTGGTCATTGAGACTGTCAGCGGATCGACCTTCCAGATCGAGGTGGCGTAGTCCCGAATGGAGCGGTCGGAGGAGAAATAGCCGCTGCGTGCGGTGTTGAGCAGGGACATCGTCGTCCAGCGTCGACGATCGATCCACACCTCGTCGACCCGGCTCTGGGCCTGAAGGTAAGCGTCGAAATCGGCGAGGACAAAGAACGGATCCTGGCCGCGCAGTTGGTCCAGCAGGGGCCGAAACAGATCGCGCTCACCGCCACTGAAGTGACCCCGTTCGATCAGGGCGAAGGCCTCCTGCAGAGCGGGAAGGCGCTCCAGCCATTCCCAGGGACGGTACTGGGCGCGGAGGTGGCGGATCTCCTCGGATGTTTGGCCGAAGAGGAAGAAGTTGTCGGCCCCAACCTGCTGGCGGATCTCGACATTTGCCCCATCCAGGGTGCCGATCGTAAGTGCCCCATTCATGGTGAACTTCATGTTTCCGGTCCCGGAAGCTTCTAGGCCGGCCGTGGAGATTTGCTCGGAGAGATCGGCGGCAGGATAGACCTGTTCCCCAAGTTTGACATTGTAATCCGGCAGGAAGATCACCCTTAGCAGACCTTTGGTATCCGGGTCGTTGTTGATGACCTCCGCGATCCCATTGATGAAGCGGATGATGAGCTTGGCCATGAAATAGCCGGGGGCAGCCTTCCCGCCAAAGATGACGGTGCGGGGCACCATTCCAGTGGTGTGGCCTTGCTTGATGTGCAGATACTGGACGACGAGCCGCAGGGCATTAAGGTGCTGACGCTTGTACTCGTGGATGCGTTTAACCTGTACGTCGAAAAGGCTGGTGGGATCCACTATCTGCTCGGTGCGTTCGGCGATGAGGGAGGCCAGCCGGCGTTTGGCCTCCAGCTTGCTGGCCTCCCATCGGGCTAGGAAGGCCGAGTCGGCCTGGAGGGCTTCAAGCCTCGGCCACTCCTGCTCCTGGGCGGGCCAGTCTGCGGAGATCGTCTCGCGCAACAATTCATTCAATGCCGGGTTGGCCAGAGCTACCCAGCGGCGGGGCGTGACGCCGTTGGTGACATTGGTGAAACGCTCAGGGTGGAGCCGGGCGAAATCGGCCAGCAGATCCGTCCTGACCAGATCACTGTGCAGGGCTGCCACCCCATTGACGTGATGGGCGGCAACGGTGGCGAGGTGGGCCATGCGGACGGCTTTGCCGCCCTGTTCAGCGATGATCGAGACCCGGGCGAGGAGATCCCCATCTCCGGGGAATCGCATCCGTACCTGCTGCAGGAAGCGCGCATTGATCTCATAGATCAGTTCGAGATGTCGTGGAAGCAGGGAGGCGAATAGGCCGAGATCCCAGGTCTCGAGTGCTTCGGGGAGCAAGGTGTGATTGGTGTAGGCAATCGAGCGACACGTGATGTCCCAGGCCTGATCCCATTCGAGATGATGCTCGTCCACCAGAAGGCGCATCAGTTCGGCCACGGCGATGGCCGGATGGGTGTCATTGAGCTGCACCGCCCAGTGGGTCGCAAACTCTTGGACGGCGAGGCCACGATTGCCTAGGTTCCGCAGCATGTCCTGTAGCGAGCAGCTCACGAAGAAGAACTGCTGCATCAGGCGCAGCCTGCGGCCTGCATCGTTGCCATCGTTAGGGTAAAGAACCTTGGATAGGGTCTCGCTGCTCACCTTCTGCTCTACGGCGCCATAGAAATCGCCGCTGTTAAAGGCATGGAAATCGAACGCCTCGGCCGCCTCCGCCTTCCACAGACGTAGCCGGTTGCAGGTGTTGACGCGATAGCCGAGTACCGGGACGTCATGGGGGATGCCAATGGCCTGGTCGGAGGGAATCCAGCGCACATGGAGATGGCCTTGGTCGTCGTGCCAGGCCTCCGTGTGTCCCCCGAAGCCGACCCGGCAGCTCATGGACGGTTGGACCAGCTCCCAGGGCCAGCCGCCCCTGAGCCACTTGTCGGTGATCTCCACTTGCCAGCCGTCTCGAATCGCCTGATCAAAGATGCCGAACTCGTAGCGGATGCCGTAGCCGGTAGCTGGGATCTCCAGAGTGGCAAGGGATTCGAGGAAGCAGGCGGCCAGGCGGCCGAGCCCGCCATTGCCCAGGCCTGGCTCCTCCTCGAGGGCGAGGATCGGGTCGATGTCATGGATGCCGAAGCGATGCAGGGCTGTGGCAGCTTCGGCCTGGATGCCGAGCATCAACAGGTTGTTGCCCAGCTGGGGGCCGATGAGAAACTCCGCCGAGAGGTAGGCCACCTCTCGATTGTTGGGTTGCGCCCGGAGGGCATCCTGGGAGGCCAACTGTCGGCTCATCAATCGATCCCTCACGGCATAACTGAGCGCCAGGTAGAAATCGTGGGGGCTCGCGCTGTCCACCCGGCGGCCGAGGGTGAAGAAGAGGTGTTCGGTGATTCCCTCGAATAGATCATTCGCCCCGAGGCCGGTCCGCTCCGGATCCCCATAGCTGGAGGGCCGTGGCAGGTTGGGGGCTTCGGTGAAGGTGCTACTCATGACCTGGGGGCGGACTGTTCAACTAGTCTGTTGTGCCTGGGTTAAGGAAAGGTCAACTGTTGGTGAGGTATGGAACCTTGCCCCCATTGGGAGTTGATCGTGGTGGTGCTGGGGATTGCCCTAAGGGAACCGATCGTCGCCGCCAGCGCCGGGGGCAACCGGGCTGACGATCACGATCAGGGACAGCAGTGGCTGCCGGACATGGTTGTTCCGGCCCAGATCTGGATGGCCTTGACGTGGAGACCACCTCAAGGCCTGAGGACCCCGCTGCTTTGGGGGTCAGCCTTGGTCGAGCGAGGTCTCCAGCAGATAAGCCGCCAGATTGCTCATCGAGCGACCCTCGGCATCACTACGCTCCACCAGTCCATTGTAGGTGCTGTGTGGCAGGGTAATTGTCACGCGACGGGGGGAGCGAAAGGCCGGCCCGGTTGTGAGGGAATAGGCATTCATGGGTGTTCAGATCAACAACAACCCTCAGTATTGTGCCGTCAAGGCGATGCAGTCAAGAACCGGATTCACGGACCCCACTTGTGCGAATCCCACAAATGGGTAGGACCGGTGAAATGCAAGCAACAGTGTCGCATGACACCCCACGGTGATGCGGTCGGTGAGGGGTTAGCCGTTCTGACCTGTCTGGTCCTTGATCGCCACATCCTGGTGGGGAAAGCCGTTGGAGGATTGCTGGCCGAGCACTGCGGGTTGGAGTTGGTGGCCGTGTTTTCCTCCGTGGCCCAGGCTCTTGTTTTTATTGAGAACTCTCCTCCTGATTTGCTCCTACTCGATGCGCATTGTCTAGGTGAGCATGGCGAAACCTGGATCGATGCTGCGTTGGCTCTGAACAATGCCAATCCAGCTGGCAGGCTGATCCTGATCACCGACGTGAGTGATGGACTCAAGCCGCCAGCGGAGATCGAATCGAAGCTGCTCGGAATCGTGGACAAACGCCATGACTGGGACGACCTCGTGAGGATGGTGACCCGTCTGCAGGTTCTGAGCCCAAAGCGCTCCCACATGAGCAACCCGAAATGGCGGCTGCAGATGGACACCCTCTCGCCACGTGAACTCCGGGTCTTTCACGCTCTGGGCCTTGGGCTTCTGAACAAGGAAATTGCCCAGTCGCTCGGTCTGAGCCTGCAGACCGTTGAGACCTATCGCAAACACATCAGTGCCAAGTTGTCGCTGAGTGGCTCGGAGCTGATCCGCGCTGCAACGTTGCATCGCTGCACCAACCCGGTTGCCGCCTCCGATGTTTCCTGACAGCGCGCCCCAGGGGCAAGCACGGCTGGTGCTGCCCGCGCTTCAAACCTTGCAGCCAGGAGGATCGCTCTTGGGGCAGTGGTAAGTCCATGCGCTTTCAAGCTGATTGAAACCAGCCGGGTCGCGCGGTTTATAGCAGTCGTTGTCAATCCTGATGATCCTACTGATGGGCCTGGAGGCTGCTGTGAAAATTTGGCCCATATCTACAGCAGTCAAACGACAGTTTCAGGCCCACACTCAGAAAGAGAGGCAATGGTGTGACAAGCGGAAGGACGTACTCAGGTAGCGATCCAGCCGTTCCATCTGCTCTGACATCGATCCCAGACCCTTGCGGACCTGATCCATGAACAAGTTCCAGTTCAAAGGTGAATGGCATGACTTGAAAGGTAAAATCAGCCAGAGCTGCGCCGAGCTCACTGATAACGATGATGATGGCGAGGGGCAGGAAGGGGAATTACTGGGCCATCTCCAGAAGAACCTCGGCAAAAGCCAACAAGCGATCATTGGCCTGATTAATCGTCCTTAGCTTGGGCCTTGTCATGCTGAACTACGCCATCGCCTTTGTTCTGATTGCGATCATCGCTGCGGTCCTCGGCTTCAGTGGTATTGCGGGACAAGCTGCAGACATTGTCCAGTTCATGTTTGTTGTTGTTGTCGTGCTTGCCGTGATCGCTTTCCTCCCCGGCTGGCGCGGCGTCACGTGAATCACTGAACGAACGCCAAATCCAATTTCACCCCGTCATCCTCACCATGAATCACCAACTTCGTTTTTGGCGCCAGCTGGGCACCACCTGCCTTGGCATCTCCTTCAGTCTGCTGGTGTTGATCGCCACCCCGGCCTTAAGCGCTCCCGCCCATGCCTCAGGGGCCTTCACCTTCAGCGCCCCATTCATGCCCTTCGCCACCACCCCCGGCCGCCTCAAGGCCAACGCCAAGGATTTCGAGGGC
>Ga0114971_10001478_pt1 | contig 16013 bp, 13 predicted proteins | sample M_140625_MF_Meta_FD_87320 | JGI IMG/M metagenome (GOLD analysis project Ga0114971, IMG submission 87320) | Freshwater microbial communities from Lake Montjoie, Canada to study carbon cycling - M_140625_MF_MetaG | ecosystem: Environmental > Aquatic > Freshwater > Lake | place: Lake Montjoie...
TATTCTTTGTGTGGTCAACCCAAAGATCAGCAGAAATGGCAAATTGCAGTCAAGCGTGAAAATGCAGGTCGAGGGGGCTCAAGCAGCATGTTTGACGATTTGCTTGAAGGAGATCAGTTGCAGACGCACCCTTGGCTTAATCTTTTTGAGCTCAAAGACCAAGCCAAATTCTTTATATTTGTAGCCGGTGGCATTGGCATTACCCCAATCATGTCCATGATGCGGCATTTGATGAGTATGGGTAAAAATAATTTTCAACTCTACTACTGCACTCGCGACCCCTTGAGCACTGCGTTTTTGGAGCAATTGAATGCACCAGAAATGGTCGATCATGTGAAAATTCACCACGATCATGGAGACCTATCTCAAGCGCTTGATTTGTGGCCACTTTTTGAAAATCCAAACGGCTCGGATATCTACTGCTGTGGACCTGCTGGCTTGATGGACAGTGTCAGAGACATGACAGGCCACTGGCCAAGCGATAGCGTTCATTTTGAGAGTTTTGGCGTCTGCGAAAATACATCCAATGAAAACAATTCGTTTGATATCATCTTGAATTCATCGGGCAGAAGAATCCATGTTTCCCCCGATTGTTCTATCCTTGATGCTTTGCGCTCAAATGGAGAATCAGTCTCTAGCTCGTGTGAGAGCGGTACCTGCGGCTCGTGCCGAACGGGTCTCATTTCTGGTGAAGCCGAGCACCGAGATTATGTATTGCTCGATGATGAGAAAGACACACATATCATGGTTTGTGTGTCACGTGCTCTTACACCTGAATTGGTTCTCGATTTATGAGTGAATCAAAACTTAGAGTGGGTGTTGCCGGTTTAGGTCGTGCATTTACCCTCATGTTGCCCACCTTTTTGAAGGATCCGCGTATTCAATTGGTGAGTGCTACCGATCCACAGCCCTTGGCCTGCGCTCAATTTGAGCGCGACTTTGGTGCGCAATGTGTAGGCAGCGTAGAAGACTTGTGCGCTCGCACAGATGTGCAAGTGGTCTACATTGCTACGCCGCATCAATTGCACGCAAGTCATGTGGAGCTGGCCGCGGCAAAGGGCAAGCATATCTTGGTGGAAAAACCAATGGCGTTGAGCTTGGAGGATTGCGATCGAATGATTCAAGCGGTCAAAAGGGCCGGTACAGTGATGGTGGTAGGCCATAGCCATAGCTTTAACGCCCCTATCTTAAGGGCGTATGATCGCATTAGAAGCGGTGAATTCGGATCTGTCAGAATGATTCATTCTTTGAATTACACCGATTTTTTATACCGACCAAGGCGCCCCGAAGAGCTCGATACTGAACAAGGTGGGGGGGTTATTTTTAGTCAAGCCGCTCATCAATTGGATATCGTGAGATTGCTTGGAGGAGGTTTGGTGACAAGTGTGACCGCGCGCACCGGTGCGTGGGATCCCCAAAGACCAACCGAGGGTGCTTACAGCGCACTTTTGAGCTTCGCAAATGGAGCCTTTGCAAGTCTGAGTTACAGTGGCTATGCCCACTTTGACAGCGATGCGTGGATGGAGAAAGTGGGGGAGTTGGGGCAAGCGAAAAATGATGTTGACTATGGCACTGCAAAACGCAGACTGGCAACTGTTCAAACGCATGAACAAGAAACAGCACTCAAAGCCGCAAGAAATTATGGGGCCCCAGATTGGAAAAGTAATCTTGACTCAAAACTGCCAAGCAAGCATCAGCACTTTGGACCACTGATCATCAGTTGCGACAAGGCTGATTTGAGGCCTGTCCCAAATGGGTTGTGGATAGATGGTGAAGGCGAATCACGGCTTTTCGAAATTCCCGCTCCAATCGTGCCACGCCAAGAAGTGATCGACGAGTTATACAATGCGGTTTTATTTCAAAAGCCTGTATTGCATAGTGGAACTTGGGCTCGTGCCACCACAGAGCTTAGTCTTGCAATCTTGGAGTCAGCACGTGGTGACAAAACGGTTTTACCAAAATATCAAATTGAACCCACTCATTCATTATGAAAAAAAACAAGCAAGAGACGCAACTTATTCTCAAGCACTGGCAAAATGCGGTCCCAGATGATCGTTTGGCACACTTGGTGAGGGACTCTGGTCGGGCATATTCTCGTGCACTTCAAACGCGATTGAGTCAACACGATGTTCCCTTTGGGCATTGGACTTTCCTTAGAATTCTTTGGGAGTCAGACGGATTGACTCAAAGTGAGCTCAGCGCTCAAGCTGGGGTCATGGAGCCGACCACTTTCAGTGCCATGAAAAAAATGGAAAGCCTAGGGTATATCTCTAGACATCATTCTCCTGAGAATAAAAAAAATTTATACGTCCACTTGACCGCAAAAGGGCGCAAACTCAAGCAAATTTTGGTACCCTTGGCCGAACAAGTCAACCAAGTCAGTGTCAAGGGTATAAGCGCACAAGATGTCGCTACAACCAGGCGAGTTTTACTCTGTATTTTGACCAACCTTGCAAGTGATGGTGTTACCTAAGATGAGAATTAGCGAATTTAGAAAAATAAATCAATGATTCGATTGATTTTCTTAAACCCGCTGCACTTGATGAAGAGCTGTCTCGATTTTTGGTTTGAGTTAAATGAGAATAGAAAATTGAACTTTCTGTATTTGATCGTATTTTGATTAGGAGCTACCTCTCATGAAATTTCACATGCTTACATTTCGTTGCGCGTATGCACTTGTATACTTTTTGAGTGTATTTTTTGCGCACTCGGTACAGTCTCAAACTCAAACTGCTCCAAGTCTTGCTTATCCAGACAGGCCCATTCGATTGATTGTGCCTTTCCCGCCAGCAGGAGGAGCGGACAATTTAGCCCGTACGATCGTTCCTAAAGTCGCTCAAATTTTAGGCCAAACGATTTTCATCGATAACAAACCCGGTGCTGGGGGAAATGTAGGCTCAGAAATTGTAGCTCACGCCAATCCCGATGGTTATACCTTGCTCTACGGTACCAACGGTACTCACGGAACCAATCACGCTTTGTATTCAAAAACCGGCTTTGATCCCTTTAAGGATTTTGCGCCAATTTCAAGGTTGACAACCATTCCTGCCATGTTGGTGGTCAATCCCAATCTAGGAGTCAATTCTGTCAAGGAATTGATCAACTATATCAAGTCCAATCCTGGAAGAGTGAGCTTTGCATCTGCTGGCAATGGAACCACCTCTCATATGGCGGGAATGCAGTTCAAGAACATGGCCGCTTTAGATATTGTCCACGTTCCATATAAAGGCGGGGGACCCGCTTTGATGGGGGTGATGGGTGGGGAGGTTCAAATCACATTGGATTTGATGGCCAACGTCTACACTCAGGTCAAAGCTGGAAAGCTAAAAGGCCTTGCAGTTACGACCTCTGGCCGAATCAGTATGGTGCCCGATATACCTACCTTGGATGAATCCGGGATAAATGGTTTTGATATGGCGGCCACGGATGGGCTGTACGCGCCCTTTGGAACACCACCGCTCATCATTGAAAAGCTCAATAAAGTTTTTCGACAAGCTTTGACTGATACCCAAGTGACTGAAAATTTGAATTTAAAAGGGGCCTTTCCTACGCCCAGTTCTGCGGAGGAGTTGGCCAAACACATTGCCAAAGAAATGCCCATGTGGGTACGTTTGGTCAAAGAGTCTGGTGCAAAGGTTGATTAATCAACGAAAAAAACAAGATACATATGAACTTATTTGAACACTATCAATCCAATCCATCCTTATTCAATGGAACGCCCAAGCCTTTAAGAAAAGAGATTACAGAGGTTAAAAATTATTTCAAGGCGCTTGAAAATTTCTCAAAAGTTTTTGCGATTCGACCTGGTGAAAGAGTCCTCTTTTTAACCGATCCGCTTTTAGATACGAGAGTCGTGGATGCCATATCTGGACTGGCAAATGCTAGAGGGGCCACTGTGACCCAATACATGGCAGAAAGCACCACTTTATCAAGCGTTCCAGATGAGGTGAAGCCACTGATTGAAAAAGCAAATTTTGTGGTGTCGACTTGGTTTTGCTCAATTGAAGACCCCTTCAATGTATCCATGAGAAAAAAAGGTCAACGGTGGGTCAAGATCACCTACTTTAGAGATCTCGATTTGCTGATGACGGCACAAGCACGTTTTCCAATAGAGTTGGTTGGTGAAATTTTGCGAGCAACGGTTAGGAAAATCCCGCAGGATCAAGCATTCAAGTTCACTTTTACCGATGAGAGAGGTTCGCATTTGGAAATCCCGTATTCTGCTTCCATGCGAGAGTCGATGTTTTCTGGCAATCGTTGGAGGGGAAAGATGTGCGCAGATGAGGATGGTTGCTATGTGCACTACCTTCCAACGCACGGTCCTAATTTTTGGGACAGTACAGCCATGAAGAATGAAGCCCATAAAAATATTCAAATCAATGGGGTACTCTATCCCCAGTGGGCCATCGGTTTTGAAAAGCCATTCCAAGAAAACATTGCCGTGGAACTAGAAGACAATCACGTGATTCGAGTGAGTGGTGAGTCTAATGATGCAAAAATTCTCAGAGAGATGTTGATTGGCGGGAAAATTATTGAAGGAGGAGGCTGTGGTTTTAATCCGCAAGCGCCAAGGTACTCCATTTATCCTGCAGGATCTAATTCACCGGGCGCATTGCATTTTGGTATCGATTTGGCAAAACCAAGCGACTTCATACGCCGGGTCATGCCGAATTGGGAAGAGCCACCAGTCCATCAAGACTTGGTTATTTACGATTCAACTCTAAAGGCTGGTGAAAATTTAATTATTGATCAAGGCCATTTAACCGCATTGAGTGATCAAAGTGTCATTGATCTTGCTAACAAATTTGGAGACTCTGAATCGATTCTTTATGGCGAAATCTAAAAATCACGCCATCAAAATCGGTTGACAAGGTATTTTGTGGAAAAGTGATTCCGGTCCAAGAAGAGGGCGTTTTTTAGAGTAAATTATTTTCTAAGTAAACGTCAATCTTGAAGTTCAATATGTGCATCCTTGATTGCTTTTGCATAACTCAACAGATCTTGCTGGTACTTAGCAGAAAAATTTTCTGGCGTACTTCCAACTGCTTCATAACCCCAGTTTGGTAATTTCCCTTTGATTTCAGGTGAGTTCAGAACTCTTGTAAATTCGGCCTGAATTTTTCTTGCGATAAGCAATTGAGTTCCTGCAGGAGCAAATAGCCCAAGCCATCCAGTATGTTCAAAATTAGGTACACCACTTTCACTTATTGTTGGAACATCCGGTATTGCTTCTGATCTTTTGGTGCCGGTCATTGCAATGATCTTTAATTTACCCGCATGCATTGGATTAATGACTCCTGAAAGGGGTGAAATTGCTGCACCAACGTAACCAGACAAGAGTGCTTGATTCATAGGAGCATCTCCTTTATAGGGAATGTGAGTAAGTTCTAAATTTGCACTTTGTTTGAGCAATTCCATCACCAAGTGTGGCGCCGAACCAAGGCCAGTGGAGCCATAGTTTAATGAATTGGGTTTGACTCTTGCTGCATTTAAAAAATCCGAAAAATTATTCACTCCAATTGTGGTGCCTACTGCAAGAACTAAGTAAGACGACATGATTTGAGTAACCGCAGTGAGGTCTTTTTTTGCATCAAAGGGCAGTTTTTTATAAAGACTTGGCGCAATCGCTAGCCCGTGAGTGGTTAGTAAAAGTGTATATCCATCAGGATTGGACTTTGCAACCGTATCCGCCCCTATGATTGCTCCTGCTCCGGGCTTATTTTCAATCAAAAAAGGTTGCTTGAGTGATTCACTGATTTGCTGGCTTAAGTTTCTTGTGACCGTATCAACGGCCCCTCCCGCAGGAAAGGGGACAACAATTCGAACGGGTTTTGTTGGCCAATTTTGAGCACTCGCTCCATTCATCGCTAAAGTAATCAAAATACTGAATAAATAAAATAGACCGTTTTTAATTTTAAAAACACCAGTGTTGAATGAGTATTTCATTTTTATCTCTTTTTGGCGTTGTTGCGCAGTTCATTGGTCGCTTTAACATCAATGCTCCCAGTCTTTAACACAGCAACTTTATATATTTTCTTTGCACTTTCTTTACAAATGTATCCTTGGCGAAGATCATTTTTAACTCGCTCAGGATCCCTTTCAACAGGGGGGCCAAATCCACCGCCACCACCTGTCAATAAGGTAAAGGTGTCTCCCTTATTGAGTCTTTTTAATAACACCTTGGCATTGGGGAATTGATCAAAAATCTCTCCAGATTGGTTGAGATTGACTTTGTTTCCCATGCCACTTAATCCGCCTTCTAATCCCCAGGGTTGGCAATGCATGCGGTCAACTTGTGCATTAAAGTTCATGCTTGATCTTGCCATGATGATTTGTTCTGTACCAAGTCCGCCCCTAAATCTTCCTGGTCCACCCGAGTTCTGTCGAAGACCGTGTTTGAGATACATCAATGGAAATTTTGCTTCCATTTGTTCAATTGGATTGTTATGTGTATCTCCATCGTTCATGCAGACAGTGGCGGACATTCCATCTTCATTGAACTTGGCTCCCCAGCCGCCTCCAGAAGGTCCTACGCTGCTTAAAAAGAAGCGACCGTCTTTTGGAGAAATGCCATTGACCATCGCCAATCCTAGATCTGCGTGATGTCCTGCAATGACTTTATCTGGCATCGCCGCGTACATGGCTTTGAATATTGAATCAATCACTGTCATTGGGTAAGTCATCCACCACCTCATAGCGGCGGGTTTGACTGCACTCACAACAGTACCCTCTGGAACAATCGTCTCCAGTGCTCTAAAACTGCCTTCATTGATCGGATAGTCAGTTGCTGAGGTTAAGCACTTGTAGGCGACTTGTGCGCAAGAAATACCTGTGCTGGGTCCGGAGTTGTAAAATCCACGAACTTGCGGGCTAACGCCCGTAAGGTCAATCGTCATGCGGTCGCCTTTTTTGATGACCTTGACTTTGATCGGGATGCGTTTTCCGATCTCAACTCCATCATCATCCATAAATGACTCAGCCTCGTACACGCCATCTGGTATGGCTTTGGTTTGGGCTCTGGCCTTTGCCTCTGAGATATCCATGATCCGATCAATGGCATTCAATACAGGCAATTGTCCGTAGCGATGTAAGAGCTCTAAAAAGCGTCTTTCACCTGTGGTGACTGCAATAATTTGAGCTCTTAAATCCCCCATGGCCCTATCTGGAATTCGCACGTTGTTTCGGATGATATCTACGAGATCTTGATTAACCACTCCAGCGGTTTGATATTTTAAAATTGGAACTTGTATTCCTTCAGAGTAAATATCTGTGGTAACGCCGCCTAGAACTCCGCCAACATCAGGCCAGTGCGCCATGCAGCATGACCAGCCTGATAACTTGCCTTCAAAGAAAATTGGAATGCTGAACGTAAAATGATGAAGATGAGAGCCAGTGATATAAGCATCGTTGGTCACTAAAATATCACCGGGCCCTATATTTTTTCCAAAATGTTTAATTTTCTCCTTGATGGTGTTGGACATGCCTCTTATAAAGCTAGGCAATCCAAGGCCAATAGACACTGTATCTCCCTTGGCTGTGTAAAGTCCAACGGTAAAGTCCAATGCTTCGTAAATAATCATGTTGTAGGCTGTACGCATAAGGTTAATTTTCATTTCCTCTGTGACAGCAAGGACACCATTTCTTACAATTTCAGTCAGTACGGCATCGGCTCTGATTACTTTTGCTTTTGCTTTCATGTGAAGCTTCCTTCAATATCTATGATTAAATTACCGTAATCATCTACATGCAATCGATCGCCCGGTTGAACCACGGTGATTGAGGCATATTCTTCAATAAGCGCTGGTCCAATTATTTTGTTACCCGCTTTGAGATGGGCTCTGTCATAGGTCAGCGTTTTAACGGATTTGTTAAGTTCGGAAAAATACACCAGCCTGTGTCCATTTAAAGCAGCTTTTAAGGGTTTAGAGCTGCCTTTTTGAATTTTTTCAAGTTGGGGTTTTTTCATCACTCCACACACAGTAGCTCTAAGGCTGACGATTTCCCCTGCTTCTTGTGGTGCGCAGGTCCCATATCGGCGTTGATGAACTGCATCAAATTGCGTTTTAATTGCTTGGCGGTCTCCTTTTTTTAATACATCGGCGTGAAGATCAACCGTCACAGGATGCTCTTGACCAACATACCTCATGTCTGCAGCAAAACTCAGTGTCACTTTTGAGGGCTTGATTCCACTGGCTGACAAGGACGCTTTACCTTGCTTGACCAAATCATTGAATACTTTTTTTAAGTCAGAAAAAGAAACATCCGATAGTTTTGTAAACCATGTTTTAACAAAATCATATCTAAGGTCCGAGTGAAGCATGCCAAATGCACAAAAATGACCAGGTCCCTTTGGAATAATAACTCTACTCATACCTATTTCGCGAGCTATGGCCGTTGCGTGCAGTGGTCCTGCACCTCCATACGCGATAAGTGGAAATGAAGCCGCGTCTAGTCCTCTTTCTGTGGATACACCCTTGACTGCATAAGACATAGTGGTCGTTGCAATTCTGAGTATGCCGTCTGCAGCTTGCAAAGTATTGAGCCCCAAAGGTTTGGCAATATTTTTTAAAATTGTTCGCTCAGCGGCTTTGAGATCTAGTTGCATCTCACCTCCTAAAAACCTGTCTGCGGCAAGTCGACCTAAGACCAAATTGGCATCTGTCACAGTTGCATAATCGCCTCCCTGTCCGTAGCAAGCAGGCCCTGGCTGTGCTCCAGCACTTTTGGGCCCCACACTTAAAGCACCAGACTCGTCAACTTTGGCAATGCTGCCGCCACCCGTTCCGACTTCAAAGACGTCTACCATTGGAATTTGAACGGGTAGTGCTTGGTTATATCCACCTATTAAGGCAGCTGTCGTTGTTAAAATTTCACCCTCATAAATAACACCTGCTTTTGCAGTTGTTCCACCCATATCAAAGGCGACAGCATTTAAAATACCTAACTCTCGACAAAGCGCTTGAGCCCCAACCACGCCTGCCGCTGGTCCCGATTCAAGCATTCGTATGCACTGTTGTTGCGCTTGCTGTGATTCGTACAAGCCGCCCGTTGATTGCACAATTAGAAATGACCCTTTGAATCCTTGAGAATGAATATGCTCATTAATTTCAGCTACATACGCACTAACTTTTGGACCAATATAGGCATTGGAGACTACGGTTGAGCAGCGTTCAAACTCTCTGTATTCTTGAGAAAGTTCATGTGAGGCCGTCACAAAAGTCTTTGGCATTCTCTTCAAGACAATTTCTTTGACGCGTTCCTCGTGTGCTGGATTTTTATAGCAATGAAATAATAAAATGGCTACTGATTCAACCTTTTCTTCAATCATTTTGTCGCACAGTGCATGAACACCTTGCTCATCCAAAGGAATATATATTTCACCCTCTGCTGTAATTCTTTCTTTAACCTCTAAACAAAGGGCCCTTTCAACCAGAGGAATGTGTTTTCGAAAAAAAAGGTTGTAGGCGTCTGGGCGATTGATACGACCTATTTCATAGATATCTCGAAATCCCTCTGTAATGAGAAGTGCAGTTTTCGATCCTGTACGCTCAAGCATGGTATTGATCGCAACAGTGGATCCGTGCAAAAAAAGTTCAGCATCTGAATACTTGGTTTTCGCTTTCTCAACACCTTCTGAAATTCCATTGACAAGTTTACTCGGTGTTGAAAGAGTTTTACCTAATAAAAGTTTGAGTGTTTTTTGATCAAAAGCGGCCACGTCTGTAAAAGTTCCACCGATATCGGCGGCAAGACGTGTTTTGAATTTTCTTTGCATAAAATAAGACTTTATATTTGACTGATACTATTCAATGATACATAAGTACTCTTGAAACTTGGTAGGGGTAATTCTCGTTTTTTTTAACATATTTTTCTGAAGTTATTGATTGCTTAATCTCTTTAAGTTTTAGCCCAAGTGAGATTTATTCAAGGATGTAATCGTATTGGATAAATCATTTAAAACCCTCGTTGCGAGGGATTTTGAGGGAGGTTGAATCGCTATGTTTTTAAGGAGGTTGGAAAGGCTCCCCGTATGTCCTTCTCTGTATTGAGCGAATTGTTTAAGCCACTGATCAAACGCCACTTCTTTTTTATATTTTTCGCACAAAAAATCGATGATGTTTATTTCTAAATCGGTTACAGCAATACCAGGCATGGATCCGGCGCAACTGCATCCGGAGCTTAGTGACAAGTGAACTTGGGATAATCGATTCCATTGACCCAGTAACTGAACAGCTAAGAGAGAGGTATTAACTTTCATGAGTTTTTTATGATCTATACCTTCAATCAATTGTTTTCTATTTTTAATTCCTTAATCATTTTTTTATATTTTTCAAGATCGTCTTTGATGAGATCTTGGAATTCTTGCTGAGTTGACGCCGAATGTGAATAACCAAATGCTGATAGACGCTCACGGACTGATTTATCTTGTAAAACTTTATTGATTTGATTGTTTAGCTTTTGAATAATGTCCTTGGATGTGTTTGCGGGTGCCAATATTCCACTCCAAGAGGAAAAGTTATATCCTTTGAGTCCTGCTTCATCAAGAGTCGGTGTGTCGGTTAGTGCAAATGATCGGTTGAGAGTTGTGACTGCTAGTGCCTTTAGACGATTTGCGCGTATATTGGGTAAAGGGCCTGTAAGGCTGTCAAATACCATATCGACCTCGCCTTTCAAAAGTGCCAGTGTCATCGGACCATTTCCAGAGTATGGCACGTGAACGATATCAACATTGGCCATATACTTGAAGTATTCTGCTGATAAATTCAATGCGCTACCAGGTCCCGATGAGCCATAAGTATATTTCTTTGGTTTTTCTCTAGCCAATCGAATTAAATCTTTTATGGTGTCAGCTTCAAAATCATTTTTTACCGCAACGACCAAGGGATTATTCACCAATGTGCTGATTGGTGAAAAGTCTTTAATCGGATTCCAATTGACCTTTTGTAGGTTAGGTTGTATGCAATGACCGGAAGTTGTAAAAAGAAGTGTGTACCCATCTGGTTGGGAATGAGCTACATATTCTGTGGCTACACTTCCACCTGCTCCTATTTTATTTTCTACGATGATTGACTGATTAAATTCCTCACTCATTCTTTGAGTCACTATTCGAGCGACTGCATCGGTTCCACCACCCGCGGGAAATGGGACGATAAGTTTTATTGTTTTAATTGGGTAGGCGGTTTCACAAGAAACTCTTAAAGGACTTAAGAAAAAAACTGAAAACAATAAAAGGAGACTCGAGAGGCGAAAGAAATTCTGCATGGTTGTCGTGTGTTGAAGTTTTATCATGCCAATATTATCGAACAAATTAGGCGAAGAAGGAGTTCACTTCATTTCAGCGAATCTAAAATAAATCTCGCCTTATTGATGTTTACCCTTGGATTTTTTTTATTTATTTAGATTAAAAATGTAATATCACCGCAGGGTAGGGGATCTTTATTGATGCATCATTGGTTTATGATTAATTCAGAGATTTTAATATAAAAGTTTGATCTCGAATTTTTTTTCAACATATACAGAGAATCAGGAGTCAAAGTGTCAAACATCAATCGTCGCCAGGCCGTAGTTGCTTTTCTTTCTGGGTTGACTGCCCAATCGATACATAGCTCTGCTCACGCACAAACTTCAAAGCTAAGTCGAATAATCATTGGATTTCCTCCAGGTGGTGGCGTTGATTCAGCATTGCGACCTTTAGTTCAAAATATGTCAGATGGATTTCCGGGGGGACTCATCATTGAATCCAAACCGGGAGCTGCAACTCGTCTTGCTGTTGAATATGTTAAAAATAGTCTGCCCGATGGCACGACCATGTTGTTTACACCTGATTTCTCCCTAACCCTTGCACCCTTTAGCTTTAAGAAACTTAATTATGATCCCATCGCTGATTTCAGTCCCGTAGCCACCGTTAATTCAAGCCCACTTGTTTTGTGTGTGGGGCCTAGTGTTCCTGAAACTGTACGCACACCTGCTGAATACATTGCTTGGTGCAGAGTCAATCCCAATCTTGCTGCTTACGCCTCAAGTGGTGCCGGTGCAGCACCTCACTTTACCGGCGTCATGTTCTCCAAAGCCTCCGATTGTCCTCTTTTGCACGTTCCTTATAAGGGCAATGCGCCGGCCCTTGTTGATGTGATGGGCGGGCAGATTTCATGTGTGTTTAGTTCATTGGGCGAAGCTCTTCCAAGATTGGGTACCTCTCGGCTAAGGGCTCTTGCAACTACGGGGCTAAAGCGCAGTAGATTCCTGCCTGAAGTGCCAACGATGGTTGAGTTGGGTTACAGTGACCTGGTCTCAGAGCCATGGTTAGGCCTGTTCATGCCTGCCAATACCCCTAAAGGCATAGTTCTAAAAACATCAGCCCTATTCAATGATGCGCTCAAACTGCCAGCCTTAAGGGAATCCTATGCCAAGCAAGGAATTGAGCCTATTCAAAGTACGCCAGAAAGTACCGTGGCCCTCTTGAAGGCAGACATGAATCGTTGGGGAGCAATTGTGAAGGCATCAGGTTTTATCCCTGAGGAGTGAGCATTCAATTACCAGGTTTTAAAAAGCAGTGTGGCGCCTAATGTTTTGAAAACGCCATGCAGACAGGACTTCCGCATACCACATCACCATCAGCCCTTGTCAATGCACCGGTATGTTGATCAACTTTGAAAAGACATATCAGATCACTTTCTTCATTGCAAGCATAGAGCCATTGATGGTTGGGGTCCAAGGTAAAAAACCGCGGAGTTTTCCCCCCACTTGGTAGAGTTTGAGAGAGATGGAGTCTCCCATGGACAGGGTCAATTTGAAATACAGCAATGCTGTCTTCACCTCGGTTTGATGCATACAATGCCCGCCCGGATGCATGAACTTGAATGCCAGAGGCTCTACTATCTGAGGTGAAACTTTCAGACAAGGACGGGAGCATTTGAAAGAACTTAAGTTCTCCTGTTTGCGAATTGAAATGGCATGCACTGACGGTTGAATTCAGTTCATTGAGCACGTAAACCCAGGGCTGCATGGGATGAAAGCTGAGATGTCTAGGTCCCGATGCTTCGCGCGAAATAGACTCTAAGGCAGATGATGCCAGGCGTCCATTTTTAAATTCGTAAGTGAAAATTTTATCCAATCCTTTATCTGGAATTAGGACCCAACGCCCTGATGGGTCAAAAAAATTGCTGTGCGGCTTGGCAAAGGTTTGTTCAATGCGATGTGGACCAATTTGACCTTTCATTTCGACTTCTTGGTGCACCGGCAAAAGCCCCCCCTCCAAATTCAAAGGTAAAACTACAACCGTTCCAGAATGGTGATTGCAGACCAATAAAAACTGTTCGCTAGGATCCAATGCCAAATGAACGGGATTCCTACCCAGAGTTCGGACCTGATTCAAAAAGGAGAGCTCACCCGTTTGAGAGTTCACTTTGAATGCTGAGACCTCCTCATGATCGCCATGAACGCAATAAAGTCGATTGCCTTGTTTATTTAACACCAGGTAAGATGGATTGATGAGTTCTGCATGTACATGTAAAAGATCCAAATGTCCGGATGTTTCATTAACTTCATATACGCTGATACCTACACCTCGGGCATTTCTCGCGCGAGTGGTCCGTGATCCAACAAAGACTTTCATGATTTCTCGACCAAGCTTGAAGAAGTCGCTATAAACATTTCTACATACTCCTTGAGATTGAATTCTTTGGCAATGACAACTAAACTGCTAAGGGTATCTTTGGCCAATAACAAGCCTTCTCGGCGATGTAGAGCATCAAAATCGTTTTCCAGTTCACCTGGAAAATAGACCTTTTTGTGCCCTTCAGCCAAGGGCACATCTTTCAAGGATTTGATGTATTGATCGATCAACTGTTCAAATTCGTCAAGGGGCTGAAAATTTGATACATCCAAGGCGACTAGAAAATGTCCCGCACGACTGAGGTTGCTCGGGTCATACGGACCATGGACTTGATTTAAAAACCCACTTCCTGACAAAACCCCAGAAAGGATATCAATCATGACCCCAAAGACATAACCCTTGTGCCCAGCCATGGGTAGGATCAAGCCTTCAATGGCTTGACTCGGGTTGGTGGTGGGCCGTCCTTTGGAGTCCAAGGCCCAACCCAGTGGGATGTCTTTGCCTTGTTTCTCGGCCAGGTAGATTTTTCCTCTGGCGACTCCTGAGTTGGCCATGTCCATCACAATGGGGCCATGTTCGCCACCTGGAACTGCGATGGAGATAGGATTGGTCCCAATCTTTTTTTTCATTCCCCCCCATGGTGCCATATTTGGGCCCGCGTTAGACATCAAAATCGCAATCATTCCTTGTTTTGCACACATGCGTGTGAAATACATGCATGTGCCAAAGTGGTTCGAGTTTCGAATTGAGATTACACCCACTCCGTGCATTCTTGCTCGACTCACTGCTTCTTCGACTGCCTTTTGGGCAATCACTTGACCCACGCCATGACACCCATCCAAGATGGCGATGCTTTTGGCATCTTTGAGCACTTCGATTTGAGTCTGGGCTTTCATGGCGCCTGATTGCAATCTTGCCAGATACCATGCCAATCGCAGCATTCCATGGGACTGATGACCCCATAGGTCTGCTTGTACCAAGGTATCTGCCGCGAGATAGGCGTGAGCACTTGGAACTCCCATTTTTTCATAAATGAGTTGGGAAAACTCAATCAAGGTTGATGGTTTGAAGAGGTGTGGGGATTGGGTATTGGAGTTCATGTAATTTCAAAAAAATTAGAGCTTGCATCAATTGGCTTAAATACGAACAAAGGCATAGCGAGTCAATTGGCATTGTAGTTCCAGTGAAGAAATCATCGTAAGTGCGGATATCATTCAAGGGCATCTATTGGTTAAAATGAAGATCTCTTTTTAAAATTTGTTTTCAACTTTTTATATGCTTACATTTAAGTCGAGCCTCGACACTGATATTTTTTACAAAATTGACGATCACACAGATCCTGATCGCGAATCCCAAACCATTGTATTTATCCACGGATTTTGTGAAAACACAGAGGCTTGGCGTACATGGATTCCTAGTTTTTCAAGAGACTACAAAGTGGTGAGATTTGATCAGCGCGGTTTTGGCCAGACTGGGCCAGTCAAAGAGGATTTTATTTTTACGCCAGAATTGATCATTGATGATTTAACACGGTTAATTGAGTTGGTGGCACCTCTTGAAAAAGTGCATATCGTCTCAGGTAAGAGTGGTGCTATGTCAGCGATTTATTTTGCAACAGCGCGGCCTGACTTGGTCAGATCTTTGACCATGGTGAGCCCTGCCATCAAAGGCCCGGACACGACGGGTTGGCTGGAACACATGACCGAAAAGGGAATGCTTAGTTGGTCGAGGTGGACCATGAGAGAGCGCTTGGGCCAGAAAATGTCAGAAAAAGGTCTAGAGTGGTGGATTCAATTGATGGGACAAACGACAACCAGTACGGCTTTGGCCTATTTGCGTTGGGTATCAAATGTAGACTGTACGCCGCTTTTCAAAGACATAAAGGCTCCAGCCTACATTTTGGGAAGTGAAACCAAACGCCGTGGCGCTAAGCAATTTCAATCGTATGTAGACCAAATTCCAAAGGCAACCCTGGAGATGATCGAGGTTGATGGCTACCACGTTGGGGCAGTGGTTCCGGATCTTTGCGCACAAAAGGTTAAACATTTTATTGCCCAGCACTGATTGCAGAAAGTCAATATTGGCCATGTTTTTTAGATCCTTGATTGTTGCTTTTTCAGCTCTTTTTCTTCTTGCGCCTCCCTTGTTGCATGCGGCTTACCCTGAGAAGTCCATCCGGCTGGTCATCCCCTCTGGTTCTGGTGGGGTCACTGATTTGCTCGCACGAAGTTTAGTGATTCAACTCTACAAGGAACTCGGGCAGCAAGTCTTTGTGGAGAACAGACCTGGGGCGAGTGGTATCACAGGCTCCTTGTTTGTGGCAAACTCCCAGCCAGATGGATATAACTTATTGATGGTGTTTCCATCCCATGTCACCAACCCAACCTTGTTTGGTAAA
>Ga0114971_10001480_pt1 | contig 16010 bp, 16 predicted proteins | sample M_140625_MF_Meta_FD_87320 | JGI IMG/M metagenome (GOLD analysis project Ga0114971, IMG submission 87320) | Freshwater microbial communities from Lake Montjoie, Canada to study carbon cycling - M_140625_MF_MetaG | ecosystem: Environmental > Aquatic > Freshwater > Lake | place: Lake Montjoie...
AGCGCGTAGGCGGGTTCACCGACCGTGTCGAGGTGTGGAGCTAAAAGGACCCGTTGGCGGACATGGCCCCGCGGAGTCAGTCGGACAAGGAGGTTGGACCGTCCCGGAACCACGGGTTGTAATTCCGCCTCTAGGCCGTGTTGACGGGCGGCCGATGCAAGGAATTCCGCGACCCGATGTTCGCCATGGAGCTCGGGATCGCTAAAAAAGGCAGGGTTCACGCTGGGCAGCGCGATGAGATCCTGAAGTAACCGGACGCTGGTGGGTTGGGAGGCCACGGTGCAGACGACGTTACCGGCCGGTTCGCTCCGCGGCGACAATCAACTTTTACGGGTGGTGACCCGTTGGGTCGGTGTGGCCATGGGGTAAAGCCCCGGACAGCAGCCGAAAGTTTGATGAAACGCGGCGCTGAAATGGCTAAGGCTAGAATAGCCCACCTCCACCGCCGCCTCCGTCACGTTGAACGAGCCCGATCGCAACAAGGTGGCCGCCTTTTCCATCCGCAGCTGCCGCAGGTACTGGGGAATGGTTTGACCCATTTCCTTTGAAAAGGTCCGGCTCAGGTAGAACGGACTGCATGCGGCCTCCCGGGCGATGGTTTCCAGCGAAGGGGGTAGGGTCAGGTCTTTCTTGAGGGCCTCGACCACGGTTTCCACACGGTCACGGGCAACCCGCTGTTGGCGATGACAGAACAGTTCGGAATCCGAAGGCGGGGCGAAGAAGAACTCGCTCATCAACTCCCGGACCTTGGCCCCATACCAAAGCCGTTGGGCTCCGGCCAAGACCGGAGGTTGGCGCAAGGCCATGACCAGGTCGCGTTGACGGGAGGAGAGGGGTTCGGGTTCTGAGACGCCGGAAACGGCCGGTTGGGCATCCAGCGATGTCTGAATGAGGGGGTGGAGAAACTCTCGGCTCTCACCCAGTTCTCGGCGTAGGAAATCGGGGCGAAACTCCACCGTGATGAACTGGTGGGTTTGTGCCGGGGAGCGGAGAGCAGAGAGTGGGGATTGGCCTTGGCGATAGAAACCGGCGGACTGGTTTCGAAATTGAGCGGTCTTGCTGCCGCTGCTGACCGAACCTTGGCCAGAGAGATTCAGGCAGAGTTCGACGCTCCCAGGATGGAAGCTGCGGGCCCAGTCGATTGGATCGGAGGCTTTGAAATCATGCCATTCCAAGCTGAATCCCAGGCTTCCGAAACTGCCGAAGAGTTGCCGCCAACCCGCACCGATGGCAGCCCAAGCAGCAACCTCGCCTTCGAAGCGGGGCGGGTTTGGCTTGGGAGTCCGAGGCATGTCCGTAAATCTGTGAGGTTTGAGGGTAGGCCGCGAAGGTCGGACCGACAAGAGTCCCTGCCAAAGGGGGCTTGGATAGTCCGAGGAGAACTCCGCGAATTCTTTTCGAGGTCGAATCCCCAGCCTCACGATGCCTTTCTATTTTGCGCCGGAGGGGTAGGCTCCCAATCCATCGCATGGCCCTGCGCTTGTTTAACTCGCTCCACCGTCGGGTGGAAGAATTCACCCCACTGTTCCCTGACGCCGAATCCGTCGGATTCTACTGCTGCGGGCCAACGGTGTACGACTTCGGTCACATCGGAAACTTTCGGACCTTCGTCTTTGCAGATCTCCTGCGGCGCTACCTCGAATTTCGGGGATTTCGCGTCAACCACGTGATGAATATCACTGACGTGGAGGACAAGATTATCCGCCAAGTGGCGGCCACGGGACAGTCGCTGGCTGAGTTCACTGGTCAGTACACCGAGGCCTTTCTCGCGGATTTAGCCACCCTTTCTTGCCTCAAACCGCATTTTTTGCCCAAGGCAACGGACTACCTCCCTCAGATCATCGATCTTATCCAACGGTTGGAGCAGCGAGGCATCGCCTACCGGGCGGGTGATGGTTCGGTTTACTTTAGTATCAACAAGTACCGGGCCTGCGGTTGTTGCTATGGACAGTTGGTGACGCTGGATCCGGAGGCGCAGCGGCGCACCGAACGCGTCTCGGGCGACTCCTACGACAAGGACGACCTGGCTGATTTCGCACTGTGGAAGGCTCGGGTTCCCGGCGATGGGGTTGTCTTCTGGGACAGCCCTTGGGGCGAAGGTCGCCCGGGTTGGCACATCGAGTGTTCGGCCATGAGCATGGCCATTCTCGGACCGAGCTTTGATCTTCACCTCGGTGGCGAAGATTTGGCGTTCCCTCATCACGAAGACGAGATCGCCCAGAGTGAAGGGACCGGGCTCCAGCAGCCGGGTCGACCGTTCGTGAAGCATTGGGTGCACGCGGCTCATTTGCTGGTAGACGGCAAGAAGATGAGCAAGTCACTGGGCAACTTCTTCACGGTGCGAGATTTGTTGGGACAGGGATTTCAAGGTCGAGAAATCCGCTTCCTTCTCATCAGCGCGCATTATCGCGAGACATTCAATTTCACCCGGGAAGGCCTCGAGGCCACTCGATCGGCATTGGCTCGATTGGATGCCACCGTTGCTCAGTTGACCGAGCGGGCCGGGTCGGAGGTCCCCGAGACCTCCACGATGCTGTCGGCCTTGGAAATTTCGTTCACTGAGGCCTTAGATGACGACCTCAATGTTTCGAAAGCATGGGCGGTGATCTTTGACTGGGTCCGGGAAACCAATGCGGCCTTGGCCTCGGGTTCGCTGAGCCCGAGCGCCGCCGCGGCACGCCTTCAGTCTTGGTTGAGGGTCGATGGAGTCATGGGGTTGGGCGGGCGCCCTGTGGCGGAAGTCCCCGCCGCCGCGATAGCGTTGCTGGAGAAGCGCAATGCCGCCAAAGCGGCTCGCGACTTTGGAATGGCCGATACCGTGCGTAATGAACTCAAGGCCCTGGGTTGGACCGTCGAGGATTCCAAGACTGGGTCGAAGCTCAAACGTCTCTAATGGACCGGTGATGGAAACCCCAGGCCTCGGAGTCGTCGCTCTCAAACCGTGGGAGAACGCCGTGCTGCGCCATTTGTTATTAGCGGAGCCTGATGCGGCGCTGGCGACTCAGTTGGCCGGCGTGACGGTCTTGGGACGTGAACGGTTGGGAACCGCGCTGTTGATCCGACTTCGCGCCCCGGACGGTTCATTTCCCGGAACTCGCGGTGCCATTTTTGGAGGCCATACCTTTGCCCAGATTAAAGGATGCCCTTCAAGAGCGGCCTTCACACTCCACCTCGATGACCAGGGCTGGGTGAGCCACCTGTTTGCCTTTCTGGAGGATGATTTCCCTTGGCCGTCGAAGACGGATGTCGTCGAAGTGTTGGACGCAAAGAGTCAGCCCTGACGGGTTGGCCGCAGATCGATTTCCAAGATGGCCCGAGCGACGGCCCAAACGACCACGCGTTCGGCGCCTAGATTTTTCAGAACGGCCGCCACTCCATCGGTGGTTGCCCCGGTGGTGAGGACGTCGTCCACGATGATCCATGATCCGTGGATTTGAGGGGAACGGGCTGGTTCGAACGCGGTCCTTATGTTGGAAATCCGATCCTCTCGACTCAGGGAAGTTTGACTCGAAGTGGCCTCACGGCGTCGGACTCGATTCGTCTCCAAGGGCACGCCCAGCGCGTGAGCTAGGGGCGCGGCCAGTCGCTCGGCCTGATTGAATTCGCGCTCACGGTGTTTGACGCGGTGCAGTGGTACCGGCACCACTCCTTGCCAGGGATGGCCGATTAATCGGGGCAATGCGGCCTCCATGAGCAGCCCTGACAGGAAGGTCCCGAACCAGGGCTCTTTCTGGTACTTGAGCCGGTGGATGCATTCCAGAGTGATGCCCTCGGCGATGGCGGCAGCTCGGGCTTCATCCCAGGCCCAGGAATCTCTTCGGCAGGCGGTACAAGTTTGAGAGCCGATAATCTTCCCGGAGAACGGTATTCCACAGCGTTGGCAGCAGGGCTCGGTGATCCGGCGGACACTGCCCTGGCACGCAGTGCAGACGTAACCCTGATCGCGATCGGCCCGATGTTGGTGGCAGACAGCACAAACCGGGGGATACACGAGCCCCAGAATGACCTCGTGCCAATTGCCTAGTCCGAGCCCACCGACAGGCCTGTGAATGGGACCGCTGATGGAGCGTTCAAGGAGCATTGCCCAGAGGGGTAGGATTGGCGGGGTTGGCTGGGCTCTTGCGGCGTCCAAGGACACTCATAAAAAAAGCGCTGGTAACCGCGATCACCGCAAAGGTTAGCCAGCCATCGTGCAGGCGGCCCGAGCCCCACCACCACGATTGAGTGTCTTGGTGGGTCAGCGGTGCCGTGAAGAACGTGTAGGATTTGAACCAGAAGATCCATCCGGCGTGCAAACCCAACGGGAGCCACAGCGCTCCGGTCCGCTCGCGGCACCAGGCCAGTAACCAGCCGATAGCCCCTAGGGTGAGAATTCCGGGGAACACCTGCGAAGGTTGGCTCAGACCCGAAAGCATGCGGCCCAGCATTTCTAAGCCGGTCCAAGGACCGACTGAAAGGGGGGCTTCAGGCCGGTGGAAGAAATGGACCAGAGCATAGAGAGCCGCGTTGCTCAGAGCGGCCACGGGAAAAGAAAATTGGCGGCGAAGCGATCCAAAGACCATCCCACGGAACAGCAGTTCCTCCATGAATGAAACGGCGATGGCAGCACCGAGGGCACGCACCGCATGAGAGAGCAACAAGCTCCAGGAATGGGCTGAATCCCAGGTGCGGACGCCGAATCCCAGAGACAGGAGCGCCACGACAGCCAGGGACAGCATACCGCCAGCGAGGCCGATGAACAGGTCCCGGCGCGCGGATTGGCCCCACACCATGCCGACGGAGTGCCAACCGGGAAACAGGCCGCTTTTGGCCATGGGCCATAGTCCGAGTAAGGCGACCCCCAGAAGACTTCGGTCGACATACCGGCGGAACGGTTGCGCGGCCAATGAAGAGTGAGGGCCCACGTGCTGGACGAACATCCAAAGCCAAGGTGCCAGGAGGGCCCCACCCACAAACACCGCCGCCAGGTATCCACCCAAGACCCAAGCAGGGTTGGGTGGTGGATTAGGTATCGATGGCCGATTCATGGGAGCCTGGCAGAAGATAATAGGAGGAGAAACTGGCTCTCCGCATCATGGCATGCCGGCGGCCATGCTCAAGGCGCTTGGCAGTTGGGGCAGATTCCGAAGAATTCCATTCGGTGGGAAATTTGGGTGAATCCATGCCGGCGTGCCAACTGATCCTGAAATTCATTTAGGAAGCAGTCGTCGAGCTCGACGATGCGGGCGCAGCGGGTGCATACCAAATGATGGTGGTGGCTATCGCCCTCTTCGGGAGACAATTCAAAGCGAGCGGCCCCATCGCCAAAATCGTAGCGCCTGACCAGCCCCATGCGCTCGAGGGTGTGCATGTTTCGGTAGATGGTTGCTAGATCGCAGTCGAGCTTGCCCAGCGAGGTGTGGATTTCCTTAATCGTCAGAGGGGACGAATGCTTGCGGAGCACGTCGAGAATCGCCTGACGCGGGGCGGTGATCTTTAGTTCACCTCGGCGCAGCTTGTCTGTCAGGTCGGACAGCGGTTGCTGGATGAGTCGGTGAGGGTGCTGGTGCTGGGGGCAGGGCCGGCTCATGGTGCGTTCTGGTGGGCACGTTGCAGCCGACCTCCAAGTAGGGACACAATAAACAATCCGACCAAGGTCAGCGTGATGCAGGGGCCACTGGGCAGGTTGAGCGGATAAGAGAGAACGACCCCGCCGCCGGCGCCGATGAGCCCAAGGAACAGGCTCAAGAGAATTTGCTGTCGCAGACTTCGGGCCAGATTCCGAGCCGCCGCCGGTGGAATCACCACCAACGAGGTCACGAGGATGATGCCGAGCAGGCGTATGCTCAGTGCGACGGTGACGGTGAGTAGGGCAACGAATCCGTAGTTGAGCCAGCGCACTGGGATACCCGACACGTGGGCCAGATCGGAATGGGCGGTCAATAGAGCCAGAGCGTTGAGCTTCCAGAAAAGGACCGAGCCCACGGTGATCAACACCACCAAGGCCAGAGCAGCATCACCCCATCCGACCGAAAGAATGTCGCCAAAGAGGTACCGGTCGAGCTCACCGCGATAGCCCTTGAGGAGACTCAAAATTACCATACCTAAGGCCACCGACCCGCTGAGCAACAGGGCCATGATGGTGTCGTTGAGGAGGGCGGTTCGTTCTTTGAGCCAGAGAATCAGGCCTGCGATCAGCAGGCTAAAGAGGATCATGGGGACCGTAGGGTCCGGCAGACCGAGCCAGAATCCGAGGGCAACACCGGCCAGAGCTGCATGGGCGACGGTATCGCTGAAGAAGGACATGCGCCGGGCCGTAACGAAGACGCCGATGAATCCGCAGAGTGGTCCCAGAAAGAGTGCGGTCAGGACCGCGCGCAGCATGAAGGGTTCAATGTCCATGGCTGCCGTGGGAATGAGGGTGCTGGTGCTGGTACGGGGTGAAATGAATGCCGTAGGCCTGCCTGAGGGACTCTGCATTCATCACTTCTTCGGGAGCGCCCTCGCAGCAAATGACGCCATTGAGGGCGAAAACTCGACTGGCGTGGCGATACACCATGGAAAGGTCGTGCGACACGAGAACGACCGTGAGTCGCCGGCGTCGATGCACTTCGGCGATCAGCTCGTAGAAATCGGCCTCACCGGGGGTGTCTACTCCCGCGGTCGGTTCATCCAGCAACAGCAATTCGGGCTCATTGAGCAGGCTGGAGCAAATGAGGACGCGCTGGAGTTGCCCGCCGCTGAGTCCGGCCACGGGGCGGTCTAGCAATCGGGTGACATCCATTTCGCCGACGGCCTCGTGCAAGAGTGCATCGATTTGGCGAGAGGGTCGCCAGAACCAACCGGCGGTGAGGGGTCGGCGGATGGCCAAGAATTCCCGGACCGTCAGCATGAAACTCGGATCGAGTTGGAGCCGTTGGGGCACGTAGCCCATCCGCTTCAAGATTCCCGGACCCGGTGAGCCTTCTTGTAGCAGGCGGACCGATCCCGAGTCCGGTTTCTGCAAGCCCAAGAGGCAGCGCAGCAAGGTGGTTTTGCCGGACCCGTTGGGGCCGATCAACGCCACCATTTGGCCGGCTTCGATGCGTAGGTTCACACCCCGAAGCACGGGGTTACCGCCAAGGCGGACGTGGAGGTCTCGAACCTCAACAGCGGCTGATTTCTGCGATCGAAAGGCGATGTCCATGAGGCTTTAGCGCAGAGCTGATTCCAGCGTGCGCAAGTTTCGGCGAAGCCCATCGATGTAGAAGGTCCGGGAAGCGGAGCCGGTCTCGAGGACATCGAGTTCGGCAACGCCAATGGAAAGATCGCTAGCCAGACGTTGGATCAACCGAGGATGGAACTGAGGTTCGGAGAAAATCATACGGACCTGTTGTTTTCGCATGGCCTGGGAGAGTTGTGCGAGGTACTTCGGCGAAGGGTCGACGCTCGGGACTTCTTCGACAACGCCGACGAGCTCAAGGTCATACCGTCGGCAGAAGTACGGGAAAGCATCATGGAAGGTGACGATCTTGCGGTTGGTCAAACCTTTGAGCGAAGAACGGATTTGTGTATCGAGTTGGTCTAACTCTTGGAGATAAGTCGCTCCACGGCGGTTGTACCCTTCGGCGTGGGTAGGATCGGCCTGACAGAGGGCCTGGACGATATTGGAGACACAATGTTGGGCGAAGACAGGGTCGAGCCAAACATGTGGATTGGCGTCATTCTTGCCATGATCATGACTGTGGTCCGGGTGAGATTTTTTGGATCCGCTGGTCTTGGCATCCATGGCCAGCGGAGTGAGGTGGTGGATGAGCTGCTGCTGGAGCCCATCGGTCACCGTGATGACCCGGCGGGAGGGTTTTGAAGCCCCTCGGGTCACTGCTCGTGTGAGCCAAGTGTCCACGCCCAAGCCATTCATGAGGACCACGTCGGCCGCGGCCAATTTCCTAAGATCGGAGGGTCGGAATTGGAAGTCGTGGGGGCCGACGTTGGCCGGCAGCAAGCTCTCCACCGTTGCCGCATCACCGGCGACGTTGGCCGCCCAAGAATAGATAACGGGCAGCGTGGTTAAGACCCGGACTTCAGCGGCCGGTGATCGAAGGACAGCGAGCAGGCCGAGCAGCAAAGCCAATAAGTGGGAGCGGTGGCCATTCACGGTCGGCAGGATAGGAACCGATGCGGAGGATTGCAAACCGTTTGCATCCTCAAGGTGTTGTTGAGCAACAAAAAACCCGCCGGCGAACCGGCGGGTTTCAAAATGGGTGTGAAGGATTACTTCATCAGAAGCATCTGCCGAGCGCGCTTGATCGCGATGCTGAGCTTGCGCTGGAAGGGGGCCGGCAAGCCGGTGTACTTCCGGGGCAGAACCCGTCCGTTGTCGGTCACGTACTGCTTGAGCAGGGCGACGTTCTTGTAGTCGATCGCGTCGATGGTGAACTCGACCTTAGGCTTCGGACGCGGGGTCCGGGCTGCGGTCGATCGGCGCTTCTTCTTTTCCTCGAGCTTGGTCTTGCGGGGCATAGCTTACCTTACTTGATTTCGCGATGCAGGGTATGACGGCGAAGGAAAGGATTGAACTTCTTCTTTTCCACCTTGTCGGTCTGCAGCTTCTTGTTTCGGGACGTCTGGTAGCGGGAGACGGGCTTACCCTCCTTCTTCGCTTCCGTACACTCAATGGTCACAATCTCACGCGGCATAAATCAGTTTTCCTTATCCTTGGTCGGTTTCTCTTCGACGTCGCTGTCGTCGTCTTCAACGTCCACCGAGGCACCGGCCTCGACGGAGCCCAGCGAACCGAGGCGGTTTCGCTGGCGCAGGACGCCTTCTTTCTCGAGTTGGGCCTGCGATTCCACCGTGTAACGGGCCCAGGGGATCGCCTCTAAGCGGGCCTTGGGAATGACCTTTGAGGTCAATTCGCAGACACCGTAAGTGCCTTTTTCGATCCGTTTGAGGGCTTCCTCGATTTCGTAAACGGCATCCTGATCCGAAGACAGGAGGCTAAGTGCGAAATCGCGGTCGAAATTGTCGGTACCAGAGTCTCCCATGTGGAGGCTGTAGCTCTCCATTTCAGATTGGGATTCTTTGGCTAAACCGCTCATCTGGCCGCGGAGTCGCTCGTGGAGGTCTAGAAGGTTCTGGTAGAACTTCTGCCACTCCGGCTTGACCCGGGAAATGGGCATCCAGTTCAGGGTCTCGGGAGGCACGGGCTTGCCACCCGATTTGGCCAAGGGGCGTCCGAGGATCGTGGCAGCACTGACGATACCGACCTTTTGATGGCCTGCTTTTGTTGTCGCAACGGGTACCGGTTTTTTTGCCATGGTGTCTCTTTCCCTGTCTACTTGCCGAGGTACTTGTCCACCGCGGACGACTCATCCGCCAAGCACCTTCTCCCACGACTCATTTCGAATCGAGGGCCGCGGAACCTAACAAGTGGCTGACAGAACGCCACTAAAATCTTCAGATGATCCGACAACCATTTTGTTAATGAATAACAATCACTCGGAAATTTGAGCTCTGCAAATGCCGCTCTGGTGAACCGAACAGGGTGCCAGATTCTAGAGTTGGGTGGTGGGAGCCTCATTCATATTCGATCCTCAAAGGTCTCCTTCGTGTTTCCTTCGCCTTGCTTCGTGAGGGAGCTTGCGCACACTCCGCGCCGCCCTGGCGATGCTCCAGTGGCTCTCTCTATCAGAGTCTAATGAACGCGATTCTCGCCCTTGAAGACGGTTCGGTGTTCCGTGGCCACGGATTTGGAGCGCAGGCTTCGGTGTCCGGGGAGGTGTGCTTCAACACCTCAATGACCGGCTATCAGGAGATTTTAACCGATCCCTCCTACAAGGGGCAGATCGTGACGATGACCTATCCGATGATTGGCAACACGGGTATCAACCTTCAGGACATGGAGTCGTGGAAGGCTCATTGCTCGGGGTTTGTAATCCGGGAACTCAGTCCCTGGGTGAGCAACTGGCGGGCAGATCAATCGCTGGCGTCCTACTTGGAACAGAATGGCATCCCGGGAATCCAGGGTGTCGATACTCGGGCCCTAACTAAGAAACTGCGCGTGCGGGGTTCTCTGGCTGGATTCCTCACGACGGAGCCGATGTCCGATGCCGACGCCGTGGCTCGGGCGCGGCAATGGGGCTCGATGGAGGGACGCAACTACGTCGTCGAAGTGACCCATCGGGAGAGTTTTATCTGGGATGAAAAGGATCAGGATTCGGCGGAATTTGCCGTGACCCAGCAGCACTCACCGCCCAACCCGCGGCACATACGCCTTCCGCTGCGTGCGGCGGACATCCCGATCGTGGCCTACGATTTTGGGATCAAATACAATATCTTGCGAAGCCTCCGCCAACGAGGGTTTCGCATTCGCGTGGTGCCCGCAGGGACTTCGGCTGCGGAGGTGCTTTCTTACAAGCCCGCCGGGGTGTTCCTCAGCAATGGTCCGGGCGATCCGGGGACGCTAGGCGGGATTGTCGGCGAGGTGAAGACGCTGGTGGATACAGGGATCCCGATTTTTGGAATTTGCCTGGGTCATCAGATTCTGGGCCAGGCGTTGGGCGGCAAAACCTTCAAACTGAAGTTTGGGCATCGGGGCGGAAACCAACCGGTGAAAGATCTGGAGACGGGTCGGGTCGAGATCACTTCGCAGAATCATGGTTTTGCGGTGGATCCGGCGTCGTTGCCGGCCGAGGTGGCTGTGAACCGGATCAATCTCAACGACCAGACTGTCGAGGGGCTGCGCCACAAGACCAAGCCCGTGTTTTGCGTGCAGTACCATCCAGAGGCAGCTCCCGGTCCACACGATTCCTCGGTGCTCTTTGATGAGTTCCGGGAACTAGTGGTGAAGCGGGGTTAATAGGTTTTTGCTTCAGGAACACTCTGGAATGAGCGGGGCTCGACGGCGCCGGGTTCGAGGGTGATGAGGAGAGCGTTGCCCATGGGGCGCTCGGATCCCTCGCACGGGGTATTCATGACCTGACCGCGGGCCCATAGGGTCGAAGATCCACCCCCGTCAAGATTCAGCGCATCGGTGCATCCGATACGAGCAAAGTAGGACGCCAATTCGGCGAGAGACATCCCGACCGAGAGGCCGCGCTGACGGCCGTCGACTTGCACCAGAAAGAAAAATTCTGCATTCCACCCGATTGCCGATCGCGGGTGCCGAGCCTCAGAGGATTGAAACAGAGTGGGTTGGCCCTCCTTGAGCAGAGCGGGACCGCCGCCCAGAGCAGTTGGAGTATTTTTTAGGTCGGGTCGAGTTTCAGTCGACAAGGTCCAGAGAGATCCGGGTGCGGACTGGCTGGGAGGGACTTTGTGGCTCAGGGGCAGTGAAAGAACGACGCCGTTGGTGGGAATAACGGTGTTGCCGCCGGGGTGAACGGATTGGAGTCGGAAGGCCGAGCGGAAGCCCGGTCGGATGGGCAACTCGGTGCCCGCTTCGGCGATGAGAAGAAATTCGGTACCGGTGGCCGGAGGGGTTCGGGGGCCCACGGCTGGAGTGAAGAGCACCGGGCGCTCTTGGCGCTCCTCGTTGAGCCCGATGGCGAGGCTCGATCCATCGGGAGTGATCATCGAGAGCAGCGAAACCACCGGGCCGAGATGGAGCGAACGATCCGGCCCTATCCAGAAGGCGCTTTTGCCGTTGGGCGCGGAGATCAATTCTCCCTCTCGGATACAAAGGCCTTCAGGATCGCCCAGGCAGGGGCCCCCTCTCGCAAAAAAGTCCCCGTTGAGCGCGGCCAGCGCCTGACCGCGGGCCTTCGGGAAGGTCGAGGCTTGACTGGACAGCGTGGCGATACCCAGTCGATCACCGCCACCCAGCAGAACATGGATCCCGAGGTCGGAGCGGTCTCGTCGGATGCGGATGACCTGTATCGACCAGGGACCCTCCGCTAAGGTCTCGTGGCTGTAAGAGAAACTGTTGGCGAGCCGATTTCTGGGAGCCGGTGCTTGAGAGAAAGGTGGTTTGTCGGACGCACGGGACGCCTCGGTTCCGACGAGCGCGGCGGCACCCAGAAAAATTGTGAGCCAGCACTTCATGGCAACGGTTTTCCGGAGTGTGTCTCAGGTCGAGTCTCCGGGACGCGGACAACGAGGAGGCCCGTGGCCGTGGCCCGTTCGCGTCCGTAGCACGGACTGTTAAGCACCTGACCGTCGAGGATCAATTCGGTGGAGCCGCCGCCATCGAGGTTGATGGCTTCTTGGCAGCCCAGTTTGACGAGAAACTCCGAGAGCTCGGCGAGAGTCATGCCCACTGAGAGCCCGGCCTGACGCCCATCCACGACCACGAGGAAGCAGTGGCGCTCATTCCATCCGAACGCGGAACGCGGATGACGTTCCGAAGAACGGGCTGCAGACTTGCCGGTGGGCGTGCCGAGGTGAACGAGAGCAGGACCACCGCCGATGGCCGAGACCGCGGATTCCAGGAGGGGTTCGGTGCGGGTCTCGAAGACCACCGTAGCTCCAGGCCGCAGGTGGTCTTGCAGTGGGGTTCCTGCCCGGAGAATCAAACAATCGGGCTCCAACGGCGCACGAGGGTTCGTCACGGAGCCCCGGACCACGGCTCGGAGTGGCTGACCGACCTTCAAGGGTGGCCCGGGATGCGATCCGTCACGGGCCAAGATCCAGCCCGAAGGGCGATCCGATTCGATGGCTGTAGACGCAGCCGGGGTGAGCACCACCGGACGTGAGCCGTCGAAGTTTTCGTTGAGTCCGAATTCCTGCGGGGCCGATTCGCCCACGCGCACCGTGAATCGAGGCCGCACCGTGTCGATGTGGGGTTTTCCGGATCCGTCGAACCAGAGGCAATCACGCTCGATGGGCGCACTGACCAGTATTCCTCGCTGGATGAAGAGTCCTCGAGGGTCTCCGGGCATTGGGTCGTTTTCGATGGCATAGAAGTCGCCATTGATCGCAGCGACAGGCACCCCGAGAGATTTAGGAAAGAGGGTGACCTGATCCGACAAGGCATTGAGTCCAATCCGGTCATGGAAGGCCAGCGAGGGAAAGAAACCCAATCGGGGATGAGAGCGCTCAACCCGGACGATGTGGATGGACCAGGGCTCGTCTCGCACCGCGTGGCTGACACTAATTCCCGGTGATGCTTCCCGGAATGCTGGGAAGGCCTCGCCCCAGACTTGGACTCGGCTGAGCCCAACCAACATCAGCCCTAGAAGGACCTGATTGACGACAACTCCGTGGGCTCTCGAAAACAATTGGGCCAATGGGACTGATCCCGAGGGTCGGGTCGGGGTGGACAGGATCTGCGTGAGGTTTCCCATGGCGGATTAGGCCAATCCTTTCCAACGCCGCAGCGACCATTCGAGGACTAAGAGTCCCAGCAGGATCGCCAGATAAATTGGGCGGTCCCAAAGGGGCTTGCGAAGGAATTCTATCCAAGGCTGAGGCAACTCTCCCCACAGGGCCTCGAGTCCGCGAGGATGGGTGTCTTCTACGCGGAGGGCCATGCCGTCACCGGATTGAGCCACGCCTTCCATCACCGCAGGTCGGGCCTGAAGATCGGCCAATTCTGGATCGACGCTTTCAGCCACCAGCAGTTGACGATCTACGCCAAGGGATTCCCCGGCTCGTTGGGCCACGGCGCTAATAACAAAGGTACCGGGCTTTTGCAGAGTGATGGGAGCCACATAGGCGCGTCGGGTTGGGTCGTATCGTGCCACAGCCACTGCATTGCTGGAGGAGCCCGTTCCGGCATAGAGAGTCACTTCGGCATCGGTGATTTCGTGTTGGGCTTGATCTCGAACCCGGATGGATGCCGAAGCCGTTGCGCCTGGGGTGACGTAGGCACTGGAAAGATCGAGGAGGACGGGCGGGTTGGTACGACTGCTTCGGCCGGCGGCCAACCAGCGTATGGCGTTCACCCAGAACCGGCGGTAGTAGCGAGAGTCGCAGTTGTCCTCGGAGACGAGCCATTTTGGATTTCGGGGCTCGCCCCAAAGAGTTTCAAAATCCGCACCCCAAGACCGGGTGGTGTCGGAGGTGAAGGCCATGGTGCGACCTCGACCCACTTGCTGGACGGCCAGCAGGACATCACCCTCGATGCCTTGGGGGGCATTGTCCGCATAGGCCAGCACTTGTGCACCGGGCTTGGCTCGTTCCATTCGGTTAATGCCATGGAGGGTAGGAAATTTCTCAGTCCAGATTTTGCGCGTCTCTTCGGCATCGGCTCCGATGGCTACGATGGGATGGGTCCACGCCGCTCGGGGAACCTTGGGCAGAAAGTCCTCTTTCGAAGAGTCGAAGGCGCCTTCCATGGCGACTGGGATGATGCGGTCGAGGAGGGTCTGATGGTAGCCGCCGCGCCCGAAGGCTGAGTTGCCGCCGATCATGAGGAATCCACCGCCGAACTCCTCAACCAGTCGTGCCATGTTGGTCAATTGGAGCGGACTGAAGGAGTCGCGACGAATATCGCTGTGGATGACCACATCGTAGTTCAACAGGCCGGCGAGATTTTTTGGGAAGCCTTGCGTGGGATGATCGACCGGGTAGATGCGCTCGCCCGTGTCTGGATCGGAATCCACCGTATTGAGGTACTGCCCGTTGTTGCCGAATTGCCGATAGAGCGTGGTTACCTGAATGCCCGGGTCGCTTTGCAGGGCGTCTTTGAGGTACTTCCATTCGGGCTGCGGGCTTTGGTTATTCTGTGGAGTTCCCTCCATGTAAACCACTCGCAGTGTGGGATCGACGACCTCTAATCCGAAAGGCCTCTGGTTGTTGGAGGTGAGCCATTCGCCAGGGCTGGTCGAGACGCTCACCTCATACACTTGGAATCCGCGCATGCGTGGCGTGAATTCGAGTTCGAGATGCTGAGCCTCGCCGTTGAGATCCAGCGGCTTCGCGGCGAGAATTTGGCCCTCCTTGCGGACTTGCACGGTGACGGTCTTCCCAGCGAATCCCGGGGATCGGAGATCCACCGAAACCCGCGACGGCGCGTTCTCAGCCACCGCGCGTCGGACCTCAAGGCCGGTGATGCGCACATCCCGCACTTCGTTGGTGGTGCCGCTCAGGAGGGTGTGGACGCGCAGCCCGTGGCGACGCAGGCGGCGAGCGGCCGTCTCCGGATCCAGACCCTGGGTCTCGATGCCATCGGAGACCAAGAGCACGCTGGTCAGGGGATCTTCTGATGGCAGCGTGAGCAGGGAGTCCAGCGCGCGGGAAAGCCCAGAGGAAGGACCTTCAGCCAGTTCGGCAATGCCATTGGTTTCAAGGGTCATGACGTCACTGAAACGCAAGGCCAGCACATCCACCGAGCCCGGCTTGGCCGGCAAGACATGGTGGGCGATCCAGGCTCTTGCCGAGGCCAATCGGCCTCCAGGAACGTCGGTGGTGGCCATGCTGCGGGAGGTGTCGATGAGCACCGCCAAGCGGGTCCGGCGTGGATGGATAATTTTTTCAATCCACTGGGGATCGAGCAGGCATAGCACCAGCCCGACGAGGGCTGTCAGGCGAAGCAGGCTGCACAGGGCCCGAACCCAGGGCTGCGTCCGACCGCGGGCGTACCCATAGCTCAGGGCCAGCAGGCTGACGGTGATGATCCCCGCAAGGATCAGCCACCGTGGCTCTGGCAATTGGGTGAACTGCATCATAGTGAGGGTGCGGAGGTCATTGGGCCCGGGTGAGGCGACGGAAGTACTCGCTAATTTGTTCCTCGAACTGTCGAGGGGCTTGCTCGGCCGAAACATCCGTGCGCTCAGGACCTTGCCTCAGGGCTCGCTCCAGCAGGTCGGCCGCGGACTGGACCCCGGCCGCCGCCACGCTGCTGCTGGTTTCGGCCGACTCGCTGCGGCCATCCCCCAGCGCCTCGGCGGCCTGGGCCATTTGCTGGGCGGCGGCCTCCATGCGTTTGCTGGCGGCGAGCGCCTCGCGAGCCTCGGGGCTCTTCATTCGGGCGATCTTTTCAGCCAGTTTGCGGGCTTGATCCTGAAGACGTTTTTGACGCTCGGCCATGGCGCGATCTTCCGGCCTACCGGGTCCGCCAGGCTCTCCACCCGGGTTGCCGGGCTTTTCACCCGGGCTGGGTGGGCTCG
>Ga0114971_10001484_pt1 | contig 16001 bp, 20 predicted proteins | sample M_140625_MF_Meta_FD_87320 | JGI IMG/M metagenome (GOLD analysis project Ga0114971, IMG submission 87320) | Freshwater microbial communities from Lake Montjoie, Canada to study carbon cycling - M_140625_MF_MetaG | ecosystem: Environmental > Aquatic > Freshwater > Lake | place: Lake Montjoie...
AAATCCTTCGTCTTCTCGCAACTTTTTAGCGAAAAAATCTCCCTCCGCCGCCTCGTGGCAACGTTTCTCGCCCTCCTAGAACTAACCCGCCTCGCTAAACTTCGCCTGGAGCAGACCGAGGCGTTCAGCGATATTCTTTGCACAGCCGTTGACGAAAAAATTCTTGAAACACTCCCCAAGGCGAACACGGTAGCGCTACCCGATGAAGAAAGCACCCCGCCGCTCCCCAGCTAAGACCGCGCATTTACTCGGCGTCGGTCTCGATAACCAAGACGGCCACAAGCGCCTCACCTCCGCTGAGCAATTTACGATTGTGGGCGGATCGGATGAAACGCATGGCCGCATGACCGAGACTGTCATCAAAACTTTTGAGGAGTTAAAAACTCGCGGCAAAGCCCTGAAGGCCGTCGAACCTCAAGAACTCGCCGAGATTATTCATAAATCGACGCCCCGTTAATCTCCGCCCGCTTGTTATTTATAACCTTCCCACTAGCTTAATCCTATGTCCGATAAAATTGCCGCTCTTGATAATGCTACTTTCAAATCCGCCATCGCCAGCGCGACGCCGACCCTCGTCGATTTCTGGGCTCCTTGGTGCGGACCGTGCAAAGCGATTGCCCCGATTCTGGATGAATTAGCCACCGAACTGACCGGTAAACTCAACATCGCTAAAGTGAACGTCGATGATAGCAGCGAACTCGCCGCTGAATACGGCGTCCGCGCAATTCCTACTATGCTGCTCTTCAAGGACGGGCAGAAAGTCGATCAATTCGTTGGCATGATGGACAAGGCTTCCCTCAAGGCTAAGCTCGCCGGCAAGATCTAGCGCCGCGGACTCCTCCTTCACCTCACGGCCAGAGCTATTCGCTCTGGCTTTTTTTATTTTCCACGCTGACGCGCTGCAGTGCTACCGGCCCCAGATAATCCCGATGCTCAGCAGCACCCCGAAGCTCGCTAGAAATTTGGCCGTCTCACCGAGCAAAGTGATTTGCTCGGCTGGAGTCTGCGAATCGGCCAAACGCCGCGTCAGACGATAAGCCCATGGCCCCAGCACCCACGGTAACAAGACTGACTCGTGATAGCCCCAATAGAATAAGAGCAGCGGGCTTGCCAAGGCTAGACCCACCGATCCGGCGTACTGAGCAACGGCAAACCTTCGGCCGAAGCGAACTACCAATGTTTTTTTGCCCGCCAATAAATCCGTTTCGGCATCACGATAATTATTCGCGACAAGAATATTAGCAGCCAACAGCCCGATCGCCGCTGCGCAAACCACGGCCGCCCACGTCACGCCTCCTGCCTGAACATAATAAGTCGTCGTCACCGCCACTAAACCGAAAAATATAAAAACGAAGAGGTCTCCCAGTCCATTATAGCCGAGCGGATACGGACCACCGGTGTAGGCAATCCCACAGAGAATGCTGCCCACGCCAATCGGCAGTAACCACCAGCCTCCAGTGCGAATCAGCCCGAGCCCAACCAGAAAAGCCAAGACCATGATGAGGGCCATGGCTCGGCGCATCGCGGCCGGTGAGACGAGCCCCGCCGCTACCGCCCGCCGCGGTCCCACCCGCTGCGCCGTGTCAGCCCCGTGAATAAAATCATAATAATCATTGGCGTAGTTCGTGCCAATTTGCACCAACAGGGCAAAGCTCAGACAAAGCGCCGCGGCCGTATAATTTGCTGCCCCCTGCGACGCCGCCAGCGCCGTACCGACCAGCACAGGAATAATGGCCGCTGGGAGCGTCCGTACACGCGCTGCCTCGACCCAAACCCGCCAGCTTATGGGGGCGCTCATAGACCACTCCCCTGTTCACTATAATTTGTCTTCACGCTTCGCATCTAGTTTCAATAACTACCAACCCCACGGAAAGTAAAGCAGACTGCTCTGCTCAGCTTGTAGGAGGAATGGTTTAAGTAGTATGTTTTAAGTTCAGAGCGACCTGACCTCAGAGTGGCCCCAAAAGGCACCGAGTGCGCCATCGGCAAAATTAGAAATGTGGAAAATTGAGAAAGCGGGAAATGTCTGGCGGGGTTAACCAAGGCATTTTTTGACCACGGACGAGCAGGAATGGGATCAGGATAGGACCAACGTATTTAAACCGCGAAGGATGCGGAGGATCCGCAGTTCCACTTTTCTAATTCCCCCAGTTTCCCGATTTTCCGCTTTTGCTCCTCCCAGCCTATAGCATTATTTTCTGCTTTCATCTTTTCCGCCTCCACCGTTTCGACTTCTCGCTTAAGCGTCTCGATCCAGGCCTCCACCAGCGCCCGCCGCGCCGCGGGTTCATTCGCCGGCAACGTTGGCCGTATTTTTTCTAACCAAGCTAAGGCCTCCGCCGGTCGGCCTAACTGCTGCAACAAATTAGCGTGTATTCTGGCTGCGTAATAGGGCGCCGACGGCTGATTGGCCGCCCAACGATAGCACTCCGCGGCCGCCGCCAGATCATCCATTCGCCGGAGATAAATATTCCCCATCTCAATATAAAAAGCCGCATTGGCCCCGTGCCACTGAATCCCTTTCCGTAAAAATTCTAGCGCCTGCTTCCCCTGCTCCCGCTGCACTTTCTCTCTCACCGCGCGCGGCGCAGCGGGTGACACCCGCCATTCCGGTAAATCATAGGCCAGCATACGCGCGCCATTGAGCCAAAAATAATCTGAGCGCTCATCCGCCGCTACCGTTAAGTTAAGGCCGAGCGTGGTCGCTTGAATGTCGCGCTGCTCCCAGGCGACGTTTGTCTGCAGCCAGAATCCACTCGCCACGACCGAACGCATGCCACCGAGCACCGCCACGATTCCTCCGTGGCCAATTAATTCACTCCATTGTGCCCCGCGTGCAACCGGCTGATCACTCAGCTGCCGCTCAAGGTGACGCAACCCCCAGCTTCCGCTAAACAGGAGGCCCAGCGCTAATATTCCGCGCAGTGCCTTAAATTTCACGGCGTTGAAAAATATAAGCGGCCAGTCCATTAAAGAGCGCCACATAAGCTGCCCAATATCCGAGCGTGCCGATCATCCAACTCGCTGAAGGAATTTGGCCGACGCCCAGTGCGGCTTGCGCATCAAATAATGCCAAATTCGGCCACACGCGCAGCCAATCCCAGCCACTTTGCTGGGCCCAGGCTTGGAGTTGCCCCACGGCCGCTACCAATAATCCAAGACAGCTCGTGAACAGCGCAGAACGAGCGTAAGCACCAACGAATAAAGTCATGGCGGCGATCAGCGTGCTCTTCAACCAGAGCAACCCACTGGCGTACAATAATATCTCCCAACGAACTCCCACCCCACCCAGTCCCACCGCGCGCACCTGCAGCAAACCCACCAACAGCAGGCTAAGTAAGGCAAAAAATAGCGCGAGCAGCGCCGCCACTCCGATAAATTTCCCCACAATATACTCCCACCGCTGACCGGGGCGCGTCAGCACAGCATAGATGGCATGCGTTTCTAGATCCTGAAAAAATAACTGCGCTGTTACGAGCGCCGCCAACAAGCCTCCGCCTAAACCCATCGCGCCCAGACCAAAATCGTTGATGAATTTCAACTCAGCTCCCCCAAAATTAAATTCCCGTAAACGGTAAGCTGCCCCCATTAGAACCGCACTCATCAGCCCGAGCCCAAGCGTGAGTCGAAGATGCACTGCCTCCGCCAGCGTGTGCTGAGCGATGAGCCGAATCCTGCGTCCCGCCGCCATCGCTCCTTGATGCTCGAATTTAACCATGGAGGGATAATTTCTCCAAATACAATTGCTCCAACCGCGAGGGCTCGAGCGTTCGCACCGGCGCAACTCCGAGCAAAGCTGGCACCGTCCCCTCCACTAACAATCGTCCCGCCCCCAGGATTGCCAGGCGATCGCATAATTCCGCGGCTGACGTCAGCAAATGCGCGCTCAGCACGATCGTAGTGCCACCAGCGGCCAGTTCTCGCAACCGCTGGCTCAAGATCAGCCGACCCGCCGGATCAAGCCCACTCGCCGGCTCATCCAATAAGAGCACCGCGGGCTCATGCAAAATCGCCTGAGCCAAACCGAGGCGTTGTTTCATGCCCTTGGAATAAGTCGCAATCAGCCGATCGGCCGCCTCTTCCAACCCGCTCCAACTGAGTACCGCGCTCACGCGTAGACCCAGCTCCACGCGAGGCAATGAACTCAGCCCACCACAATAGCGCAAAAAGCCTCGGCCGGTTAAGTGGGGGGAGTACTGGGGTGTTTCGGGCAAATAGCCGATCATTGCCCGTGCCGCTTCACTTTCAGCCTGATGGCCAAAAATCTGACATCCCCCGGCCGTAGGCGTGAGCAAGCCAGCCAGCGCCTTGAGCGTGGTGCTCTTGCCAGATCCATTCGGTCCGAGCAGACCGAGAATTTGCCCAGCCCCTAGTCGCAAGGTAAGTCCGCCGACCGCCGGACGCCCATGCCCGCTCCCACTCGTGCGATATTTTTTCGCAAAATCGACTAATTCAATGGCCCATGGATAATCCATGGGCGGGTTCATCGCAGGGCAAAATCGTTAAACTGCGCTGCCCGCGAACTCGCCGTCCGCTCACTTTTCCGAATGTAATCCGCCATCCGCTCCTCGACCGCCGCAATAAAGTCATTTACCTCGCTGGCGCCCCCTTCCACCTCGAGCTGGACTCGTCCGTCCGGTAGGTTCTTCACCCCACCGCAGACCTCGAATTCCTTGGCTACTTGGAGGGTCTGATAGCGAAAACCGACGCCCTGGACGCGACCAGTAAAGAGAACCTGAGCATAGGTGACGGTGGGCATGCAGAAAGGAAGGAAGCGGCCCGCGGAAACTCAAGCCGATGGTAGCGAGTATGACCAGAATTTTATTTGCCAGCCGCCCGGACCTGAGCAGATTGAACTCGAAGTGGCCAAGCCCTTCATCACATGACCAATTCTGATTCTGACGGGTTGTTCGATAATGACTGGGAAGATCGCGGAGAACTCTCCTGGACCGAGGCTGAGTGGGTTAAGTATCTCAACGCTCAAGAAGCAGCCGTCCACGAGTACCTTAAACACTACGAGCAGCTGACCCTCGTCACTGATCGCATCGATGAAGTCGCTCGCCGCATGGGCTGGGAATTAGCCGCCCTGACGGAAACGGCACTCGAAGAATCGGCCGATGAGTCCGATGAGGAGTTTGATGATGACTGGGTGCCCTACACGCTGCACCGTAATCCCGTTTATATTTCGACTCGCGCTCTGTACCTGAGCCTCACCACGCAGTGGGAAAAAACGGTGACGACTGCCCCTGACGTACCCGCCGCCCTCGCCTTAGCCGTCCAATCCTCGCTGTATCGGGGTAATGAGCATGTGGTGCAAGCGGTCGAAGCGCTCGAGATGGGCGACTACACCCTCGCCATCTGCCTCTTCAAACGGGCCCTCAGCGAAATAAATGCTTCGCTCGCTCGCCTCAGCCAACCCGATGTACTCGCACATCAGAGTGCGACGGAGTATCGCACCTTCGCCCTGCCACGGTTGTTTGACCTGCGCGAAATCTGGCTGCGCGTCATGGCCGAGTGCCGTCAAAATCGCCGCGAAGACCAAGCTGAATAAATTAATCGCCTAGGCTATTATGATTACTCCTTCGCCACTCAATCGGTCCTTAGTTATCTTGGCTTTGCTGCTCGGCGGTTGCGCGACTACGCCGACCACCCCAGAGAAAAAAGCTCCGACAACCGCTGAAGTCGAAGAATCCGTGCAAGTAAACAGCTTGGGTAGTTGGATTCCGCGTAAGGTTAAGAAGAAAGCCGATATTATCGGTGATGCTGCTCAGGTGGTCGACGCCGAGGCCCTCAACAAAATTAACGCCCAAGGCAGCACGCGCACCGTCAAAGAACCCGGCCCGCGCTAAAAAGCGGGAGAGCTTAAAATTGTAAGGTCAGCCGAGAGGCGAAGGGTTTGCTCGGGAGTATAGGCAGGCTATCAGTCTTTTACTGTTCACCGCGATCGAGTTGATCCGAACTTAGAACTTAGCCCTTAAACCTAAACACGAGCCTCGAGCCCGCGAGCTGCCCCAAAAAGCACCGATGGCGCGAAATCAACCCAGACATTTTGCCAAGGACTTCACTGATTCGATCTTTATTAAAGGCCAAGACCGCTACCAAGTTTTCTTATTTTCCACTTTCACGCTTTCAGCTTTTTGCTCTTCCGCCCTCAAGCCTGAAGCCTCTGACCTCTAGCCATTTCTTCGGCCTTCTGAGTTTTTAGATTTTCCCGCTTTCCCGATTTCCATCCCCTTCGCCTTTCGATAACTGAGGGAGCGATCCGGCTTTTTATAGTCACCTGATTTGAGCGAATTTATTTGATCCCGTAATAAGGCAGCCCGCTCGAACTCCAGTTTATCAGCGGCGCTTTGCATCTCTTCTTCGAGTTCAGCTATCACCGCCGCTACTTCGTCAGCACTGCTTTCCGCCAAGGCCAGCGACGGTGCCCCCTTGGCCTCGTCTTTAACATGCAAACTGGCCTGTACGGCGCGCTGGACACTGCGGGGCGTAATTCCATGGGTGGCATTATGCGCGAGTTGCTTGGCTCGCCGTGCAGTGACCGTCTCCAGCGTGCGCTGGATCGATGCCGTCATGACGTCTGCATAAAATATCACGCGCCCTTTCTCATGTCGCGCCGCCCGCCCCGCCGTCTGCATCAAGCTGGTCGCACTCCGTAGAAAGCCTTCCTTGTCCGCATCAAGAATAGCGACCAGCGCCACTTCCGGCAAATCCAAGCCTTCGCGCAGTAGGTTAATTCCAATCAGTACATCAAAATTACCCCGCCGCAGATTGCGCAAAATCTCCACCCGCTCAAGTGCGTCGATGTCAGAGTGCAAATACTCCACCCGCACCTGCGCCGCGCGCATGAAGGTGGTTAAATCTTCCGCCATGCGCTTGGTTAAAGTCGTCACTAAGACACGCTCACCCGCCGCCGCCGCGGCTCGAGCCTCGCCAATCAAATCCTCCACTTGTCCCTTGGTGGTCCGCACAACGATCACCGGATCCAGCAGCCCTGTCGGACGAATCACCTGCTCCGCTACGACGGTCGAATGCTCCAACTCAAACGGCGCGGGGGTGGCCGAAACATACAGCGTCTGCCCCGTGATTTTCTGAAATTCAGCAAAGCTCTGCGGCCGATTATCCAGCGCGGAAGGCAGCCGAAAACCAAAATTTACCAGCGTACTCTTACGCGCCAAGTCGCCGTTATACATGCCTCCGATTTGCGGAATACTGACATGACTCTCGTCGACCATCAGCAACAGGTCTTTCGGAAAAAAATCCACCAAGCAAAATGGTCGATCCCCCGGGATCCGCCCCGTCAAATGTCGGGAATAATTTTCGATCCCGTTACAAAAGCCCATCTCCTGCAGCATTTCCAAATCGTAATCAGTGCGCAGGCGAATCCGCTGGGCTTCGAGGTATTGCTGATTTTTTTCAAAAAAGGCCACGCGTTCTGATAGCTCGGCCTTAATCCCCGCAATGGCTGCCTCGAGTCTGCTCTTGCTCGTTACGTATTGGTTGGCGGGATAAAGTTCAAATTGCTCCGTACGTCGAATGATTGCCCCGCCGATGGGCTCAAACTCAGTTAAGCCTTCAATTTCGTCCCCAAAGAACTCTACCCGCAAACCATGCTCGAGATAAGCCGGCATCACGTCCACGACGTCCCCGCGCACGCGAAAACTTCCGCGCTTTAATTCATAGTCATTTCGCTCGTAAAGATTTTCCACCAAGCGCTCCAGGAATTTGTTGCGATTGAGACTCGCCCCCTTCCGCAGCGTGATGCGCATCTCCGAGAAATCCTCGGGCGAACCTAGTCCGTAAATGCAGGAGACACTCGCCACCACGATCACATCGCGCCGACTAACCAGCGAACTCGTCGTAGCAATCCGCAGGCGCTCCAATTCTTCATTAATGGAAGAATCTTTTTCGATAAATGTATCGCTCGTTGGCACGTAAGCTTCCGGCTGATAATAATCATAATAACTCACGAAGTACTCGACCGCATTCTCCGGAAAGAAATTCTTAAACTCCGAGTACAGCTGCGCCGCGAGCGTTTTGTTGTGCGATAAGATCAGCGTGGGACGATCGAGCTGAGCGATCACATTGGCCATCGTGAAGGTCTTACCAGAACCCGTTACCCCAAGGAGCGTCTGATGCCGATTCCCGGCGCGCAAGGATTGCACGAGAGCAGCAATCGCCGCCGGCTGATCACCGGTCGGCTGATAATCGGAATGTAGTTTGAACAAGGCCATGAAGCAGGCGGAATCTTGTAAGCGCCCCAAGCTCACGCGCAAGCTCGCCGAAAGCATTCCCCACGGGTCTCGCTTCAAACTTAAATTTATCCCTTAAACCCCAAAACCATCCCCCCTTTCCGCATTTCCAATTTCGCCCCTATTATCCTCTTAATAAGTTCCCTGATTGAGCAAATCTAGCAGCCCGAAGCCAATTGCTAAACGCGAGCCTGCCCGGCAGATTGTGACCAACAAAACAATCCTCACCCCCATGTCCCTCACTCATACGATCTATAATTCTGCGGTCTTCCAACAGGCCTGTAATCAATTTGATCAAGCCGCTGATTATCTCGGCATGGATGCCGGATTGCGCGAACGCACCAAACGGCCGCGTCGATGTGTCATTGTTTCCATGCCGGTGCGTATGGACAATGGAAACGTCGAAATCTTTGAGGGCTACCGCGTGCAGCATAATCTCTCTACCGGTCCAGCGAAGGGCGGGATTCGGTTTCACGAAGATGTCACCCTCGGTGAAGTGGCTGCCTTGGCCATGTGGATGAGCTGGAAATGCTCGCTCGTCGGCTTGCCCTTCGGTGGCGCCAAGGGCGGCGTCGTGGTAAATGCCCGCGATATGTCCCTCACCGAACTCGAGCGTCTCTCGCGACGCTACATGCAAGAGATCACCCCTTTCATCGGACCCAACATTGATATCCCGGCGCCTGACGTCGGCACGAATGAGCAAGTGATGGCATGGATGATGGATACTTATTCCAACCATGTCGGCCACTTTGACCCAGGGGTCATCACGGGAAAACCCATCGCCTTGGGTGGTTCGCTCGGTCGCCGCGAAGCCACGGGTGAAGGTGTCGCTTGGTTTGTGAAAGCCTACTTACAGGATCTGGGCATCACCCCAGAAAAGACCACCGTCATCATTCAAGGTTTCGGCAATGTCGGCAGTGAAGCGGCCCTCGCGCTCTACGACTGGGGTGCGGAGATCATTGGTATCTCAGATTTTACCGGCGGCATCTACAATCCCAAGGGTATCAACCTGCAGGAAGCCTTAGCTTACACCGTCACGCATAAATCGCTGCATGGCTACCCGGGTGGCCAAGCCGTCACCAATGAAGAGTTACTGGAATTGCCCTGTACCGTCCTGATTCCCGCTGCGTTGGAACGCGTCATCACCGAAAAAAATGCCGCGAAGCTGAAGTGTCGCGTTTTAGCCGAGGGCGCCAACGGCCCGACCACTAACGAGGCGGATAAAATCATCACCGAGCGCGGTGACATTGAATTGATTCCCGATGTCCTGTGTAATTCCGGCGGCGTAATTGTCTCCTATTTTGAGTGGCTCCAAAACCTCCAGAACTACTATTGGACCAAGGGCGAAGTGTTCGATAAACTCTACCGCATGCTCGCTAAAGCGAAAGCCTCGGTCGATGAGACGCAGAAAAAGTACCGCTGCAGTCGTCGCTCCGCCGCCTTAGTCCTAGGTATATCGCGCGTCGCCGAAGCCAAAGCCAAACGCGGCCTCTTCCCCTAAGTCCAGCGAGCGAGATAGTTTTAAGGTTCAAGTGGTAAGTATTAAGCCCCCCCAAGATAGCCTTTAAACCGCGAATAGCGCACGATCGACCCAGCCATTTTGAACTACAATGGAGCACTGCAGCGCGGCGATGATCACGCCTCCAGCGTGTCCCCGATTTTATAAGACCATGAACGAAAACGCGACGATTAGCGTGGGGATGAGGGCGCCGAGGAATAAGGCGAGTGGAGAAACGCCGCCGGGGAAATAACGTGACAGAATTGATTGGCCCGCGGGATTCGGGGCATTGGCAATCACGGTGAGGCCACCCCCAGTCACGGCTCCTGCCACGACGGCGAATTTAAGATTCGCCGTCAGCCCCGGCACCAACGTCGCCAGATAAGTAATCAGCGCGTTATCATTAAAAGCCGTCAGGATGGTCGCACCCGCAAACAATGACTTCTCCCCAAGGCGGCCTAACACCGGTTCGATCCACCACGCTTGGAGTCCGCCGTGAACCACTAAACCCGCCAGAAAAAATCCCACCAGCAAGGGACTGCGTAAATCCACCTTGCTCTGATGGTGGGCGGTGGCCTGGGCGAACGCTAAAAAGAAAAGAAATCCGCCGACAAAAAGCGCGGGGTGATGCGCCATCGAGACCGTAAAACCAAGAAAACCTAAATGAACTCCCGTAACCCACCACGGAATGCTATCCTCAGTCGCCGCGACTGCGGTGGGCGCCGTGAGTGCAAGGAGTTCAGAGCGGAAGAATAAGAAATAAAATCCATTCGATAAAACGATGCCCGAGAGCGCATGCCAGCCGAAGTGCGTGAACATAAACGCCAGATCCCAGTGCCACGCTGCCGCCACCATCAAAACCGGCGGTGCGGCGAAATGGGTAAGCGTGCCCCCAATCGAAATATTAACGAACAGCAGGCCCAGCGTGGCGTAGGCCAGCTTGCGACTCGGTTGGAGTTGATAAAATTGCTTCGCCAGCAGCAGCGCCGCAATCGTCATCGCCGCTGGCTCCGTAATCACGGACCCCAACAAAGGCGCGATCGTCAAAATCGAACACCACCAAGCCACTGGGCGGCCACCCCCCAGCGACGCCACCAGCCGCAACCCCTGCTCCGCCAGTCGCGTTACCGGACGAGTCGAAGCTAAGGCCATAATAATAACCACAAACATGGGCTCCGTAAAATTAACCGTCTCACCAATGTAATGCACCGCCGTGCCAACCCCTTTGTAAGCGATGATCACCCCCGCAAGCGCGACCGCCCAGATACCGAAAACCGCCTCAACCTCGCCAAAAAAATGTAAAATCTGTCCCCCGAAACTCACTTCATCCGGCTGGCCATTTTCGTCCCGATCGGTTGTCGGACGCTGCTGTTGGAGTCGAGCGCGATGGCGCTCTTCGACGAGGTGTCCCCACTGGCTAATTTTGGGCGCTAAAAAAGTATGCAACACCGCACAGATAAAGATAGCTGTTGCGGCTAAATTAAAAGGTTCTGCGGCCACGCGCGCTTGCAGAACTGACCATAAGCCCGCGGCCGGAGACTGCGCGTAGGTTGATAATTCACGCGGGAAAGTGGCTGCCGATGTCGGCGCCGCCAACGCGACCGCGCCACTGCTCGCCATCAGACCAAGCCACCAAAATAAACGAGTCAGGGCGCTCATGCGAGGAGTGCGGGCAATTCCGCTAAGCTTTTGATAAATGTATGGGCCTCCGCGCGCACGCGCTCGCGCACCGTATAGCGGCCAAAGCCAACGAAGAGATCAACGACCGGCTTAGTCTCAAGATCGCTCACGCCATCTCCCACCATCACAATCCGACTGGGTTGCAGCGCCTGACGCAGCGCCGCAACGCGGATGGGCTTGCCCCCGGAGCGCGTAGAAGGAAATTTTTCATCAAAACCGACGTAGCTGCCATCGGACCCAAAATATAAATCGACCGCCTCGATCTGGGTAATTCCGAGGTAAGCCGCGAGCGGCGCGATGACCGGCGTAAAACCCCCACTAAGAATGAGGGGTGTCCAACCAGTGGCTTTGAGCGCGGCAATCGTCGCCCGCGCAGTCGGTTCGATGTGCTCAATATAGAGCTGTCCGATTTGCTCCACTTCAGTGCGATGGGGACGAATCAAGGCGAGCCGCCGGCCAAAGACTTCCTCGACCGGAATTTTACCTTCCATCGCTGCAGTGGTCTGGGCCTCAACTTGTGCAAACAGCGCCGGCCCCCGCAACCGCGCCAATTCATCAATACCCTCAATCGCGCTGAGCGTTGAATCGCAGTCAAAAATAACAAGTTTCGGCGGCGTAACCACGAGAGCTACGGAACACACGGAACCGGCCCGTGGAAAGTACTTTTAATTAAAAAAGGCAGTCACGCCTCCAAGTGCGCGAATGCTGGAGACATGTTTAATCGCTCAAGCTTCGCGTACCTTTGCGCCTTTCGCGGTTTAAAAGCTGTCTGGGCCGAACTTAAAACTTACCCCTTAAATCTTAAAACCAGCACCAGGTTCTCTAAATTTCCAATTTTGCCCGAGTGCGCCTTCTGCGCTTTTTGTGGGTAGATCAAGGCCCCCGGAGCTGGGCATAAAAAAGCCCTCCGCGATGGGAGGGCTTCGGGTCGCGCAAGGGGCGAGGTCTTATTTGACCTTCGTGGCGCGCTTGAACTTGTTGGTGAATTTCTCGACGCGGCCGGCGGTGTCGACCATGCGCTTCTCACCGGTAAAGGCAGGATGCGAGTCCATGGTAACGTCACGCACGATCACGAAATAATCGAGCCCGTCGATCTTCTCGGAACGAGCGGATTTCATCGTGGATTTGGTGAGAAATTTCTTGCCCGTTCCAATATCAAGGAAACAGACGTTGTTGAGAGCTGGATGGCCTTCGGTCTTCACGGTAAAAGTGGGTTTAGGTCAGCCTTGGCGCGCCTTGTAGCGCGGTTCGACTTTATTGATGACGTAGATGCGCCCTTTGCGACGGACCACCTGGCAAGCCGGGTGACGTACTTTGGCGGATTTGATGGAGGAGACGACTTTCATAAAAGACAGGAAAGAAGATGACCGCCGCACCCCCTGTCAAAACAAAAGATTTTGCGATGCGCTAACCCAAGTCACGGCGGGCCAAGGCTCATCCACAAGCTTGGCGGTCGCTAATTTACCGATGGATCATCCGGCTCATTAGCGAGGAATCGGAGCTCGGGGTCATGCTCACAGAGTAAATTTCGCCAAAGTGTAATCCCATCCGCATCATCGAGTTGCCTGCCTTCAACCCCGGTAGCAAGCCAAGTATCCTGCTTCATTTCATTTTCTAACTGCCCTTGGGTCCAACCGGCATAGCCCAAAAATGCGCGAAACGTCAGACCCGGAGTGCCGATCAGTTCACCCGCCTTTTCTGGGTCGATCCCGAAATGCAGCTGGAAGGCATTTTCTTCTTTGAGCCACTGCCATGAAACGATGATCAATTGCTCCGGTTCGACCGGACCACCGTAATAAAGGGGCACGCCCGCAAGCGGCCCCTGAGCGAAGGCCTCATTCAATTCGGCCAATTGACGCTTAAGCGGTCGATTGAGCACCACCCCCATAGCACCCTCGGAGCTATGCGCCGAAAGCAAAATTACACTGCGCTTAAAATTGGGGTCACGCAGCGCTGGCGCCGCCAGCAACAACTGCCCCGCGAGGCACGGTGACTTTCGTCCGAGGCGACGTTCTTTCATGACGATAATTGAGAGAGACTAAAATTTACTAAAACTTTTTAAGCACGCCGACCTGGTCAGGCACCTAGGCCAGTATCACAGTTTTTTGATTTTAACGCCGGCATCTTTTAAGATGGGTGCGACCAAAGGATCGTTGTGATAATCCTCATGAAAGCGAATCGCCGAGATGCCCGCGGCCGCGAGGATCTTGGCGCAATTAATACAGGGGTAATGCGTCACATAGGCCACGCAACCTTCCACGCTCGAGCCGCGTCGCGCCGCATCCGCCACCGCATTTTGCTCCGCATGGACCGTCGCTTGTTCATGGCCATCGCGCACGCGAGCCGTGTGCGGGGTCCCCGGCAGATAGCCATTATAACCTGCTGCCACGATGCGATTCTTGCGCTCGCCACCCGTGACGATGACGCACCCCACATTGAGACGTTCGCAATTTGAGCGGGATGCAATCAGCTTCGCCGTTGCCATAAAATACTCATCCCAGCTCGGGCGATGCGGAAACGCTTCAGTGGCTTGGGCAATAAGATCGATCGGACTTTTTTTACTAGCGGCCATGGCGTTAACGGTGAGAATCATCGCGCCACTGGCAAGGGGGAACAGCAGCCGCCCGCACCGACGGCTTGCACGCGGCCCACTCGCCCCTCAAGCTGGGACATGGCTTTGCTCAAACAACTTGTCGATTATTGTGACAAACGCACCAGGCGGGTGGCTTTCAAAGATTTCCCCGGTTCGCACAATGGCCTGCAGGTTGCCAACGATGGCCGGGTAACTAAAATCGGGGCGGCGGTTGATGCCGGCCGCATTCCCTTCGAGCAAGCGGTTGAGAGTGGGATTGATTTGCTGATCGTTCATCACGGCATTTTTTGGGGCGGGGTGCAGCCCGTGACGGGGCCCATTTATGAGCGTTATGCCGCGCTCATCCGGGGCAACTGCGCCGTCTACTCAAGTCACCTCCCCCTCGATGCGCATGAAGAGATTGGCAATAACGTCCTGCTCGCGCGGCAGCTGGGCTTAAAAGCCCGCCGGCCTTTTCTTTTCCAAGAGGGCGAGCCCATCGGCTGGATTGCGGCCAATAAACTCAAACGCTCCCAACTTTGTGCGCGGCTGGAAGAACTCTATCCACGCGTTGTCACGATCGATTGCGGTCCCGCCGTGCCAAAGCAGGTGGGCTTCTGCTCGGGCAGCGGCAATAGCGCGGTCCCCCAGTTAATTGCCGCCGGCGTCGACACCCTCATCACCGGGGAATTGCGCGAGGAATGGTTCAACTACGCGCAAGAAAATCATTTGAATCTGATTTGTTGCGGCCATTACGCGACGGAGATGCATGGAGTGAAAGCCTTGGCGGCCGAACTGGCGAAAAAAATCCGTCTGCCTTGGGAATTTATTGAAACCGACAATCCGCTTTAAAACCCACAACGCGCAGCGCGTGTGAAAAAAATCTTCCCCTTTAGCTCATTCGCACATTTTGTAACTCACTCTATCGATGAAAAAAATCGCCATTCTCCACGGCCCCAATCTTGACCGCCTCGGCCGCCGCCAGCCGGCCATTTATGGTACGGCTACGCTCAAAGACCTCGAGAAAATGATCCGCGCCGAGGCGAAGAAAATCGGTTTCACAGTTACCTTCTTCCAGTCCGCGCACGAAGGCGCGCTCGTCGATAAAATCCATGCGCTTACCGATCGCGGCACGGAGGCCTTCGTGGTCAATTTTGGCGCCTACTCGCATACCAGCATCGCCTTGCGGGATGCTCTCGCTGCGAGCGGATTACCCGCGGTGGAAGTGCATATTTCGGACATTAAGAAACGGGAGAAATTCCGCCACCACTCCATGACCGCGGGGGCGTGCATCGGCATGATTTCCGGCCAGGGCTTCCCCGGCTACCTCGCCGCGCTGCGCCTGCTCGCTAAATTATAAAGCGTCGCCATCCGTGTACTTCGCTGGTCGAGGCTACCCTCGACCAACTATTTTCATTCAAATGGGCCAACACCTGCCTGATTTCGCCGAACCCCGCTGGTTCGCCTGCCACACCAAGCCACGGTGTGAAAAGAAATTCGCGGCCTTGCTGAAGGCGGAGAAATTCGCCCACTACCTCCCCCTGCTTCAGAGCGTCCGACACTACGGCACGCAGAAAAAAACATTCACCAAGCCGCTGTTTGCGGGCTACGTTTTCTGTCAATTAGCCCCCGAACGCAAAGACCGGATTTATCAGCAAGATTTGCTAGTCCGCGCCATGTGGGTGGAAAACGAAACCGCTTTCTTGAGCCAGCTTGAAGCGGTTAAATTAATCTGCGCCTCCGGCCTAGAGGCCACGCTGCACCCTCTCATGAAGAAAGGGACGCACGTCCGCGTCCAAGGAGGCCCCCTCCATGGGCTGGAAGGTTATGTTGATGATCCCGCGAACCCTCAGGGAATTGTGGTGTCAGTAGACGTTCTGCAACAGGGCCTACTCGTGCGCCTACCGTTCGACCGCCTTTTGCTCCTGCCTTAACTCCCATGCGTTTATGTCGGTGGATTATATTTTATCTCAACGCCCTCGCCCTTTGCTCTTGGGCG
>Ga0114971_10001490_pt1 | contig 15974 bp, 7 predicted proteins | sample M_140625_MF_Meta_FD_87320 | JGI IMG/M metagenome (GOLD analysis project Ga0114971, IMG submission 87320) | Freshwater microbial communities from Lake Montjoie, Canada to study carbon cycling - M_140625_MF_MetaG | ecosystem: Environmental > Aquatic > Freshwater > Lake | place: Lake Montjoie...
ATATAGAAACGGATGATACATTACCAACATATAATGAATATTTAATAGGACGGGAACAGAGTCAAATCAACATAATAAATTTGAATAGAATAGATTTTTTACCAAATACACCATCTACTCCATATTCATATACATCTCCTGGACCAACTGGACCGAATAATTTATTTTTATATGAAATGGAATATGAATATATAATTGGATCAACAGATTATACTTTTCCCAAATATATAAATGCGTTAATAGACCAACCAAAATCGAACAATAATCCATCATTATATTTTTCGTATAATGACGATCCGTCCTACAATATAAAACTATTATTTAAATACAATATTAGAAATGGATATTACAATCCGGCAGTTGGAAAAACAGTATCTGTTTCTGGTCCAATATTATACACTTATAATTTTCAAACTACATGGATTAATAATTTTAATTTGGATATTGGATTATATGAAAGTTTCAGTGAAGAAATAGATGTATATGAGATATCACATTTAAATCATATATTGGACGCCGATATAACAAAATACAGAGTAGATGGAACTTATTATTTTTCGGAGCATCCAAAAAATAGATATATATTGGAACAACATGAATTGTATTATACAACACTGTATCAATTGAATGGATATAATTATATATATATAAATAACAAGATAGAGTACATTACACAATTTACATATAATGCGACTGATTATTATCCATCATATAACAATATTTTAATAAATTTAGATAATAAAGATTATTTAAATCCGACACTATATTCACAGCTGCAAAACACTGTTAATAACGTTAATTGTAAGATTGATATAGAACAAATAATTGGACCGATATCTATAATAACGAGAAACAAACAATATTTGGATATTGTATTAGATAGTACTGCATTAGATACAGTCCTTACAAACAAAAATTTCATGGATGGTTATTATAATGTGACATATGCAACAAAGATATTTTACAAAATTTCGGCAATAGATGATATAGCGACAACACCATATAATATAGAACTAAATACTGGTCTCTATTCGTGGAATTTATCGGACTATCTATACATTAAATATAAAAATGAGTATTTAGTAGGACGATATGGAGTTTTAGCATCTCAACCTTATTTAATCGTCCATTATAAAGTTCAAGCACATATGAATTGGTTAGACAATGCACCATATAATTTACCAAAAGGAAATTTAGTATTTCAAGATTTATATATTACTGATGTCGTGCCTTATAATTCATTGACAAAGTTACAAACAACCCTATTCGAGTTGAAAGATGTAAATACTTTTATTAATCCAAATCAATTAGTTCAAACTAATTACAATTTTTATAATGCAAACATCATATTATTGGATTACATTAATTGGATTGCTTATACAATGACTGATGCGAATTCATCTAATTTATCATATAGTTCTTATAGAAATGATTTATATAATATAATTAATGATATATTAGTATCAACATCAAATTTGACATTAAAAAACGACGATACGATAGTAACAACAGATCCGAATGGAATAATATATAAAAAAATACAGGACAATAATCAGGCAAGTTCTCTGTATTTAAAAATATCAACAAATTTTGATAATTTTGTTGGTTATAAAGCCGTCAATAATAAAGTATCTAAATCAGTAATACGATATTATTTACGAGACTATTATACGTCTATTAACATACTATTTCAAAATTATAATGATTATATTGTTAATTTACTAAAAACTATTTCAAAACGCCCACCAACTTCAGATTTCTTAGACTGGACCAGCATTGAAATATACGAAATTGAAGATACTATTAAATTTTTATATAGTTATGTTAAAAATATGATATTATTAAGTTCATCATCTAATAATTATTTATTATTTACATCACAAAATGATTTAGACTCAGTAACATATTTGTATGATAATATAGTAAATTTTAGAGATATATATAACGAGGTATCATTAAAATATTATTTATCAGGATGGAGTATCATTGAGAAATGTATAATAACATTATATTATGGTATCAATTATATAAATAATGTATTGAATAATAATAATGTGATAGTAAATAGTGTTAATAGAACACTTATAGTAAAAAATAGTTTTAAAACTGTCGCAAGTGATAGTATTATATATTTAGAAGAACTAACAGATAGTACCGTATTGTCATATTTTGACGGAGTTCTTGACAATATTTACGACAATTATGCTTTTAACGATATATTGGCATTACAACAAAACATTATTGATATATATTTTAAAAATATTGATACTCTGTTTAATAATAATACTATTGGTCTAACTACATATACTAATATTAATAATGTTAGTCTTAATTATGATCTTGATATAAATGATATTGTAACGAATCAAAATACTGTACCAAACAATGACTTCAATCCTTTTATTTTACCATTTAGTTACGATATATATAATATAGACAGTATTACATCATATTTAAATTCTAATAAAACATTATATAACACGCAAATATCATATTATAATGATAACCGTAATATTTTAAATTTATCGAAACTTACATATGACAATATAAACAACAAATATATTGAGTATTTGAATTTGAAAAATAACAGTCCAATAAAATGTTCCGGAATAGTTGGTAGTACGGGTAGTACAGGTAGTTATGATTTATTAGTAAATGCGATATATGATGTAAAAATAAATGACATGGTTGGATTTTATTCTGAAGATGAAACATTTAATGTTTATAAAGTAACTGGAATTAATTATGGAACAAATGCAATTAATTATCCACCACCACCACCATATTCTGGTCCTCTACCCGTTTATATTCCTGTTACAATTACTATAAATGCTGACACAGATCAAACGATTAGTCTAACCAATAATCGTATCTATTATGGTATTGACATTTTTAGGCTTGCTAACTATACACCATCTTTATATTCCTCTATAAATATTCGTAATGTTATTTGTTATATAATATTTAATAATTTTTCACAGATAGACAATATATTTTATGATGATTATAGACCAGATTTATGGGCGAACGGACAATATAACTATTGGTATTATTATGATTCAGATTACAATATAAAATATTTTGTGCCTTGTCCGAACAAGCAGGCATTTCAGGGTGCATTTACAAATTATGAGGTTGATTATTCTAAATATATACTTTCACTAATGAATGTTGGTTATAAAATTAGTGATATTTCTATTTTAACAAATGTGTTTGCCAAGACATTCCAAATAAATAATGAATTGAATACGGTAGATAATATTATTTATAAATTTTCCCAGATAATTAATTCACATAACAATGTCAATAGAGACTATTATTCATATATATTTTTTATTCATTCTATTACACATTTTATTGATAATTATAATTCTAGTTACAACAATTTAATCAATATTAATAATATCAATATTCTTATCAATAAATTCAATACTCCTAATCCAGATGACATTAATAGTATGTTGAAACTGATTTCTCAAACTACTAATCCTGAATTATACAAATATAACGTTTATCCGATTAATCTATATTCACTTGCATATTCTACATTTACTTATAATTCTATTATGCATAATAATATGGTTCTATCTAACGACCTTATTCATTCATTTGTTTATCCATATAATAATTTTAATACCCAAAACAGTTTTAACATAGACTGTGCTCTCAAAAACAAATGTATAACAGTTCATATTAAATTCACAGATATAAACACCAACATATTAAACATGTCAAAACATTACAGTGATGTCAATTTAATGGTCCAATCATTCATTGATATAATGTTTTACGATAATTTTACCAAAGATATTGCAATAAATAAAATGAAATCAATCACAATATTAGATAATAGTGAGAAATTTGATATTTATAATGGTATTTCTCTGACAGATCCAATGATTGAACCATGTATTGATATAGGCTCAAATCCATATGATTTCAATAAAAATACTGCATATAATGATCTTAATTTATATTATAGGAATGTCGTAATAGACAGCAATGAACGCATCAATTATACGAGATTGAAAATACAACAGCTTTTGATTTGGTATCTTGCAACTATCATCAAAGTCAACGATCCTTTACAATCGAATTATTATCGTAAATTACCCGAAAATATGATGTATAATTATGATACTGATAATATTGATACATTAAATACAAGTCAAAAAAAATCAGTGTCTGATTTTGTTTTATATTTATGTGATACATATGACACTACTTTTATGGGTCATACAGGTCATACCGGTCATACTACTTATACATCATTACAAAATATTATTGATAACATTACACCATCTTATTATGATGATTATGAGACATCAAACATTACAAATATCAATAATATAATCATGTATATGAACGTTCATAATTTAGACGATATTTCAAATATGGTATTACCATGTAATTACTATTATATTGCATATATAATGTTAAAATTCATAAATTTGAAAGACATTAATACATCTAATAAATTTATATATACAAATGAGAGTTTAAAATGTAATTATACAAATTATCAGATAAAAAATTATAGTTTGAAACAGATTGAATTTATGATTACACAATATTATAAATCTAGTTTTGTTTTAGAGGATTGGATAGGTCAAATTGACGGTGTAAATAAAATATTTTTATGTAATCATTTTTTGCTTTACAAATATGTCAATAATATTAACAATAGCACATTAAATAATTTAAATTTTACTAATTGTTTATCATCATCGTCTAATATGAGTTCTAATATAAAATTGATTAATTATTTATTGATGGTGCTATTTAATTCGAATGGGAACCATGTAGAGACGCATTATATGAAAAACGATATATTGACGATGAAATATCCAACATTATATTTAACAAATGGACTGTTAGTTAGAACAACTAATCTACCAAATTATTATTATTATTACATCAATAATATGAATGGTACAGATTATTTAATAATAAAACAGGTTGAATTAATATTAAAGAATACACAGAGTGATCGTAATATATATAATGTTGTCAATACTTCAATTAATAAGACGATAAACTATATAACGAGCAATATAAAGGGTTATTTTAATACATTGTCGGTAAGCGGGAGTGATTTTATCAATACCAATAAATATTATATTAATGTTGAGACTGATATTCCGTCATTATATATTGAAGATGCCGCGTCTAATAATTTTATGAAATATACATATAATGTTACGTATCATGGTGTATATTTTCAGACAACGATGGATATTACACATCCAATAATAATAAATACATATATATATGTGATTGATGGCAATTCAAAGGTCTATTATTGTTTTATAACGAGTGTTACAAATAATAAAATATATATAAATAAAAATTTGAGTGATAATTTAGCGACAATGGCTGGATCGATAACATTATTTGGTGGATTATGTAATATGATAGATCATATATATAAGAATAGACAGAACCAGTATATATCTCCAATCAATATATTAGATAGATACAATGAATATGACGTGCTGTCAGAAAAAATAATAAATTACATGAGTGGATATTATGGAAATAGATATACGTCCAATATAACAAACGATGAATATTCGATATTGATGAATGATGTATATTTTGATAATTTAATAAAAGATATAATATTGGATCATAAGAATATACATATAGATGGGAATGTTGAATTAAGTAATTATATATTACCGACAGATCTGTTTAATATTGAACCACCGTATGATTTTGATATTAATGAGACATTGACATTATATAAAAAAATAGTTAGTATGTTAAGTCAAAACAACACAGATTATAACAATATTTTAAAAGAGAACAACAAAGGAATAGTTGGAAGTCCGTCGATGTCGTATGTATTGAATGCGATTTCGTCGCCATATAATATTTATAGTCCAATGCCACCGAAAGGAAATTGGATAAAATATCTCGGTCATTATATACTGGACTACATTGAATTTTTTATTGGTGATGAGAGCATACAGAAAATAACTGATGATTATTTGCATATTGCATATGGATTAAATACATACATACAGAAGGTACCAAAATATTTACAAAATATTGGTTATACATCTAACTTATTAAGTCCAAGTACTAAAATAGAAGGACAGACGATATATCTACCGATACCATGGACTTTCAACAGTTCAACATCTAGCTTACCATTAATTAGTTTAATAAATACAAAAATCCATATACGAATAAAGCTGAAACAGTTTAATGATTTAACGGTTCATGATGATTTTGTGAAAGTTGTAATATTTGAAAAAACTGAAAGGCAATCAGAAGGTAAAAAGTCGGACAATTCAATTATTAAAGCAAATTTGTTAATGGATTACATATATTTAGATGAGGATGAGAGGAATAAATTTATATCATTTAGACATGAATATTTAATAGAGCAATTACAGTATTTGTCCCCGATATATATGAATAAGAGTGATATATTGGATGGAACGATATCAATAAATTTAAATTTCAAGAACTGTGTAAAGGACATGTATTGGATTTGTCAGACTGAAACAAATTTAAATTTACATGATTATGCGAATGGAACTTCATCTGTTTCGACATATAATGAAGTATTGAATGAACTAAAAAACATAATGTTATATAAAAGCAATGGTCCAATAATGGATATAATAAACACGGCATATAATCGTCAGAAGAACAAGTATGGATTAATGGATTTGGATATAAACAATATAAATATGTCATGGATTTCAAAGACAGAACTAGACAGTATAAATGATATATTAAAAAATGTGCCAGAATATGGTGTTAATAGTCCGATAACAAACAATCAGATAGTATTGAATGGTAAAACTTTATTAGATCGAGACAGTAAATATACGACTTTAGTGATTCCGTATCAGAAATACGAAAATAATCCTTATAATGGATTGAATGTGTATTCCTTTTGTCTCAATCCGAAAGAAAGACAGCCGTCGGGTAGTTTAAATTTTTCGATGATGAAGAACAATAACGTACAATTAAATGTTACATTGGATAAGACGTTAGCGTTGTCGAATGACTTGTTATGTATAAAGGTGATAGCTCGACATTATAATATATTAAGAATATTTAGTGGGCTTGGAGCGTGTGTATATAATAATTAAATCGTTATAAAAATATTATTATTATGTAATTATATAATAATAAGACAAATGACGGGAGGTATAATACAATTGATGGCGCTAGGAAACGAGGATTTATATTTAACGAATGAGCCTCAAATAACATTTTTCAAAATAGTGTATAAAAGACACACAAATTTTTCGATTGAAAATGTATTACAGAATTTTAATTCACAGGCAGATTTTGGCAAAAAGATTACTTGTACTATTGGTAAAAATGCAGATTTAATTTCACAGATGTATATATCTGTTACATTACCACAAATTAATTTTTTTCAGGAATCACCATCCTTACAAAATTTAAATAAATGTGCGTGGATTGAAAAAATTGGTTGGAATATCATTAAAACAGTTGAAATTGAGATTGGCGGTTATATTATTGACAAACATTATGCTGATTGGTTACAAATATGGTCGGAGCTGACAAACAACAATAATAATGATAGAGGGTTAGACATAATGATAGGGAATGTTCCAGAGCTAACAAATTTCACGAATAGTAAGGAGTCGTATGTATTGACGATACCATTATACTTTTGGTTTTGTAAGAATTATGGGTTATCTTTACCGATAGTAGCATTAGAATTTTCGGATGTGAAGATCAATGTTGAATTTGCGAATTTAAATGATGTATTATTATTAAGTCCGACTAATTATATTCAGATAGACAATAATTTTACTCAATTTAAGGAGGGAGACATATTGTATCAACAGAACGGGAACACTCAAACTCTAATAATATTTAAATATTTTGCGACAATTAGTAATACCGAGAATAGATTATATTATTCGAAGATAAGTTCAAATCCGATCATAAGTAATTCAATTGGCAGTACAAATTATAAAATATTATCATTGGATGGGATATATAATGTGAGCGTGTCAAATGGATCTTTAGAGATGGTTCAAATAAATAAACAGACTAATTTTGCCTGGACTAATTCTTTATCATTAGTGAGTGCGAATTTAATGGTTGATTATATATATTTGGATACGGCAGAACGTATTAATTTTATTAAAAGCAATCATGAGTATTTGATAGAGACATTATTGTTTGACAATGATAAGAACATAACGACGAATTCGAGTAAAATTAAATTAGCATATTCGCATCCTTGTAAAGAGATTATATTTAGAGCACAGATGGATTATTTAGTTGCTAATAATTTATTATATAATTCTAATTATTCATTAGATTATTTTCAGAAGACAGATATAATAAACACGGTACAGATTATTATGAACGGAACTAATAGATTATCACCTAGAACTGCTGATTATTTTAATTTAGTTCAACCATTTCAACATCATCCCAATCGTCCAATGAATGGACTATATAATTATTCATTTGCATTATATCCGGAGCAACATCAACCGTCTGGATCTTGTAATCTTAGTAAGATTGATGATTTTCAGATTATTATTACAACTAATAAAGCGATTAATTATTTAAATACTGCTAAACTTAGAGTGTATGCAATTTGCATAAATGTTTTAAGGATATTGGACGGTCAAGCAGGTCTTGCTTTTTCTAACTAACCAATAGCTATATTTATTAAATTTAATAATATATGATATTATTAGATTTATTTTCATATTAAATTTTATATTATTTTATTTTATTTATAGAATAGTTCGGTCACGATTAGCACCAACTTCAATTGCAACTTTTTGGAGACCATTGCTGAGTGTTCCGATCAGTTTCAAGACATTGACTTCAGAGATAGCATATTTAGCTGCAGATTTTTCAAATGAGCGATTGAATTCGTCCATTTGTTTGAAGGTTGGTTTAATTTGGGTATCTTCTGGTCCATACATGTTAAGTTTAGTGTATTTACGGAGAGTGTTGTATCGTTTGGAGAAATCTTTAGCTGCTTCTTTGAATGCATTCAATCGGTCGTCCATTTTGGATTTGACTTGAGGGTGAAGTTCTTTTTTGAGTGTTTTGAATTTGTTGGTGAAGTTTTTGAGGGTTCCATCATAGAAATCTTGCATCTTCTTGAGACCAGGGAGAGATTCTTCAGAGGAAGCATCACTGTCTCCAGAAATTTCAATACCGTATTTATCACGTTCTCCACCATACTGACGACCAGCTACAATTGGACCACCAAAACCAAAGAATGGAAGAGGATTGGAAATACGTCTGGCAGTTGCTACCATAGATTCAGTACGAGCTTTAACGCTTGGTCCTAAGCCGAGACCAGGAAGAGGAACCAGTTTAACTCCAGCGGAGAGTCTGATACCATATCTTAATCCTTCATTTGCTTGTTTAGTATGATATTTGGTTTTTGTGGGATCTTGAGATCCATCTGCTCTTACTACGTGCATTGGGTTTGCTGCTTCAGGATATACTTCATTCAAATATTTTGCGAGATTTGATAAGAAAGTTTGAGCTCTTTTGTTAAATTGTGGACCAATAGTAACTCCTTTTGATTCTAAATCTTCTTTTGCTTTTTCCCAATCCACAATAAATCGGTATTCCATGGATTGTTTGGACTTTTCATAGTTGATACGTCCCCATTTGAGTTTCATTAGGAATTTCTTAGCAGTAACTGGATTAACCTTTGCAATTGCAGCAAGACCAACATCAATACTTGGGTGATTGTCAAATGCTAAAGATAGTTTTTCTAAACATTTGGTTGGATCACTTCCATCACATTGGTTCATCAATGAACCACAGCCTTTACCAACTTCTTGAAGACCAAGTGCTTTACAAGTTGCATTGTCTCGTGAATTCAATGTGAATTTTCGTACATCTGTTTTAGTATTTGATACTTTACCATTTGCATCAACTTCTGCAAGATAAATAGTTGTTACGTTATTTGTGTTATCCATTGAAAAAGCCCATTGTTTTTTACCAAATGAACCAGAGTCTGCGCCAGAGGATGATCTTTTTCCAGCAATATATCTCATTAATGTGGAATTTCCACTGATTAATTTAATTCCATTTACAACAACGACAACATCCTCAATATCTTGAATAAAATCAATCGCCTGGTAATTCTGTATGATTTCATCAATCAGCTTATCTGCTAAAGCTGGACGCTCGTCAAGTTCTGGATCTTTTTTTCTATCAACATCATTTGCTGCATAATCATCTTCATATTCGTCGTCATCAACGTCTTCATCGTCATATTGACCGCCAGCACCACCTGTGTGGTCTCTGAGACCTCCAGGACCGACACGATAGTGTCCAGGACGCACCTCTCCGAGACCAGGGACGGAGAAACGTTCATGTCCAGATCTAAGAATTCTAACAGATCCAGCAGGCGCCGAAAAACTGTGCTGAGATGAGCGAGAGGAGTGTGAGGAGATAGCATCAAATTGTGCATCTTCTTCTTCTGCTTTTTTTTCTGATTCCGCGTCTGTGTTTGGACGATCAAGACCAGTATGAGAGCCTTCCAATCGTATAGGTCTCGATGCAGCTTGTCTGAAATCGGATATAGAGTCAGAATTAGCTGCGGCAGCAGATGATTTGACACGACGCTTGGGAGCTTTTCTTCCTCCTTCTTTAGTTTCAGCCCATTCGCTGCCTTTACCACCACCAGCTTGTGCTGGAGCTACAGTGTCTGGTACATATGTTCCGACTGGAAGATTGTCCGCGTTAAATTTATCAGCAATACCATGAAATAAACTGACATCTTCCTTTGCACCGTTCAAAAATGAAGCTAAATTATCAAATTTGCCATTGTGAGCGGCACGATGATATTCGGCAGCAAGTGCATCAGCAATACAATACATACCAGATGGATTTAAATTGATGTGTCCGGCATGATTATATGTTGTTGAAAGTCGATTATTACCGATAATATACTTATCATAAAAGTCAGTGATTGTATCTAATTTAGGTGTAATTGTAAAATTATTTGCATTGTTTACATCCTGTTCGAGATATCCTAATTCAGCAAATTTTTCATAAAATCCACGAGTATAATCGGCTTCATTACGGCAAGTATTCAATATTACACCAGCGATTGGGAGGAATGTAATAAAAGCAGTTGGGTTTTCCTTTGCAAACTGAACGATCATGTCGATAAAATCGGTATTATATAATAATCTAACAAGTTCTTCATGAACTTGTTTTTTTGCACGAGGATGATTTTTTAATTCGTCGTCATAATTGTTTAACTCATCATCACTATAATCGTCATTATCAATATTTACTTGTCCTGCTCTTCCTGCTGTAGCAAAAGCGTTGCCACTATTCATGCCAGACGCTTGCAATACTCTTTGTAAAGTACGTCGACGATAACCGCCATATGGGAGTTGTGTGGTTGTTTCATATGCGCCAATTGTATCTGCAGCAGTAACATAAGCAAGTAGTAAAGATAACATATACTCTCTTAAAGTAATTCTAATTTGTGGTGAACTCATTATTATAATATATAATAAGTTAGAAAAAAATATTGTAATTTAAAATGAAATAATAATTTCTATATATATTCATTAAACTATGAATAATAATATATTAATTTTTATAATATTTATTTTTATATAAAATTAATAGTTATATAATATAATTATATCATCCAATTATCTATAAATATTAAAATTTTAATGAGTTATAATTAATTTATTAAAATATCTAACTAAATTATTAATTATTATGAATATATTAAACCATGATATAATTACTAATATTATTAATAAAAATATTGACCTTTTTACATTTATGAATATCGATAATAAATATATTCAAGACGATGTTATATTTACAGACAGATATAGTTCAGCTTTGAAACGCGCATATAAAAGAAATAGTGTCAAATATCATCCAGATAAATGTATCAATGCTTCCGACATTGAAAAATCAGAACTAGAAAATAATTTTAATTTAAACCAAATAATTTACAGTATATTATCATCCAGAAGTAATTATGAAGAATATAATGAATGTAAAAGACTATTATCAATTAAATCACACCAAAACTTGAAATCTTCTTTTGAAGAATCATTGTCAAATCAAGATATTAAAAATCTAATCAAAGCATCCAATGGAGGAAAATCTTATAAGGAATTAGCAGCCGAAAAAGATAAAATTCACGGAATCGATAAAACACAAGACACCAAAAATGTATCCAAATTATATAACAATCTGTTGAGCGAACGAGATAGTGTCTATAATGATATATTGAATAATACAAAAAAAATTGACATCAAAAATAATTCATCATTTGTTGATACTTTTAATCAAATATTTGACAGTTCCATCGATACACGTAAAATCGATAATTCTAATTCTATGGAAATTCAAGCATACAATGAAACAAGTAATGCACTCACAAGCACTTCATTTGACTTTCAAAAGTTTGACTACAGTGATTTATATGCATCTGGCAATAATGGATATGATGAGTCGTTTAAATTACTTAGCACTGATATACCATCTAAATTCAACGATACGATGTCTTTAGATGAAAAAATTAAATTATACGAAAAAAATACCCAAGAAATTGCTAAAATGATTATCAATGATAAAAAAAAAAATTAATATTGTGTTTATTCAAAATTTTATGTTTCTTTATCTGTTTCTTTATCTGTTTCTTTATCTGTTTCTTTATCTGTTTCTTTATCTGTTTCTTTAATAATATTATTATTAAAAAAAGTGTTTGTTATTTCAAAAGAGTTATCAACCATCATATTTTTTATGTCGTCAGATAAATTAGTATCTAAAAAATTGGCAAATTTAGTATCCAGTCTAATTGTTCTATCCATATATCTTTTATCAATCGTTATGAATTTACTGTTAAAAGACAACATCAAAATATCAATAAAATATGTTATGATCTTGTCATATTTATTGTCAATGTTAAATAAACTTTTTATTTCATCTGTATTTTTTTTTGATGTCAAACAAACACCAATAACTGTATCTATCTCTTCTAATGGTATGAAATCAATCGGATAATTATTAACTAATCCACCATCCAAATAATGCATGTTGTTGATCTCTAATGGTGTGAAAACTAATGGCACCCTAACAGTCGCCATTATACCGTCTATTATTAAATTGGATGGTGTATTCTCATAGTTCCAATATTCAACTGTTTGTAATGTAAAATTTGTAACAGTTATTGTCAGTTTTAATCCTGTCAATTCATATAACTCTAAAAATGTTACGTCTAATTTATCTTTGCCAATTTTATATTCTATTAAATCATAAATAAATTTTTTCATTTCGGCACCATCAGATAATCCATAATTTAAAAATAAATCATCTATCGAATTTGAAAAAGATGGAATGATTTTGTTAAAGTCATATTTGAATAAAATTTTAGTAATTTCGTCTAAAGAGTATCCTAAAACAATGCATAACGAAAATAAAGCACCAGCACTAGTTCCAACGAAATGTTTAATTTGTTTGATGTCAATCAATTGTAAAAATGATTTAAAAAATCCAATAAAACAGAATGAACGTATTCCACCACCCGATGCAATAACTGTATTTATTTTTGAAAGATCCATTTATAATATAAAATATTATTGATATTATTTTATATTATAATTATATTATGTTGAATATTAAAGAATTACAAAAATTAAATAAAAAAAGAGAAGATCTTAAGCTAGAACCTTATACTAAAATACTGGAAATTATTTGCAGTAAAATTGAAAATAGTGCTAAAATTTTATTTAGGAATTATTGCGTCTATCAAGTTCCTGAATTAATGTTTGGATACTCTTTGTATGACATCAAAGATTGTTGTATATGGTTAAAAAATGAACTATTAAAACAAGGTGTCACATCTGTAGATATTATGGAACAAAATATTTTGATTATTAAATGGTAAAAGTTTGTTTAATTAGATTTCAAAAATTGTAATATTAGAATAATTAATAGTCCAAATAATATTGATGATACAACATCTTTGTCTTTATTAGCGACAAGATTATTAAAATTATTTGAAATTTGTTTAAAGAAATTATGGATGGTATGTAATCCAATATTATTAATGTTATGAATTGGATTTAATGATGAATATTTTTTATATAAATTTTGCAAACATTCATCACATACACTTATATGGTCCATTATATTTATACATTTGTCATTTGATACTTTTGTGTCAAAGTGTTCTCTCTTTTCACTTTCTATTTGAACCATATTTATCTTTTTCTCTTGTCTGTTCTCTTCTAAATGTTTTTTGTAATCATCGTAATAATTATCATTTAATGTGTTATTAGATGATCTAACATCGATTAATTTATTATTTCTATTATTTTGTAAGTTCATATGAGGCCAAGCTTCTTCCAAAGAACAATACATTTATAACAATAGCTGATATAATTATTTGAATGAATAATAAATTATATATTATATAATTTATTTTCATTGTATAATATATATAAATGTCTGTAAATAATATTTGGTATATTATTATAATTGCGATATACATTATAAATATTTATGATTCAAAATACATACTAAAATCTAAAAATATATTTAACAACCAAATCGTCAATACAGTAATATTTTTTATGATCGCTTATTGTGCCATACATGATGTTCTATTATCAATCCTTTTGACAATTTCTTTCATTCATATTACACACGTCATTAATGATGTAGAAATTAAAGAAACTTTCGAACAAACTAAACAATTAAAAGAAATAGAACATTTTACTAATTCTATTATGGATGATGTTTCATCATCAATTGATTAAAACATTTTAACTATATTATTTTTAATTATTTATATAAATAAATAAAAATAATTTTTGTTTTATTATAGATTTAATATTTTTAATGCGATTTAATTATTAAAATTCTTTCTGTCAAAATATTAAATTATAGATGAATACTTTACAAAATAATAAAAAATCTATCACAAGCACCGATTATAATTTTAGTCTTTTAGCTGATCCAAATAAAGTCAAAAATGAAAATAAAACAGTTACAGTTAAGTCTTTTCACGATAAAACTCGTAATAATGACTCCGACTCTGCCAAAAGTAATCTTCTAGAATTAGACGAAGAGGCTTCCGACATGAACTTTAATAATAATAATAATTATAATGATGACTCTAAAAGAAATTCTAATCGTTCTTCCAAATCGTCCAGATCTTCGTCCAATTCAAGTAATTCAAATTCTGCTAGACGTAGAGAACGATTTAATAATATTCGGGATGATATTCGTAGTGAAGGAAGATCTGGTAGAGCGCATATTGAAGAGCAATCGCCCTCTCCAACTAAACCAACAGCTAAAAATGTTGTTAGTTATATTCATGATAATGACGATTATGACAGTTTAGACGAACAGGCACAGAAAATCAAAAGAATGGATAAATTTACTCAACTTAGTCATTTGAAAAAAAATGGATGTGAATTGTCTAAGAGTTACAATATTAATTCAGATTATTGGGAAATGTGTGCTGAAATACGTTTCCATACTGATTTACGAAACAGACAACAGGGTGTTGAACTTGCAAAAGATGGTTTAGTTTGGACGTGTACTGCTATCGAATTTATGAACGAAAAATTTGATCCTTTTAGTATTAATTTGAAAGGATGGTCCGATCATGTTAAATTATCAAAAGACAATTATACAGATGTATTCGGCGAATTATATGAAAAATATAAAGGTTCCGGACGTAAGATTGAACCAGAAGTTAAATTATTATTAATGCTTGGTGCATCTGCTGCTACATTTCATGTGTCAAGATCATTGGCAAAAAGTACTGGTTTAGAAAGTGTTCTGAAAGACAATCCAGAACTATTGGCTAAGATCGAAGCAAGTATTAGTAGCAAGATGACTGGACCACCTCAAAAATCCCCTGAAGAACAGAAGAAAGAAATGCAATTTAAAATGTACCAACAAATGATGAATGAAAGATCACAACAACC
>Ga0114971_10001492_pt1 | contig 15967 bp, 17 predicted proteins | sample M_140625_MF_Meta_FD_87320 | JGI IMG/M metagenome (GOLD analysis project Ga0114971, IMG submission 87320) | Freshwater microbial communities from Lake Montjoie, Canada to study carbon cycling - M_140625_MF_MetaG | ecosystem: Environmental > Aquatic > Freshwater > Lake | place: Lake Montjoie...
CCAAGGCCAGCGCCGCCACCACCAGGCCCAGCAGATGCAGCGGCGCGGGCAACTGCCCCGGCAGATCGAGCAAGGCCAGGATCAGGCAGCAGCCGAGGCCGCCAAGGACCGGCCACGCCCGCGGCCAGACGGCTTCCCACCACAGCGCGGCCCGGGCCAAAGCGCGCCGGCGGGCAAGGCCGGCAGGCGGCGCCGGGCCGGTCACGCCAGCCAAGCCGGCAGGCGTTCCGCCGCCAGCAGGGCGGATAGCGATTGCCGTGGCCGTACCACCGCGAAGCGGTCGCCATCCACCAGGACCTCGGCCGCGAGCGGGCGCAGGTTGTAGGTGCTGCTCATGGCCGCGCCATAGGCGCCGGCATCCAGCAGCGCGACCAGCGCACCGGGGGCGAGGCGCGGCATCGCCCGGTCACGGGCGAAGGTATCGCCGGTCTCGCAGACCGGGCCCACCACATCGGCCGGGCTGACCGGCGCCACCAGATCGGCGGCGGCCACCGGCAGGATGCCGTGCCAGGCCTCATACATCGCCGGCCGCACGAGATCGTTCATCGCCGCATCGAGCACGAGGAAGCGGCGCCCGGCGCCCTGCTTCTGCAGGATCACGGCGGCCAGCAGCAGGCCGGGCGGGCCGGCGATCCAGCGACCCGGCTCCAGCATGACCGGCAGGCCGAGCGGGCCGAGCGTCGCCTTGATGGCGCCGGCCAGCGCTTCCGGGCTTGGCGCCGGCTCGTCGCGATAGGGAATGCCAAGACCCCCGCCGCAATCCACCTGCTCGACCGGCAGGCCGGCCGCGCGCAGCGCCCGCACCAGTTCGGCCACGCGCGCATAGGCGGCGCGATAGGCCGCCATGCCGGCGGTGATCTGGCTGCCGATATGGACGGCGATGCCGACCGGAGTGAGGCCGGGCAGGGCGGCAAGCTGGGCATAGAGCGCCGGGGCCTGGTCGATGGCGACGCCGAACTTGTTCTCGGCGAGGCCGGTCGTGATCTTCGCATGCGTCCCGGCATCCACATCCGGATTGACCCGCAACGCGACGCGCGCCTTCACGCCCCGCGCGGCGGCGATGGCCGAGAGCATCGCCGCCTCCTCGGAGCTTTCCAGGTTGATCTGGCCGATCCCCTCGTCCAGCGCGTAGCGCAGTTCGGGCAGCGTCTTGCCGACGCCCGAGAAGACGATGTCGGCGGCGGCGATGCCGGCCGCCCGGGCGGCGCGGGCTTCACCCTCGCTCACCACATCGGCGCCCAGGCCCTCGGCCGCCAGCACCCGCAGCACGGCGAGGTTGCTATTGGCCTTGACCGCGTAGTGGACGGAGGCCCTGAGGCCGGAAGCGGCCAGCGCACCGGTCAGCGCCCGGGCGCGACGGCGGAGCGCGCCCGCGGCATAGACCCAGGTCGGGGTGCCGACCGCCTGCGCGATGGCCGCCAGCGGCACGCCCTCCACCATCAGGCCGGAGAACGCATCGGCCCCGAGGTGCGGGCGCTGGGCGATCAGCTCGGCGAAGCTTGGATCGGCGGCGGGATCGGGGAGCGGAAGAGGGGCGGCCATCCGGCATATTTACGGCGGGGGGGGCGCGGAACAAGCGTTCCTTGGCCCCCGCCGGGCAGGGGATGGGCCCGCATCCGGCCCGCCATCCGGATACGGCCGCCCGAGCGGATGGCGCTTCAGGCGATCGGTGGCAGGTGCAGCGCCACGACCTCGCCATTCTGGCCGGGCACGGCGGGGAAGCGGGCGCGCACCTCCGGATCATGGCCGGGGATCACCCGCGTCTCATCGCCGCCGGCCAGCTTCTTCGCGATCCGCCAGCCCTGGGTCATGGCGCCCAGGTCGAAGATGATCGGGAAGGGGTTGCCGGTGCTGCCATTGGCGTAGAAATGCATGGCGTCAGAGGCGATGACCACCGGGCCGCGCGCGGTCATTACCCGCACCACCTGCAGCCCGTCGGAATGTCCGCCGACGCGATGCACGGTGACGCCAGGCGCCACCTCTCCCTCGCCATCATGGAACTGCACCTTGTCGGCGAACAGCGCGCGGACCATGCCGACGACGTGATCCGCCTCAAACGGCACGCGGATGCAGGCGGTACACATGTGCCGGCCGGTGGCGAAGGCCATCTCCCGGTCCTGGATGTGAATCCGGGCGCCAGAGAAGATATCGATGCTGCCGGCATGGTCGTAGTGCAGATGCGTCACCACCACATCGCGCACCTTGGCCGGGTCGCTGCCCATGGCGCGCAGGCTATCGCCCACACTGCGGCTGAGCGTGCGGCCGCGCCGATCGGCGCAGGCCTGATCGAAGCCGGTATCGACGACGATCTCATGCCCTTCCGCGTTCCGCAGCAGCCAGACGAAGTAGTCGAGCGGCATGGCATCGTGCGGGTCCTGCACCGGCAGCAGGAAATTGCTCTGCGCGGTGCGGTCGTGCCGGCCGTAGCGGATAGCGTAGGCTTCCCAGTGCGGTGTGCTCACTTGTTGCCTCCCAGCGTCTCGCCGGCCAGCTTTTCCGAAAGCAGCGCGGCATGGGTGTGGTTGTGGCCGGGGCCGAGCGCGGCGAGCGCCGCCGCCCACATCTCCTTGCACAGCGCGGAGAAGGGCGTCGCCGTATGCGTCTCCCGCCCCACTTCGAGCGCGATGCCGAGATCCTTGACCATCAGCTCCATCCCGAAGCCGTCGTCGAAGCGCCGGTTCAGGACATATTGCTTGAACTTCCGCTGGCTGCTGTTGGACATGCCCGACGACGCGTTCAGCACATCCACCATCTTGGCGGGGTCGAGGCCGAAGCGCTGGCCGATCAGCAGCACCTCGATCCCCATCAGGAAGGTCCCGGCCGATGACAGGTTGTTCAGCGCCTTCATCGCCTGCCCCGCACCGATGCCACCGCAGCGATGCAGGCTGGTGCCCATCGCCTTCAGCAACGTCTCGGCCCGGTCCAGATCCGCCTCCTCGCCGCCCAGCATGATGGCGAGATCGCCGGTCTTGGCGCGCGGCACGCCGCCGGAGACGGGGGCATCGATCATCGCGATGCCGCGCTTGGCAAGCTCGGCTGCGATCTCCCGCGTCTTGGCGGGCTGGCCGCTGGTCATGTCGATTAGCAGCGCACCCTTGGCCAGCACCGGGCCGACCTGGGCCGCGACCTCCGCCACCTGCTTGCTGGTGGGGACGATGCAGATGAATGCATCTACACCCGCCGCGGCGGCGGCGGCATCGGCGGCGGCCATGCCGCCGACTTCGGCGGCGAATTGCGCGGCGCGGCCGGGGGTCGCGTCGCAGACGGTGACATCGAAGCCGGCCTTTACCAGGTTGGCCGCCATCGGCCAGCCCATATTGCCAATGCCGGCGAAGCCGATTTTACCCAAGCCCGGCATCACTTCTTCCCCGGCATCGGGCTCCCATCAGCGCCGCTCCGCGGCGCCGATGGGGACCCGAGCGCGCCTTCGGCGACCAGCACCTCATGCGCCGCCTTGAAGGCGTCGAGCCCGGCGGGAATGCCGCAATAGGCCGTGGCGTGCAGCAGCGTCGCCTTGATCTCCTCCACCGTCACGCCGTTGTTCAGCGCGCCCTTCACATGCAGCTTGATCTCCGGCGTCTTGCCCAGCGCGGTGAGCATGGCGAGGTTCAGCAGGCTGCGGGTCTTGCGGTCCAGCGTCGGGTCGCCCCAGGCCCAGCCCCAGGCGATGGCGGTGGTGGCGCGCTGGAAGGCCATCATGAAATCATCGGCCTTGGCCATGGAGCCATCGACATATTCGGCGCCGAGCACGGCGCGGCGGATCGGCAGGCCCTTGTCGAACAGGGCTTTATCGTCGGACATCGGTTTCCTCCTTCGGGGGATTGCAGGGGGGCGAGGCTCGCGCGGGCGGGGCGGCTGGTCAACCGGGGGCGATCCGGTAGTCTGCCCGGATGTTCTTCGATGGCTTCACGCTCGAAACCCGGACCGCCAACGGCCAGGCGGTGCGGCTGCGCCGCGGCGGGTCCGGCCCACCGCTGCTGCTGCTGCACGGCAATCCGCAGACCCATGCGATGTGGCATCGGGTGGCGCCGGCGCTGGCCCGGCGTTTCACCGTCATCGCGCCCGATCTGCGCGGCTATGGCCTGTCCGGCAAGCCGCCGGTCACGCCCGATAGCCGGCACTACGCGAAGCGGGAGATGGCGGCCGACCTGGCGGCGCTGATGCGCGACCTGGGCCATGAGCGCTTTATCGTGGTCAGCCATGATCGCGGCGCGCGGGTGGCGCACCGCCTCGTGCTCGATCATCCCGGCCGGGTGGAAAAACTCTGCGTCATGGACGTGATCCCGACGCTGGCGCATTTCGAACGCGCCGATATGGCCTTCGGCATGGGCTACTATCACTGGTTCTGGCTGGCCCAGCCGCATGACCGGCCCGAGCGCATGATCCTGCGGGATATCGAGGACTGGTTCGACCTCCACACCGCCCGCGAGCCGAAGGACAAATCCTTCTTCCATCCGGACGCGCGGGCCGATTACCTGCGGGCGCTGCGCACCGAAGGCACAGTGGCGGCGATCTGCGAGGATTACCGCGCAGCGACCGCGATCGACCTGGACCACGACCGCGCCAGCCGCACCGCCGGCGCGCGCATCACCTGCCCGCTGCTGGCGCTGTGGGGATCGAAGGGCGCGATCCCCCGCTGGTACGACGCGCTGGCGGTGTGGCGGGAGTACGCGACGGGCCCGCTGGAGGGCGGGCCCGTGAACAGCGGGCACTATTTGGCGGAGGAAGCGCCGGAGGAGGTGCTGGGTTGGTTGGACAGGTTTATCTAACCCCCCGCCACGCCCTGCGTGTTCACATAAACCGAGAACAGCGACTGCGCCGCGGTCATCAGCAGCCGGTTGCGGTGGCGTCCGCCGAAGCAGAGATTGGCGCAACGCTCGGGCAAATGGATATGGCCGATCGGCGCGCCGGCACTGTTGAAGATGCGCACGCCGTCATTCTCCGGGCTCATGCCCCAGCCGCACCAGAGATTGCCGTCGATATCGACGCGGAAGCCGTCCGGCGTCTCCCCCGGTTTGCAGGCGATGAAGACGCGGCGCTTCGCCAGCTTCTTGCCACCACCCGTCACGTCATAGGCGATGAAGTGGCGCGGTTCGCTGCGGCTTTCGATGACGTAGAGGATGCTCTCATCGGGGCTGAAGGCCAGCCCGTTCGGATGGTTGATATCGTCGGCGACCAGGGTGATCGCGCCGGTCTGGCCATCGATGCGGTAGACATGGGTATGCGGCAGCTCGGCCTCGGTCTTGATGCCCTCATAGAAGGCATAGGTGCCGAAGGGCGGGTCGGTGAACCAGATGGACCCGTCGCTTTTGACCACCACATCGTTCGGGCTGTTCAGCCGCTTGCCCTGGTAGCTATCGGCCAGCACGGTGACGCTGCCATCGTATTCGAAGCACCACCCGCCGCCCCGCATGTTCGCAGGCGATGATGCGGCCCTGGCGGTCCCGCGTATGGCCATTGGCGTTGTTGGAGGGCTTCTGCCATTCCGAGACATGGCCGGTGGCCTCGTCCCATTTCAGCACCCGGTTGTTCGGGATATCCGACCATAGCAGGCTGCCGACATCGCCCAACCAGACCGGCCCCTCGCCCCAGCGCGAGCCGGTCCAGAGGCGTTCCACGGCCGAAAGCGCGAGGTGGTATTTCTTGAAGGACGGGTCGAGCGCCACGATCGCCGGATCGGGGTAGCGCTCGCTCATCTGCCAAAGCTCGGCCATGGGGTTCCTCCGCGGGTCTTCTTGCCGCGGAAGGATGCCCCTGGCCGGGCGGCTCGCCAAGCTCAGCCGTTGCCGACGCGGAAGACGTAGGCCTTCATGCTCTCGAAATCGTGCTTGTCCTGCATCATCCGATACTTCACGAGGTCGCGGATGCTGACCAGGCCGAGCAGCTCGCCCTCGCGCGAACAGACCGGCAAATGGCGGAAATAGCCATGGTCCATGATCTCCATGGCCACGTTCACCGGCGTGGTCGGGTCCACCACGCTGACGTCGCGGGTCATGATGTCTGCGGCCTTCATCTCCAGCAGCTTGGCGCCCTTCTGCGACAGGCCCTTCACCAGGTCGCGCTCGGAGACGATGCCGACCAGGCGGCGAGTGTCATCGAGCACCACCACCGCGCCGATCCGCCGCGTGGCGATGACATGGGCAACCTCTTCGAGCGTCGCATCGGGGGCGACCGAGACGATATAGGCGCCCTTTTCCTTCAGCACGGTAGCGATGGTCATGGCAGGCAGCATCCTCCGTGGCGGCGCGGCCGGCCGCCCAAGCCCCGCTTTATCGCCAGAATGCGCCGCCCGGTGCAATCACCCTCGATGGGGTAAATATGAACTTCCGTCCATCTTGACGCCGCCTGCGCCGCCGCCGAAAGCTGCGGAGGGAGGACTGCCATGCGATCAACCGGCGGCGCCGGCGCGGGCCGCGCGCCATTTGCGGGGGCGGGTGACCTGCCACGCCTGCTGCTATCCGGACCGGAGGTGACGATCGCGGCGGTGGTCGCCGCCGCTGAGATGCAATGCGCGGCGATCGAAAAGCTCGGCGGGCGGATCATCCTGATGGCGGCCCGCGCCCTGGCCGCGACGGCGCGGATGCGCGGCCCGCTCGCGCTGCGTGGTGTGGCATGAGCGCGCCCGGCCCGCCCTGCCTGAACACCGTGACCGTGCGGGACCGCTGGACGCTGGCGCAATGCATCGAAGGCTGCGCCCGGCACGGTATCCCGGGGATTTCCCCCTGGCGGGACAAGGTGGCGGAGCTGGGCCTGGCCCGCGCCGCGCGGCAGATCCGCGATGCCGGGCTGTTCGTGTCTGGCCTGTGCCGGGGCGGCATGTTCCCCGCGGCCGACGCCGCCGGGCGGGCGGCGGCGATCGAGGAAAACCGCCGGGCGATCGAAGAAGCGCAGGTGCTGGGCGCACAATGCGTCGTGATCATCGGCGGTGGCCTGCCGCCGGGGTCGAAGGACCTCGCCGGGGCGCGGGCCATGCTGCATGACGGCCTTGCCGCCATCCTGCCCGAGGCCCGCGCCGCCGGGGTGACGCTGGCGCTGGAGCCCCTGCACCCGATGACCTGCGCCGATCGTTCGGTGCTCAGCACCCTCGCCCAGGCGCTCGACCTCTGTGAGGAATTCGGCGCCGGCACCGGTATCGCGCTGGACGTCTATCACGTCTGGTGGGACCCGGATCTGCCGCGCCAGATGGCGCGCGCCAGCGGCCGGATCGCCGCCTTTCATGTCTGCGACTGGCTGGTGCCCACCACGGACCTGGTCTTCGACCGCGGCATGATGGGCGACGGGGTGATCGACATCCCCGGCATCCGCGCCATGGCCGAGGCGGCCGGCTTCACCGGCCCCTGCGAGGTCGAGCTGCTGTCGCGCCGCTGGTGGGCGGAAGACCCGGAGACCGTGCTGCCGCTGATCAAGCGGCGCCACGCCGAGGCCTGCTGAGCAGGCGGTCCAGCACTGGCAGCAGATAGGGCTTCAGCGCCGGCCAATTCTCGCTCATCGGGAAATGGCCAAGGCCGGGCATGATCACCGCCTCCGCACCCGGGATGGCCGCGGCGGTCGCCTGGGTATCGGCTGGCCGGCAGGAATAGTCGAACTCCCCGCACAGCAGCGCGACCGGGCAGCGCGCCGTGTCGATGCGGCCGAGCTTGCCGCGCAGGTCGCCTTCCTCGGCGTAGAAATGTAGGTCCCCGCGGAACACGCCGGGCCCGCCTTGGGCATAATGCCACAGCGTCTCCCACTTCCCCGCCTGCGGCGAGGCGGGGCCGACGAGGCCGGAGACGAGGCCGGCGCAGACCTCGCCGCCATGGATGCGCGGATGGTGCAGGACCGAGAGGTCGTAATAGCTGCCGGTGAAGGCGCTGCCCTGCAGGCCGATGACGCCGCCGAGTGCGTCCGGATGCTCGGCCGCCAGATCGAGCACGATGCGCCCGCCGATGGAACAGCCCATGACGATGGGACGGTCGAGCCCGAGGGCGCGGGCCATGGTCATCACAAGGCCGGTGTAGCGCGCCGTCGTCAGGCGGTATTCCTCCCGCTCCCAGCCCACGGGCGGGCTCGATTTGCCGTGCCAGGGCATGTCGAAGGCGATGCAGCGGAAGCGGGCGGTGAGGTCGGCATCGTTCAGCAGGTCGCGCCATTGCCGGCCATCGCTGCCGGCGGTGTGCAGCAGCAGCAGCGGTGGCCCCTCGCCGGCTTCCTCCACATAGACGCGGTGCGGCCGCCCTTCGATATCCAGCCGCAGATAGCGCCCGAGCAGGCCTTCGAAGACCGGCGTGCCCACCGGCGGCGGCGGCGCTTCGGCGGGCAGCGGCGGCGCCGCGCGCAGCAGGTCGAAGAAGCCCTTGAACCACAGCAGATGGGCGAAGAAGAGCGCGGTATCGCCTTCGATCGACAGCGCCCCCTGGCGGCGCAGCGCCAGCAGGTCGTGCCAGCCGGGCTGCGGCGGCTGCGCGGCGAAGCGGGCGGCGGCCTCGGCGGGGATGCGGAGCGCCAGGGTATAGCTGGGCAGCACGAAGGGGCCGCGCCGCACCTCCAGCAGCCGGCCGGCGCGCAGCGTCAGCAGCCAGGTCGTCGCGCCAATCTCCAGCAGCAGATCGGCATCAAGATGCCGCCCGCGGCGGGCGAGGATCGGGTCGGCCATCAGCGGCCCTGCCAGGGTTTCGAGGTTCGGTTGCATGGACGTCTCCTGCAATTCTTTCGCCCAGGCTGCCTTGCGGGGGCGCTTCCAGCAACTGGGCTGATCGCGATATCGTCCGCTGGCAGGAACGGCTCTCGCACCGTGCCGCTGGAGGAGTCCACCCTATGCTGACCCAGGCCCAGATCGAGGAATACAATCGCGTCGGCGCCATCGTCGTGCCCGATGTGCTGGACGCGGCAGAGCTCGCCGAGCTGCGCGCGGTGACCGAGGGCTTCGTCGATCGCGCGCGCGCGGTGGCCGCGCATGACGCGATCTACGACCTGGAGGACAGCCACACGCCCGCCATGCCGCGGGTGCGCCGGATCAAGGCGCCGCATCTGCACCATGATACCTATGCGCGGCTGGTGCGGCATCCCCGCATCGTCAGCCTGCTGCATTCGCTCTGGCCGGCCGGCGTGCGCTTCGATACGGCCAAGCTGAATATGAAGTCGGCCGGCTTCGGCGCGGCGGTAGAATGGCACCAGGACTGGGCCTTCTACCCGCATACCAATGACGACCTCGCCGCCGTCGGCGTGATGATGGATGATATGGAGCTGGCCAATGGCCCGCTGCTGATCATCCCCGGCAGCCATCAGGGCCCGGTCTTCGACCACCATGCCGAGGGCGCCTTCTGCGGCGCGATGACTCCGGCGAACCGGGATTGCGATTATGCCGCGGCGGTGCCGCTGACCGGGCGCGCCGGCAGCATCACCATCCACCATGTCCGCGCGGTGCACGGTTCGGCGCCCAACCTCTCGGACAAGGAACGCCGGCTGCTGCTGTTGCAGTACCGCGCCGCCGATGCCTGGCCGCTGCTGGGCTTCCCCGGTGGGATCGCGGCTTTCGATGCGCTGCTGGTGGCGGGCGCGCCCAGCCTGGCCCCACGGCTGGCCGATGTGCCGGTCCGCCTGCCGCTGCCGCCGGCGGCCAAGCAGGGCTCGATCTACGAGAATCAGAAGGCGCTGAAGAACCGCTTCTTCGCCGCCGCCGAATAGCGGGCGCCGCCCGGGGCGTGGCCGTTCGGGCGGCATGGCTGCTGGGTGCCGCGCTGCTCTGCGGCCATGTATCAGTGGCGGAGGCGACCTCCATCCGCACCCGCGCGGCGCGGTCGCATAATGTCTCGACCCGCATCTCCCGCATCGATTCGCTGCTGCCGACAACGCAGGTGGTCGCCCCGCCGGGGGTGAAGGAGGAGGCGCGGCCGCTACCCTTCGCCTTCGACCTGATCCTGCCCTTCTTCTACAACACCGATCCCGACCAGTCGCTGTCGGGCAAACCGTCCTTCGAGGTGAACCCGGAGGCGCGGCTGACCTGGTCGCAGCGGCTGGAGGCGCCGGTGCGCATCTCCGCGCTGCTCGACGTCAATGCCGACCAGTTCACCCGCCGCAGCGATAACAGCGCCAATGCGGCCATCATCCTCGGCCGGCTGCGGGCGCAGTACGAAAGCGGGCGGAACGACCAGCAATGGCAGCCCTTCGCCTATTGGCAGCCGAACCTGATCTTCGCCCAATTCTTCGCGCAGCGGGTGGATACCTGGAACGACCTCGGCCTCGGTGTCGCGCGCTATCTCGATTTCGGCCCGGGGCTGCGGCGGGTGGCTGTGGCGGGCAATACCCGTGACGCTGCGGTGGTGACGCTGGGGATCGAGATCTCCGGCAGCCGGCGGTTCCGCGATGGCGGCCCGGCCTCCGTCGCGGCCTTCGCCAATCCTTCGGTCAACTGGCAGATGACCCCGCAATGGTCCTTCGCCGCCCAGGCCGACCTGACCTATCGCTGGTTCGAGCGATTCCTGGACCGCGAGCGGCGGGACCAATTGGCGACGCCGGTCCTGACGCTGGAATACCAGCCCTCGGAGCGCTGGCTGCCGCGCCCCGGCAGTGGTCTGGCGCGGGCGCTGGGCGCGCCGCTGGTGGATTTCCAGGTCTTCTTCAGCCGGCAGCATTCCAATATCGATCAGGCCCGCTTCCGCCAATTCGGCCTCGGCCCCATGCTGCGCACGAGCTGGCGCTTCTGAAGCCAACGGCGCCCGCTACCGCTTTGCCTCGATCGCCTCCCAGATCACCTTTTCCAGATGCGTGCCGTCGAAGCGGGCGATCTCCTGCAAGCCGGTCGGGGAGGTGACGTTGATCTCGGTCAGGCAGCCGCCAATCACGTCGATGCCGACGAAGATCAGCCCGCGTTCGCGCAAGGCCGGGCCGATGCGGGCGCAGATCTCATGCTCCCGGTCGGTCAGGCGGGTCGGCTCCGGCCGGCCGCCGACATGCATGTTGCTGCGCGCCTCGCCGGCCGCCGGCACCCGGTTGATTGCCCCCATCGCCACGCCATCGACCAGGATGATGCGCTTATCCCCCTGCCGCACCGCCGGCAGGTAGCGCTGCACCATCACCGGCTCGCGCGAGCGTTCGGTGAACATCTCGATCAGCGCGTTCAGGTTGCTGTCATCGGGCTTGATGTGGAAGACGCCAGCGCCGCCATTGCCGAACAGCGGCTTGACGATGATGTCGCCGTGCTTTTCGCGGAATTTCATGATCGCGCCGCGCTCCGCCGTCACCAGCGTCTCAGGCATCAGCTCGGGAAAATGGGTGACGAACAGCTTCTCTGGCGCGTTGCGAACATGTGCCGGGTCGTTCACCACCAGGGTCTTCGGGTGGATATGCTCGAGGATATGGGTCGCCGTGATGTAGGCCATGTCGAAGGGCGGGTCCTGGCGCATCAGCACCACGTCCATGGTGGCGAGGTCGATCTCCTCCCGCGCGCCGAAGGACCAATGGGCGCCCTTGCGGCGCTCCACCGTCACCGGCTCGGCCAACGCGGTCACCTGGCCGCCGGCCAGGGCCAGGTTGCGGACATGGTAGTGCCAGAGGCTGTGGCCGCGGGCCTGCGCCTCCAGCATCAGGGCGAAGGTGCTGTCGGCGTCGATATTGACGCCCTCGATCGGGTCCATCTGGACGGCGACGCGCAGGCTGCGGGTCATCGCGGGCTCTCCCTGGCTTCGCTGCTTCTGTACCGCACCTCGGCGGCGGCTGAAATCGCCCCAGCGCAGCTTCCTACCGACGGTCCAATCCTTTGACCGCTGATATTGGCCGTCTCTGGCCTTCCATCGCCGGGCGGACACCGCCGGTGTCCTGAGGCGCCCGGCACGAGTCAAAGCCTCGTGCCGTGGGTCTCAGTTCAGGCGCTGGCGCAGTTCCTCGATCACCCGGCGCAGGCGGTGGGCGCCCTCGCCATGCGGCTCCAGCGCCAGTGCGCGGTCCAGGCATTGCAGCGCTGCGCCTACCCGGTCCAGCCGCTGGTTCATCAGCCCCGCTTCCCGCCACAGCATGGCCTGGTCCGGGGCCAGGCGGAGCATGTCATCAACGCAGGCCAGCGCGCCATCAAGGTCGCCGGCCCGCAGCCGGCGGAGCTTGAGGTTGTTCTGCAGCCGCAGCAGCACCGCGCGCTTATCCACCGGGCGCAACAGCCCCGGGCGCAGTTCGGCCCTTTCGCCCTCAATGCGCTTGAGCAGGGCGCGCAAATCATTCGCGTGCAGCGCGGCGCCGCTGTCGAAGACATCGACAATCGCCTGGCCCCGCCGGCCTTCCAGAGCGAGCAGGAAATGGCCGGGGAAATCGATGCCATACGCCGCCCAGCCAGCAGCCTCGGCGGCGTGTAGCCAGAGGATACCGAGGGCGACCGGCAGCCCGCGCCGGCGTTCTGTCACCTTAATCAGGTTGGCATTGGCGGGGTCGTCGTAGTGTTCGGTATCGCCGGCATAGCCGTGGGCGGCATGGATCACGCCAGACAGCACGGCGCGGCGGCGTTCGGCATCCCCCGCATCGGCCGCCCGGTCCGCCGCTGCGGCGGCGACGGCGTCCTGGGCCAGCACGCTGAGCGCCGCGCCGGCCGCCTGCCAATCCGCTTCAGGGGCGTCGATGCGCGCGAATTGCAGAGCGATCCCCGCGACATCGAGTTCCGCATCGGGCAACTGGCCGGCGGCGGTGAGCGCATTGCGCGCTTCCGCCAGGGAGGATGGCACCATAGCCTGACTTTCGCCGCCCTCCGGCCCGACGGCAAGGGGGAATGGCTATCCCGCCGACAATGAAGGGCGCCAACTCACTTGTCGCTGAAACTGAGCCGATACATCCATATCGCGTCAACGCCTGCCGATCCAAGCAACCCCCGCTTCCCGCGCTGGGGCCGGTTGCGGTCTTGGCGCGGGATGGGCTGAGGCGGACTCGCCGAAGGCGCTGAATCCTGCGACCAAACAACGGTTAGAGCACGGTGCGTGAACGCATGTGGACGCAGTATGCTCTAGACCAACGGCACGAGGCCTTGACTCGTGCCGAGCGCCGGAATGGGCGCGGCGGCCGGTGCCGCGCAGCCGTCGCGGCCAACGCCGCGCGCCGCAGGACCCCGGAGGTTTCCGCCCGGCGCTTGAGGGCCCGAAAAGCTAATACCAACGGTCGAAGGATTGGACCGGGGGTCTCGTTCGCCTCAGCGGGTACCGCTTTCGTCCCGCTGCGCCCTTAGCATTTGCAGAGACTGCCAGATGGCGTGGTGCACCAGAAGCATTGTGCGCCGCCTGCATCGTCGAAGGCGGCCATGCCCACTTCCTGCCGCGCCTCAGGGTCGATGCCGACGGATCGCAGCACTGCCTTGGTATCGGTCAGCCACAAGGCCTGCGCCGCGGAATCGTACCGCAGCAGCTTGTGCACGGCCTCAAGCTGACCGAGCGCCACGGTGAGGTTGGCAGTCAGCGTCTGCCGCGGCACGGTCACGCCGGCCGGCGCCAGGGTCTTCGTCAAATGTGCGCCCAGCGCCGCGGTGCTATCGAGATGTGCCGGCGCGGCATTCAGGGTCCGCAAGGTCTCTCGCACCGTGGGGATGAAGGCGTCCAGATCGCGGACCACCTCTTCGGCTTGCTTGAGCGGCATGTAGAGGGCCCTTTCGCGCAAGGCAGTCGAGCGGAAGATCCGCCAGATGCACCGAGGACATGGGGATCGGGCAGATCGGGGACAGCAGGCGCGGGGATCACGTTGCCCGGCGCGCGGGACCCCCGCGCGGGCGAGGTGCCGCGGCGGCGGCGTACCTGCAGCGCGCGGCGCGCGGCCCAGCCTCGCCCAGCGATTGCGGACCGGGAAAAGCCAATACCAACGGTCAAAGGATTGGACCGCGGGGATCAGGCGCGCCGCGTCAGGCTCCAGTAGAGCGGGCTGCGCCCCTCGCGCAGCGCCTTCGCCTCATAGCGCGTCGGCGGCCAGCCCGGCGGGCGGGCGGTGGCGGGCGGGGGCACGTCGAACAGCGTCTGCCCGGCCAGCACCTCGGCCGTCCAGGCCTGATAGGTCGGGTCGTCAGACGCGATGCGCCAAGTGCCGCCCGGGCGGAGCGCGCGGGCGACCAGCGGCAGCAGCGCCGGGTTCACGAAGCGCCGCTTGGCGTGCCGCGCCTTCGGCCAGGGGTCGGGAAACAGCAGGAACAGCCGATCGAGCGAGGCCGCCGGCAGCAGCCCCAGCAAATGCCGCGCATCCTGCGGCCAGAGTCGTAGATTCTGCGGCAGTGCGCCGCTCTCCTCCTCCCCCTCCGCGACCAGGCGCGTGAGCAGGGAGCAGAGCCCGTTCTCGAAGACTTCAGCGGCGATATAGCCGATGCCGGGATTCGCCATGATCTGGTCATAGGCATGCTCGCCGCCGCCAAAGCCCACTTCCAGCCACAGCGCGGCCGGCGCGGTGGGGAAGGCGGCGCGGGGGTCGCCGGCTTCGGCCGGGCGCAGCCGCAGCCGGGGCAGGGTCAGGTCGAGCAGGCGTTGCTGGCGCGGCCGCAGCGGGTGGCCCCGCCGGCGGCCATAGAGCCGGTCGGGGATGCCGTCCGCGAGCGGTGGGCGATCCGCGGTCATAACGTGGGGCGCGGGCGGTCAGCCGCCACACCAACCCTACCCACCCGCAAGAAGAGGGCTGCGCGCGGGCGGCCAGCTACCAGGGCAACCGCCGCCCGCACGCGGGTCCCGCTCAGCGGCCGAAGGCGGCCTTCAGCTGGGCGGCCAGGGTGTCCGTCCGCTCCCAGGTGAAGGTATCGGCCCGCAGGTCCGGCACCTGGCCGAAATGGCCATAGGCGCTGGTCACGGCATAGATCGGCCGGTTCATGCGCAGCATTTCGCGGATGCTACGCGGGGAGAGATTGACCATATCGTTGACGACATGGCCAAGCTTCGCCTCGTCGATATCCTTGCCGGTGCCGTGCAGGTCGAAATAGACCGAAAGCGGCTTGGAGACGCCGATGGCGTAGCTGACCTGGATGGTGCAGCGATCCGCCAGCCCGGCCGCGACCACGTTCTTGGCCACATAGCGCGCGGCATAGGCGGCGGAGCGATCGACCTTGGTCGGGTCCTTGCCGGAGAAGGCGCCGCCGCCATGCGGCGCCGCGCCGCCATAGGTATCGACGATGATCTTGCGCCCGGTCAGGCCAGTGTCGCCATCCGGCCCGCCGATCACGAAATTGCCGGTGGGGTTCACGTAGAACTCGGCCTCCGGCGGGAACCAGCCGGCCGGCAGAACTTCCTTCACGATCGGGCGGATCACTTCCTTGATCTGCGCCTGCTCCATGCCCGCCACGTGCTGGGTGGAGACCACCACGCAGGTGACGCCCACCGGCTTGCCATCGACATAGCGCAGCGTGACCTGGCTTTTCGCATCCGGCTCCAGCCCCTTGGCGCGGGGATCGCCGGCCTTGCGGTAATCCGCCATCTTGCGGAGGATCTGGTGCGCGTAGAGCAGCGGCGCGGGCATCAGCTCCGGCGTCTCGTTCGTGGCGTAGCCGAACATGATGCCTTGGTCGCCGGCGCCTTCATCCTTGTTGCCGGCGGCGTCCACGCCCATCGCGATATCCGCGGACTGGCCGTGCAGGTAGTTCTGGAACTCGGCATTCCGCCAGGAGAAGCCTTCCTGGTCGTAGCCGATATCCTGCACCGCGGCGCGGACCTTCGCCTCCAGCCCCTGCATCACGCCATCGGGCCCACGCACTTCGCCGGCCAGGACGATGCGGTTGGTGGTGACCAGCGTCTCGCAGGCGACGCGCGCGTAAGGGTCGGCCGCCAGGAAGGCGTCGATCACGGTGTCCGAGATGCGATCCGCGACCTTGTCGGGATGACCTTCGGAGACGGATTCAGAGGTGAAGAGATAATCGCCCTTGTCGCGCATGGCCTGGAATCGTCCTCTTGTCGCGGGGCTGCCGGCGAGACCCCGGCTGGCCGCCCCGGCGCGGCTTGGGCGCGCGGTCTCGCGCCAGGCCCGCTCGGGCGTCGCCTTCTGGCAAGGGGCGGGCGGG
>Ga0114971_10001493_pt1 | contig 15959 bp, 15 predicted proteins | sample M_140625_MF_Meta_FD_87320 | JGI IMG/M metagenome (GOLD analysis project Ga0114971, IMG submission 87320) | Freshwater microbial communities from Lake Montjoie, Canada to study carbon cycling - M_140625_MF_MetaG | ecosystem: Environmental > Aquatic > Freshwater > Lake | place: Lake Montjoie...
CAATAACTATCAAAAAATTTCTTTAGGATTAAGCTATTTATTTTATCTTAACTAAAAATATTTTAAATTCGATTAACTCTAGAAAATAAAGACGATTACGCAATATTTGAAAATTATAAAATCATGATTATAATTAAAAAATTATCTATTTAAATCATTATTTTCTTAACTAAATCATTTTAGAAAAACAAAATTTTTATTCAGTTTCAAGTTATGACTTTATTAACTTTAATAAGAAAATATTATAATTAAAAACTTACTAACTCAACAATTCCTATCCAAATTCTTATGAAAACTAATGCAAATTCAATTCGTATCGGCAATGTTATCGAATTTCAAAATCAATTATGGAGAGTCATAAAACGTGAACATGTTAAACCTGGAAAAGGTGGAGCTTATATCCAAGTTGAAATGAAAAATATAGTTACCGATAACAAAACCAATACTCGCTTTGCATCGAGTGAGGATGTAGAAATTGCCTATGTTGAACAACAAAATTATCAATTTCAATATTTCGATCGCGATGAAATTGTAGCAATGGATATGGAAAATTTTGAAACTCATAATTTTAGCAAAGATTTAGTTGGCAATGCATTTCCATTTTTAAAAGAAGAAATGAATATTCGTGTTGAATATTGCAATTCAAAACCAATTTCAATTTCTTTACCTGAACAAGTTGAAGCAATTATCGCTGAAGCTGAAATATCAATTAAAGGTCAAACTGCAACGGCATCTTATAAGCCAGCAACCCTGGAAAATGGCATTCGCATCATGGTTCCACCTTTTATTGAATCAGGCGAAAAAATTATTATCAATACTGAAGACTTCTCTTATGTAAGTCGAGCTAAGAATTCTTAATTGTAACAATGTATTTTTAAAAATGATCATTAATAACCAAGAAAATAAATTTACTTTTATTAAGATGTCTGCTTTAGGTAATGACTTCATTATTTTCGATTATCGTCAACAATATTTTTCTTTGAATTCTAAACAAATTTTAGAATTTTCTAATCGCAAAAATATTGGTTGTGATCAATTAATTATCATAAAAAAACCCAATCAAAATAATTCCAAAGAAACAGAAATTGATGTTGAAATGGAAATTTTTAATTGCGATGGCTCTATTTCCCCAACATGTGGAAATGCTACTCGCTGTGTAGCTGGTTTTCTTTTCGAAGAAAATCCTCATAAAAAAATTATTGTTATCCAAACTTTGGGAGGAATTTTAAATTGCCAAAAAATTAGCGAAAATTTAATTTCAGTTAATATGGGTAAAGCAAAGTTTTTGGATAATCTAAATTTTGATAAATATATTTTTAATTGCGTGGATGTTGGCAATCCCCACGCCGTTTGTTTTGTTGATAAAATGATCGGTAACGAAGATTTCTTCATTTTAGGTCCACAAATTGAAAATCATCAGCATTTCCCAAATAAAACTAACGTTGAATTTGCGCAAATAATCAATGATCAATTAATCGCAGTTCGCGTATGGGAGAGAGGTGTCGGTGAAACAATGGCTTGCGGATCAGGAGCTTGTGGAGTTGTCGCATTAGCTATAAAAAATAAATTTGTAAATTCTTCGAAAGTATTCGTAGAATTTACTCAAGGAAGATTACAAATTGAATATATTAATGATGAAATAATTATGATTGGCGATTATCAAAAAATTTTTTACGGTAAAATTGATGAAAAATTTTTTTCTTAATATCTTTTTAATTATATTTTTTAGTGTTGATTCCCTTGCGCTTAGCACTGAAGATAAATTAGAAAATGCCCAAGATGAACAAAGAGCAATGAATCTTTTTTTGCAAATACGTTGCTTGGTTTGCGCAGGTCAAGTCATCGAAAATTCTGATACGCAATTTGCCCATGACGTTCGCAAATTTGTTCGCAAAAAAATCAATGAAGGATTAAATGATGAAGAAATAAAAGCATATTTAATAAAAAATTTTGGCGATGAAATACTACAAACACCTACACTCAAATCCCAACCATTACTCTGGCTCTTGCCATTAATTTTTTTACCAATAGCTTTAATTTTTACATTAAAAAATTATCGAAAATTTATTTTTAACAACAATTAAAATTCTTATCAATTATGACAATTTTCCTTCATAATCATGATCTTCCTAGCGATATAAAATTTAACTCAGCAATAGCTATTGATAGCGAAGCAATGGGATTAAATATTTACCGCGATAGATTATGTTTAATTCAAATTTCAGCGGGTGATGGTAATGCACATTTAATAAAATTTAACGGAACTTATAATGCTCCAAATCTTAAAAGAATTTTATGTGACGATTCAATTCAAAAAATTTTCCATTATGCTCGATTTGACTTAGCGATAATATTTTATTATTTGCAAATAAATTTTAGGAATATTTACTGCACTAAAATCGCTTCACGACTTGCTAGAACTTACACCGATGCACATGGCTTAAAGAATATTTGTGAAGAATTACTTGGGATTGAAATATCAAAAAAACAACAATCATCAGATTGGGGTAATGCAATTCTTAGCGATAAACAACTTGAATATGCAGCAAGTGATGTGTTATATCTTCACCAATTGCGTGATAAACTTCAGCAAATGATAATTCGCGAAAACCGTCAAATAATTTTAAGTGAATGTTTTAAGTTTTTACCAACTCGTGTACTGCTTGATCTTCAGGGCTTTAGTAATATCGATATTTTCAGTCACGCATAATTGCAGTATATAAAGAAAGATTAAACGCGTAAAATTATCTTTAATAACGCTTGAATCAAAAAAGTATCCTTTAATTTGCATTTTATTAAAAGCGAAACGTAAAATAGCGATGTAAAATATAAAACATTACAAGCGATATGACAATATTGCAGTGAAACGCTAGAAGCTGGGAAAGACCAGTTTTAATCAAAAATAAAATTAATAAAGTTGAAAAAATATACATTACCCCATAAACAATAATCGCCCGAAATATCTCATAAAAACAAAAGTTTTTTTTCTTAAAGCTGAAAATTTTATGAGTTAAATAATTGTGAATTACACTAAAAATATAAAAGAGTGATATTTTTACTAAATCCATAATCAATATTTTGTAGAGTCCAAGACCAATTAAATAATTAAAAATAAAATTATAACCGCCAACCAATAGAAATCTTGATTTTTGGTTAGAAATAAACTCAATTAAGGTATTTTTATTGAGAAATTTATTAATTGTGTGTAATTGTGATAATTTATTTATTTCAAACATTTTTAATCAATTGTTGTTTTAATTCTTCAATCAATGATTTTGAGCTTATAAATGCGGATTCCACTCGACCCTGAATCAGCCAGTCCGAACATATAGCTAGTGAGTTTTTGGAATCATAGTAAAATTGCAAACCGCTTTGTTTACCAATATTAGCATATCTCCAAAGATGAATATCGCTATATAAAATATCACCAAGTTTACAATTTGAAGCACATTCAAATTCAGAAATCATTTCATTTTTAATAATCTCCAAGTCCTTATCAATATTATCTTTTGCCCATGAATTTCGTGATAATATTGTTAGAGAATTTGCTGAATTTCGACTTGGTTTTGAATTTTCAAAAGCTATCCAACTCAATTTTGAATTCTTTAAATAAGCACAATCCCAACTTACAGCTGGTTTATTCTTTAACCCAAGCATCAAAGCAAAACATGGAAGCATTTCCTTATTTTGTATATCGGCAAAATATTTAAAATTTTTTGGCAAAATTTCACAAGCTTGCTTGGGAGGAATAGTCAAAATTACTAAATCAAATTCACCGCAGGAATTATTTTTATCATCAAAAATTTCTAATAATTTTGGTTTTTTATTAATTTTGGAAATTCTTGTTTGTAATTTAATATCAAGGTCTTTAGCTAAATATTTTGCCAAGGAATTCATTTTTGGAGAAGCAATGAAATGCTTATTTTCTTCGCTCCATTCCCTTGAGTAACTAATTTTATTACCATCAATTTCAACAAAATTTGCTTGCCAATTTTCAATAATTTTTAGATCAATAAATTTTTGTAAATAAGTAATAAATTCTGGTGTTTTTGCGGTAAAAAATTGCGCACCAAAATCAAAAGAAAATTCATCTTTATAACGAGTTGACATTCTTCCACCTACTCCCCTAGCCTTTTCAAAAATTGTGATATTAGCAATTTCCTTTAATTCATTGGCAGTAATTAAACCAGAAATTCCTGCGCCAATTATTGCAATATTTTTACGAGTCATAATTAGTGAGTTTATAATTAATTTGAATAATTAATAGTTATAATTAACAAATGCTATTTATCTTAACAAGAAATTATTACTTTGAGATTATTACCTGAAATAAATTCAACTTTTTGTGAATTACAAACATTAGCAATATCAGCTCGAGCTCTCGTTAAATCCAGCTTAGAAGTAATTTGCAGGAGAGTAATTATTGATTTCATCGATAAATTTTTTTCAGATTTAAATTTTCTAACTTCAAAAATAATTGCCAAAACTTCATCGCCAATTTCAAAATATTTTTGATTTAATTGCAAATTATTTGGTAATTGTGCAGAATTTTTTCGAGCATGAATTGAAATATTTTTATTAAATTCTTCAGCAAAAATTTTACTATAAATTTCTTCGCAAATATGCGGAATAATTGGTGCAAAAAGTTTTAAAATATTTTTTAAGCATAAAAATAATGTTGCTAGCGAACTTAATTGTTTAGCGATAATCTCATTTTTTTGATCAACGTTAAGCTCAATATTTTCTAGTATTTGCGCTGATAATCCATATGATCTAACTTTACAAATTTCCAAATAATTATCGCAAAAATAATGCCAGAAAAATTCCTCAACAACTTCACGAGCTTTAGCATATTCAAAAATTTGAAATTGCTCATTATATTTTTTGATGACCAAATCAAGACGATTCAAAATCCACAAATCCAAATCTTCAGTAATAAATTCAACTAATTTTTCATCGCTAATTTGATGGATATTTTGGTTTAATATCGCAAAATGTTGGCTACAAAATTTTGCCGAATTAAATAATTTAGTAATTAATTTTTGACCAATTTTAAAAGTTTCTTCACTAAAAGTAATATCGGCACCAAGACTAGAGGCTGAAGCCCAATAACGTATTACATCCGCAGATTTTTCAGAAATTAATGCAAGTGGCGTTACCACATTTCCCTTCGATTTACTCATTTTAGTTTTATCCGATGCCAAACACCATCCTGAAATCATCAAATTTTTCCACGGAATTGTAATTTCAAGATTGGAATTTTCTTGTAATTTTTTACAACCATCTTGATTTTTTATTTCTTGACCTTTCTCATCTTTAACAATTTCTAAACTGTGTAAATAACTTTTTACAATTGTATAAAATGCCCAACTTCTAATGATTTCATGAGCTTGAGGACGTAAATTGGCAGGAAATAATTTTTCATGACGTTTTTTATCAAAACAAATTTCACTAGAAATTCCTTTACTTGAGAGCTGAGGAGAAATTGACGAAGTTGCCCATGTGTCCATAATATCAGTTTCGGGAGTAACAATCCAAAATTCTTGATTGAGATCTTTAATAATTTTTTTACCTCTATCATCATCATTTAATTTTTCTCTAAATTTATTTATAATCTCTTCATCATTTTCATTTGGTAAAAAATAGCCTTGCGGAATATCATTTTCAGGATCAACTGGCAGTTGATGAATTGAAGCAATTACTGTTTTATAAGCCAAGTCAATTTCAAAGGATTTTTCATTTGGATTTGTAAATTTTACTTGCGTTAAATTATCACTATTAGCATTTTTAAGATGCCAGACTGGAAATTTTACCCCAAAAAATCTTTGCCTTGAAATACACCAATCTCGCGAAAGCCCTTCAATCCATTGATCAATTCGCACACGCATATATTCAGGATACCAATTGCATTGATGAGCTTTTTGCTTTAATTGCTCTTTTTTGTCAGTTATTTTAACATACCATTGCAATTTGCATTTAATTTCAATTGACAATCCAGATCTTTCAGCGCATTTAACTGCATGATTTATTTTTTCAGATTTAATAAAAATTGGAAAATTATTAGCAATTGAAGATTGGTTTGAAAAAGATTGGTTTGAAATTGAGGATTTTATCAATTCAGCTGATTGACTGTTACCAAAACTCCCTCCTTGAGGGATTAGATTAAAGATGGAAGAATTCGATAATAATTCAAGAATTATTTTTTTAACATCTTTAATTTTTTTATTAGTTATTTGCTGATAATTTTTAATAAATTCAGCTGAATCTTTTTTGTAATCAATAAATGATTTATTATCCATTATAAATTCAAGACTATTAGGACTAATAATTGCATAATCATTCTTCCAAGATTCCTTCATCGCCTTCAAATCTTCATCATCTTCTAGATTTTGCTCATGAAGATTTATAAGATTTATTAATAAACCATTATCACTAATAATTTCACGAAGTGGTAAATTATATTTCTTCCACCATTCAACGTCAGTATCATCGCCGAAAGTGCAACACATTACCACTCCAGTTCCTTTGTTAATTTGTACAGAATTATCAGCAATAATTGGAACTTTAACGCTAAAAAGCGGAGTAATTGCAAAAGATCCTGTATTGCCTTGGTAACCCTGTTGCTGGAATTTATTTTTATCTAAAATTAAATGCTGATATCGCTGATCTTCACCATTTATCATTACTGCAACACAAGCTGGAAGTAGCTCGGGACGTGTAGTCATAATTTCAAGTGGATAATTTTTATCAGCAATTTCTTTTAATGAATCATTGGCAATTGCAAAATTAAGAAAATGCATTTCACCTTCTAAATCCTTATCGATAATATCGGCTTGCGCTAGGGCAGTGCGATCAGAAATATCCCAATAAACCGGTTGGGATTTTTGTTCGACTAAACCTTTGTTAAATAAATCAATAAAAGAAGCTTGAGAAATTTTTTGAACTTCCGGCGAAATAGTTTGGTATTTTTGCTCCCAATCAACCGATAAAGCGATTTCGTTAAATAGATTTTCAAATTCTTCTTCAGCTTTTTTAACAACTTCTCGACACTTTTTAACAAAATATCCGCGACCATTTTCATATTCATAAATTCCAGCTTTTTTACCGATTTCTTTTTCAACTAATCTTTCGGTTGGTAGACCATTATCATCAAAGCCCATCGGATAAAAAACATCTTTGCCTTGCATACGATTATAACGCGCAACAAAATCCGTTTGGGTATAAGAAAAAATATGACCCATATGTAAAACCCCTGAAACCGTAGGAGGAGGAGTATCAATTACAAAAGTTTGCTCTTTATTTGAATCATCACAAAATTGGTAAATCTTTTTTTCTTGCCAAAAATTTTGCCAAAATTTTTCAGTTATTTTGGCATCATATTTATCAGCAAGTTTTTGAATTTTATCATCATCATTTTTTACTTCTTGCAATATTACTTCCGCAGTTTTTTTTGGGTATTTGGTCATAATAAACTATTTTAATTCTATGATTTCGATAGTAAAATTTCCAACACTTTGTAGATAGATTTTATCATCAACAACAATTGGCGAATGTGAAATTTTCTTACCAATGTCAATGCTATTTTCAATATTACCATCAAGTGGCGAAACCGCAATTAAAACACCATCATCACGAGAGATCAACAATTTATTTCCTGCCATGATTAGACCATTATAAATAAATTTTGTTGCAGGTTTTTTGATATTTTTATAAGCAGGTAATTGCTTAATTAATTTAATTTTTGAATTAAGGCGATTAATGGCGATGAGTTTATTTTCAAGATTTATAACGTAGAGATAGTCCTTGGCTAACCAAAAATTGGATATTCCAGCAATTTGTTTTTTCCAGATTTGCGAACCATTTTTAATATTTATAGCCTTCATTAATCCACCATTGCCAATTGCATAAGCAACATCATTTTTTACCAAGATATTAGCATCAACATCGTTAAGATAAAAATCAGAAGTAATCGCTTTATTTAAATTTAAATCTTGAACCCAAATTACTTCGCCAGATTTTCTATTGAGTGCATATATCTCGCCCGAAGAGTAAGCAACCAAAATTTTATCCTGATAAATTACTGGCATTGGCGTACCCAAAATTGCCGTGGAACGATTTACTCCCATATGGCTAAAAACTAGCTCACCATTTTCAACATTAAAACAATAAAGATGATTATTATCACTTGCCACATAAAGCAAATTATCGCTAACTATTGGCTTTGATGATAGAATAGCACTAACTTGTTTTTGCCAAATAATTTTACCATTTATAGCATCCGCAACTGAAATATGATTAGAGCCAATTGTTGCAAAAATTTTATTATTAGCAAAACTAATTTGAGGAATGCGATAATTTTTTACAGTTTTTTTGTCAAAAATTTGCGATTCAAAAATTTGCTTTTTGGTTTTTAAATCATATCCCAAAAGCTCTCCTGAGGAATCTAAGAAATAAATCTTTTCCTTAAAAATTATAGGCTCATAGTGAAAATTTTCAAATTTTGATGAGGCATAAAAAAATGATTTTGCCCAAGATTTTCTGATATTAAACTTATTTTTTCTATTGAATAAAAAACTATTATTTGGCTGGTAATTTTTTTCAATATTTTCATTAACTTGGTTTAATGCAGTTAATGATCCAAGAAAGTTATGATTGGGTTTTATTTCTGGCAAAGAAATTGGGATGTTTTGTAAATTTTTATCTATCTCAAGTGAATTATCTTGAACATATGCCAATACGGCTTTGGACTTGTCATAATCTTGATCCTTCGAACATGATCCAATTATAAGGCTCGCAAAGATAGCAAAAAATAAAAAATAGTTTTTTTTTAAAATAAAATACATTGATTTTAATTGAAAATTTTATTTATTTTTTGAGTTTTTTTCTTCAAGATTTTTTGACTCTTGATTTGCGCTTTCAGAAGATTTATTAGAATCTTCAGATTTTAATTCACTATCTTTTTTTAATGATTCTTTCTTTGATTTTGATTCTTCCACTTCCTCTTTGAAACCTTTTTGAGCAAGCATTTTCTTAGCATCTTGAGCTCGCGCTTTGATAGCTTTGTCAGCTTTAGCATCGTTAATAATTTCAGCAAAAACCTTGTTTGCGACTGCTAAATTATTTTTCTGCATTTCATAAAATCCTCTTTGTTCAGCAATGTAAAATTTAAGTTCATGAGATTTTTTATAAATTTTATTTATTTTTTCAGATAAATCGGTTTTCATTAATTCATCATCCGATAGCCATGTGCTAATAGCTAATAATCCAGCTAAATCGCTAAGATAATCATTACAGCTAAAGCAATTATTTACTGAAAAATAAATTTCTCCCGCTTCTTTCTTGTTACCTTCCTCAATTAAAAAACCAGCATAACGAATTGAAGCAATTGCCGAAACATTGGCTGGAACAAATTTAGATTTATGAATTTGCAATAATTTTTCTTTAGCAGTTTTTATATCGCCAGTTTGTTGCGCAAGTAATGATTCATGCATAATTGCTGAATATTTTTTGGCTTGGGAATTTTCAAAAATACAGTAAACGCCATATGACGATAGTAGTATCGCGCTAATAATTACAGATTTTAAAATTATATTTTTATTAGCACATAAAAAATTAACTGCAGACTTTTTATTGGCCTTGTTCTTAACGTGTTTAATAGCTTTAATTATTCTTTTTGGCATATATTATAAATATTTTATTTTATTATTAATTAACTATAATTATTTAAAGTTATTTTTTAAATTTCAAAATTTTTTTTTAAAAATTATTGATTAATTAAATCAATAAAATTTTGAATTTGAAGAAATTTATGCAATCGTTTGTAAACAACAATCAATTGTATTTTTAAGTAAATAGCTAATGGTCATAGGACCAACGCCACCTGGAACTGGAGTAATTGATCCAGCAACTTTTTTTACTCCTTCAAAATCGACATCTCCAACTAATCGATATACACCATCAACATTGATTCTATTGATACCAACATCAATAATCGTAGCATGTTTTTTTACCATTGACGCAGTAATCAGATTAGCTTTTCCAGCAGCAACAATAATGGCATCAGCATTTTGACATTCCATGCTTAAATCCTTAGTACTTCGATTAGCGACACTAATTGTACAATTTTCAAGCATTAACAATTTTGCAAGTGGACTTCCAACAATGTTTGATGATCCAATCACTAGAGTTTTTAATCCTGCCAAATCCTCACCATGAACTTCCTTAAGCAAATGCAAACAGGCAAGAGGAGTGCATGGGACTATAGCTTTGTTCTTTCCTTCAATTTCACCAATTGATAATTTTCCGGCGTTGATAACATGAAAGCCATCAACATCTTTACGAAAATCAATGGCGTGAATTATTTTTTTACTATCGATATGACGCGGTAAAGGCAATTGAACTAAAATTCCATGAACTTTTTTATCGGCATTTAATTCGTTGATTTTAGCGATTAAATCATTTTCAGAAATATCGCTAGCAAGTTTAAACTGGATAGAATTCATACCTACAGCATGAGCTGATTTCTCCTTATTGCTAACATAAATTTCACTAGCTGGATCATTTCCAACAAGAATCACCGCAAGAGTTGGAGTAATTTGATAATTTTTTTTAATATCACTTACCTGAGATGCTATTTTACTACGCATTTCATGGGCGATTTTTTTGCCATCAATAATTTTTGCAGTCATTAATATTTTTTTTGTTTTAGAAAAATTTTCTTTATTTTCACTGTTTAAAAAATCTAAATCAAGCTAAAATTTCAGCAAGAAATGCTTGGTCGAGATCATTTTTTTTATGCTTATCTTTAAACTCTTTAGGAGATCCAGTGAAGCGTATTTTGGCATCATGAAGCACGGCAATTTGATCACAAATTTCATCCATATCCGCCAAAATATGTGAACTAAAAAAAATTGTTTTTTTAAGTTTTTTATAATTTATCAATTCTTTTTTTAAGGCAATTCTTGCTTTTGGATCAAGTCCTGACATAGGCTCATCTAAAATTATTAAATCAGCATTTGATAAAAATGTTGCGAGCAATCCTAATTTTTGCATCATGCCTTTGGAATATTTAGATATTTTCAAATCAAGAGCCTGAGGATCTAAATCGAGATTTTGACAAATTGCCTTAAGATTATGTTTAGAAAATTTATTTGAATTACTAGATTGGCAATTTTTATAAAATCCCAAGGCAAATTCCAAAAATTCAAAACCTGTTTGATGAATTGCTGGTTGAAATTTTTCAGGTAAATAACAAATTTTTTGGCGAGATTTTGGTAATATTTTTGATACTCCAAAAATTTTAACTTCGCCACCATCTTGATCCAACAAATCAAGAATAATTTTTATCAAAGTAGTTTTACCCTGCCCGTTTAAACCAATGAAACCAAAGATTTCACCATTATTAACAGTAAAATTAATATCGTTTAATACTGTTTTGTTAAAAGTTTTTGAGATTTGTGAAATATTAAGAGGAATCATTATCAGGCAATATATTTTGTTTATAATTATTGACTTTGTTTACTTTCAATTAATTTTGGAATTGCGAGTAATGCGATCTGATATCCTGCAACGCCAAGCCCTGATATTACAGCGTCAACCACATTACTCAAATAAGAATGATGACGAAAATCTTCACGTTTAAAAATATTAGAAATATGTAGTTCAATTTTTGCACCATTGAAAATTTCAAGAGCATCGCGAATCGCAACAGAAGTATGAGTATATCCAGCCGCATTAATAATTATTCCATCAAAAATATCAACAGCATTTTGGATTAAATCAATAATCTCTCCTTCATCATTGGTTTGTTCGAATGTCAATTCAACTTCGATTTCACTAGCTAGCAATTGACATTGATGTTCAATTTTTTGTAAGCTACTATTGCCGTAAATCTTTGCATTACGCAAGTGAAGTAAATTTAAATTTGGACCATTTATTATTAAAATTTTTTTCATAATTTTTAATTTTGGTTATTCATTATTCTCTTTGGCGTTATCGGCAATTTCAATTTTGATATAATAAAAAATCGTAATTGGAATTGAGAAAGCGTAAGTTATGCCGATAATTGCCAAGGTAAGCCATGGCTTAACAATTAAGCCAATAATTATCGAGCCAAGTATCATCAAAGTAACATAAGCGAATTCATTACGAATAGGAATTTTTTTTATCGAAATTGTTGGAACTCGACTCGCTAAAAAAACTGCTAAAACCGAAACATAAGTGATAACAATTAATGGATTAGTATAAAAACCATCGCCAAATTCAAAATGTAAAACCAAAGGAAGCAATGCCAGTGCAGCTCCAACTGGAGCAGGAATTCCCTTAAAAAAATATTTCTCAAGAATTGGATTGGTAGATTTACGACTTAAATCAACATTAAATCTTGCTAAACGAATAACCATACAAATCGCAAAAAACAAAACCATTGCCCAATCAAAACCTTTTACATCCTGATAAGTATTAACCCAAAAATATATTACAAATCCTGGAACGACTCCGAAATTTACAAAATCAATTAACGAATCTAGCTGAGCTCCAAACTCACTAGAAGAATTTAAAAATCGAGCTAATCTTCCATCAATTCCATCCATAAATCCAGCTACTAAAAGCAAAATTGTTGCGTAAATAAAATCTCCAGCTATGGCAAAACGAATTGCCGTTAGCGTAAGACATAAACTTGAAATTGTTACCAAATTTGGTAATAATGAAAAGAGTGTTCTACTATGCCTTTCTTTACTTAAAGCATTTTTTTTTAGGATAGTTTTTTTCATAGTTATTGCCAAGTATTTTGTTGTATTTTTTACTGTGTTTTTTTAAATAAACCATAATTTAAAAAATTAGCTTTAAAAAAATTTTAAGAAATCTTTGCAATATTTTTTAAAGCATTTTAGTTTTATTTGCCTAAATAAAAATGCAACCTTTAACTTTTTAATTTTTTTCTAATGTCCAAAAAATCTCTTGCCAATTGTTTACGTTTTTTAGCTATTGACGCTGTGCAAAACGCTAATTCAGGTCATCCAGGAATGCCGATGGGCATGGCTGATTTTGCAACAATTTTATTTTGCGAATTTCTAAAATTTAATCCCAAAGACCCCAAATGGTTAAATCGCGATCGCTTTATTTTATCGGCAGGACATGGCTCAATGCTTTTATACGCGTTACTTTATCTTACTGGCTACGAAGATATTTCGCTTGATGATATAAAAAATTTTCGGCAACTCCATAGCAAATGTGCAGGTCATCCAGAATATGGTGAATTAGCTGGAATTGAAACTACAACTGGTCCACTTGGGCAAGGTCTTGCCAATGCTGTAGGAATGGCAATTTCGGCAAAATTGTTGCAAGCAAGATTTTCAAATGAAATGTTTGATCATAAAATTTATGCATTGGTTGGGGATGGTTGTTTAATGGAAGGAATCTCTCAAGAATCTCTATCACTTGCTGGACACCTTGAACTCAACAACCTCGTGGTGATTTGGGATAATAATTCAATTTCAATTGATGGAAACACCTCGATTGCAACTTCCGAGAATATGAGATTACGCTTTGAGGCTCTAGGTTTTAGTGTTATTAGTATTGATGGTCACGATCATGATCAAATTCGCAATGCTTTAAATGTTGCGCAAAATTCTACACAGCCTTTTTTAATCGATTGCAAAACAACAATTGGCTTTGGATCTCCCAATAAAGCAGGAAGTGAAAAATGTCATGGCTCTCCGCTTGGAGCTGAAGAAATAGCCAAAACTCGTCAACACTTAAACTGGAATTTTCAACCATTTGAAATTCCAAATGAAATGCTTTTAGAATTTAGAAATTCCCATTTAAGATGCCAAAAAGATTATCAAAAATATAATGAAAATTTTCATAATTTATCTTCGCCAATAAAGGCTGATCTTGAAACAATTATTCATAAAAAATTTAGTAATGATTTTTTGGAAAAAATTAAAAATTTTTATAAATCAATTAAAGAAAAAAAATCCAACCAAGCAACTCGCAAATCATCACTTGATGTTTTAGAATTTTTAACTAGTGAAATTTCAGGATTAATTGGTGGATCAGCTGATCTTACCGAATCAGTATTAACTAAAACATCGAGCACCAAAGCGATTTCCAAAGATGATTTTTCAGGTCGTTATATTCATTACGGAGTTCGCGAACATGCAATGTCTGCAATCATGAATGGCATATCTTTGCATGGCAATTTTATTCCGTATGGTGGAACATTTTTAGTTTTCAGCGATTACTTAAAACCTGCGATTCGTCTTTCAGCGTTAATGCGTAAACAAGTTTTTTATGTATTTACCCATGATTCAATTGGACTTGGCGAAGATGGTCCAACTCATCAACCAATTGAACATTTGGCGATGCTTCGCTCAATCCCTAATCTTCATGTTTTTAGACCTTGTGACAGCGAAGAGACTTTAGCATGTTATGAATTAGGTTTACAAAAACAAAATTCACCATCGGCTTTTGTGTTTAGCAGACAAGTTTTAAATTTTGTTGAAAAAGATAATAGAAATTATCACCGCGGAGGATATGTCATCAAAGCTGAAAATTCAAAACAAAAACTTGATGCAGTTTTAATTGCCACTGGTTCAGAAGTTCAAATTGCAATTAGTGCGCAACAAAAATTACAAACTAAAAACATTAATTGTCGAGTTATTTCAATGCCCTGTTGTTCAATCTTTTTAGAACAGGATTTGCAATATCAACAGCAAGTTTTGGGTGATAAGAATATTTTACGAGTTGGAGTTGAAGCAGGAATCCGTCAGGGTTTGGAGCGCTTCATTAACGATGGAATATTCATTGGCTTAAATAGCTTTGGAGCATCGGGTAAAGCTGAGGATTTATTTAAATTTTTTAAAATTACTGATGATGAAATTGTTGAAAATGTCAAAAAACATTTACAAAAATAATCATATATTTTTATCTATTTTTATCGATTAAAATTAAAAACTGTTTATTTTAAACAGTTTTCAATATTATCAACAAGATTTAATAAAATAACTGAATAGCCATTAAGACTTAACTTATTTTCACTATTATTGATTATATGGTTTAAGCCAACAACATCAAGCTTTTGAAAATTTATCTGATAATTTTTTGCTATTTTTAAAGCACTATTTTTTTCATCATTTATATCGCCAAATAGACATTTAATTTTATTATTTTTCACGATCTCATCGAGAGATTTTAATTTGTTAATTTTGACATCAATTGCATGATCATAATCAATTATTAAGACTGGCGAAAACTTAAAATATTTTTCAAAATATTGATAACAATCATGATAAAAAATAAAATTCTGGTCTTTGATTTTAATTAATTTTTTATTTATCAAATCTATTGTAAATTGATTTTCTTGTTTAAATTTTTCTAAATTTTGTTGATAGAATTGACAATTTTTTTGATCTTTTATGCATAATTTTTTAACAATAGATTCGGCAATTAATTCAGCATTTTCAGGGTTTAGCCACAGATGGAAATCAAAGATTTTAAATGAATTTCTTGTTTTAAATAAAGTTAATTTTTCAACATTGCTAACTTCAAAATTCTTATCTTTAATGGAAGAATTTTGAATAAGTTTAAATAAAGTTTTTTCGTAATTTTTATCAATCATAAAAACCAAATCAGCTTGCTGTAAAACCTTGACATCATCGCTTTTGAGTTGATAATTATGTTCTGAAAAATTGCTTTTAAATATTAAAAAATTATCAGCTTTATTGCCTGTAATACTCAAGATAATTTGATAAAGCGGATTTATTGAACTAACAATCTTAAGTTTTTTTTCTTTACTTTGTTGATCTGAAATAATCAAATTATCATCAGCGTAAATCTTTTCAAAACATAGAGCCTGAATGATTAAAAGTATAAACAAAAATTTTCTCATAAATGAATCTTATTGAATTAAAAAAAATTAGTTTAAAAATTAATCAAGAAAAAATCATTAATGATATTTC
>Ga0114971_10001496_pt1 | contig 15946 bp, 15 predicted proteins | sample M_140625_MF_Meta_FD_87320 | JGI IMG/M metagenome (GOLD analysis project Ga0114971, IMG submission 87320) | Freshwater microbial communities from Lake Montjoie, Canada to study carbon cycling - M_140625_MF_MetaG | ecosystem: Environmental > Aquatic > Freshwater > Lake | place: Lake Montjoie...
ACTTAAATTAGAGAAGCCGTGGTGTTTATTCTTATCAGAAAAAAGAGATGGTATTAAAGCGATTGTATTTAAATGATTTATTTTGGACTGAGATTGATTTTTGACGTAATTGGGCACATCGCTTATTAAAAACTGACTCTCACCATCATTTTTTGGATTGAGTCTTACCCAAGGGATCACCACATTGTCATATTCGTTTAGCACGGACTGGAAGACATTGTCAGAGTTCTTATTATTTAAATCCTTTTCTGCGAGGAGCATATTTAGATAAACAGTAGAAACGTGTGCATCTTCTAAATTTGCAATTAATTCAGCTGTTAACTCCCTAGGCCATGGCCATCGACCGTATTTTTGGCTTAATTCAGCAATACTTTTTTCGTCGATATCAACAATGAGTATTTGGTCGCTAGCTTTAGGGCTACTTAATCTATTTCTGATGACGTAATCATAGGTGCTTGATTTTACATTCTCATCACTAAGAACGAGTAGTAGTGATATCACCATAAAAATAATAAAGCCCAGCCCTAGAGAAATATAAAAAGGAAATCGATGCTTTCTTGCGTAGATGCCTAAAATAAAAGCAATGGGTTTAAACAAAAACTCTGGATTTAAATATTTCTTAAGGGTTTCCGATAAAAATTCAATTAAATTTTTTAACAATTTAATTATTCTCTTATTTGAGCTTTAGATTTTTGTTTTAATCGCTGAGTCAAAGCGAACTTTGGTCTTGTTATTTTTATTAGACTCACCAGCAAAAGCTTCGGCACAGCAAGCCCCAAGCGCTTGAAGTCTTTGGGTGGGATGCGGATGGGTGGTTAATAAGAATGACATGGCTTGAGATTTTTCTGTGGCTTTTTTCTCAAGCATACTCAAAACATCAGCCATAGCAGAAGCGTCATATCCTGATTTTGATAAGATAAGGGTCGCCTCGCGGTCGGCTTCAAACTCTGATTGTTTATCTAAACCTCTTGAGAGAAGTAGCGTGGATGCATTAGACAAAGCCTCAAGGTCACTGGTACCTTTATCATTGAGTGATTTAGAGGTAAATTCTGCGAGCATTTGTTTTTTTACCACCTTTATATAATGATTAAATTTAACGTGCGCAATTTCATGGGCTAAGACCGCCGCAAGCTCATCCTCTGAATCGAGTTCCTTTAATAAACCCTTAGTTACAAAAATAAATCCACCCGATGCCGCAAAGGCATTAATGTCATCGCTTTGCAGAATTCCAAACGTCCACCTGTATGCATTTAGCTGGTAATTTTTAGCTAAGGTCTTGCCAAGCAGGTTGATATAAGCATTCGCCGCCTGATCTGTTAAGGGTGGGCTTGATCCCAATATTTTTGCAGAGGTTCTGAAACCAATCTCGTACTGAAATTTTGGGTCGTCATACTTCTTTAATTGTTCTGCGAGTGCTTGTAGATCTTGATCAGCAAAGCTTAGTGCGCTTAAGAAGAAAATAAATACAATAAGAAAAAATTTACCAATCTTTGTCATCGCCGTTTTCTTTCGCGAACTTGCTTGCTTTCTTATTACCCGCCGTACTATTTTTAGACGCTTCAGAGTTCTCTGTATTGCCCGATAATGTTGTTTTTACAGCCTTAATTTGTGGTGTGGATGACTTTGGGGTAAGGCCTCCGCTAACCATAAAGCTTGTAACATCAGAATCTTTAATAAGTTCGCTATTTTTTATTGAAGTTTCAAGAGCCGTCGTATTTGGCTTTGACCCTTTAAGCTCTTCTGGGGAAAGGCCTCTTACTCCTGCTGTATTAACAATGTTGCCATTAGCAGCTCTTCCGGTAGATAAGGGATCTATATTATTAGAGATGTTTGGCAATTCAATGTCATTTAATTTGAGCCAGCCCGATTGACCATTCAAATCAACTTTCACCCAAAAACCCTTTTTTTCTATTATTTTTATGGTTTTTTTTGCTTCAATTGAAATTGAGTTGCCCGAAGTGGTTGAAGCGTCTTTGAAAAGGACTGTATTCTTTAAAACGATGGCCTCTTGAGCGATCGTGTTAAAAGATAAAAAAAGAAGGTAAAAAAATAAAAAATTATTTAAATTTATTAAAGAAATCATCTTCTTTTTCATTTGAGTTTTTTTCTTTTGAGCTAGATTTTTTTTGATCCTTGTTATGAGCGTTTGAGGATGATTCTTTATCTTCATGTTGTTCTGATATTTCGGTTGTTGAGTTAGAGAACTTATGATCCATATAATCTCTAATAGAGCCCCAGTTAAAAATAATTAGGAATCCTAAAATTATTCCAATAATTAAATTCATAATCTATTCTCCTCGTCGATTGTTTTGCAATTACCGTTAAAAAATTGTGCACTAGGCGTATAACCCATATTTATATATGCTAAAAAAAGGTCAGATTTGTCAGGGGTAAACATTAGTATTGCTAAAGAAGCTCGCGGTGTTTTTACCCTATAAAGGTCAGACAACACCATAAATGGTTTGTCTTTAATAACCGCTGTATTCATTTGAATGCTTGAATTTTTTTTACCTCTAACAGATATATCTACGGGAATTAAAGTGCCAAATTTGATAGATTCTGGAAGCGTGAAATGAATATCTGTCCTATTTTGCATGTCTGCTGATAGATAGCTGCAATGATATTCTGAATTTGCTAATGCGTTAAAGCTTAGTAAGGACAATAAAAAAAATAAGCAAATTACTCTCAATTAGATTTTTAATTCAATTTAGAAATCAGTATTTATTTTTTCAGTGTAAGATTCGGGAGATCCTGAACGTGTCTGAGGGCCTTTTTGTTTGACTTCATTGCCATTCGATTGATTTGATCCGTTGGCACCAGAGGCTTTAGCCGCAGCATTATTATTTTTATTTGCTATTGAGCCTGACACTGCTTCTTGAGCTGCATTCTTAGAGTCACAACTTTGGCCAATAATTACTCTTGCTTCACCTTTTTGGATATTCACTTCGGATGCTAAAATTTCAACTCCTTGTAAGTAGGCATCACAAGTTCTTCCTGTGCTTGATTTTGTTGCTCTGCCACCTTCTGAAGAAGACCCAGAGGTTCCATTGCTATTTTTTTTGCCTTTGTCTGTGCTTCTAGAGCCCGTTGTATCCGCACCGTAATACATGCATAAACTTTGGTTTGCTATATCTTCTGCAGCATCAAGAGCGGCATCTACATCTTCTGCATCTGGCGGATTTCCATAAACAACAGCGGTAGCAGAACACATGATTCGAGCGCTACAACTTGGTGAAGGATCTCTGGTACAACCTCTTTTTTTAGGTTCTTTTGTAGTGGTTTTTTTAATTTCTGCATTTTTTAATAATTCAGGTTCACTGCCATCCACTTGAACTTCATCTTTTGATTGTGCCGCATACAAAAAAGAGTTTGTTGCTAATAAAAAGACTGCCAAAAACGCTACTGACATGTAGTTAGATTTTTTCTTTAAAAGAAACATTTTTTATAATCCTTTTAATTCTTACTAATTAAATTTACTATTAGACAATTACCTAACTAACTTTACTATAAATCCAATGAAAAATACTATCAAAATAGCAAATTTATTCAAATTAATTATTATTTTCCTTATCAGCTTTTTTTTGTTATTAAGCGAAACTTGTAATGCTGAGCTTAAGCAAAAGGAGGTTATAACCTTTGGCCAAGCTTCAACCGAATCTGATGCGATTAACAATGCTCTTATTAGAGCTGTGGCTCAAGTTAAAGGGCTTGCAATTAATTCAAATGAAATTACAGAAATAAGATATAAAGTGGAGAACGCTCAAAAAACCTCAGGAAGGGATATGAGGAAAAATATACAAACTGCGACTGGCGGAGTAATTTCAAAGTATGAAATTTTGAGTACAGATAAAGATGAAAATGGTCTGTTTAAGATTCAAATTAGAGCGACAATCCCTTATTATGAAGCTGGAAATCAAATCAATAGACTAAGATTAGCCATTGCCCCAATGCGCATATCAAATAAAGTAAGCAACAATCGTACTGCCAAGGATTTTATTGAGTCATGGAATAACACTTTAGAAGAGAGTTTAGTTCAAACAAGAAGGTTTGCAGTTGTTGATAGGTCTTTTGGTAATGAAATTGATAATGAGCTTAAAAGTTACATGGACCAAGGATTTAATATCAGCGAGCTTGCGCGTATTGGCCAAAAAATTGGAACTGATTATTTGATTGTTGGCGAAGTTAGAAAATACAATATTTCCGATAAGTCTGTTTACAACCCTTTAGATGATACCAAAATTGCAAGATCAGCTTTAAATGTTGATGTTTCATTAAGAATAGTAGATGTAGCCACAGGGCAGATAAAATTTGCAAAGAGCTACGATTCACCAAATAAGGCAGTCACAGATATTATAAATGCTATATATCCTATGGTGATTTTATCTACAGATAATTTTAATGTTGTAATTGGAAGCGGTGGGGATGAGCTTAAAATTGGTTCGCGATATCGAGTTATGGCATTAGGAAAAGAACTTAAAGATCCTTACACCGGGGAGAGTTTGGGTAAGCAAGAAGTTTTTGTTGGTGAAATTGAAATTACAGATGTGCAATTTAAAACCAGTCAAGCAAAGATTTTAAAAGGACAAGATAAAATTATTGAAAGCCTTCCTAATGGCCTAATTATTAGGCCTTTAATAAACAGCCAACAATCAAGCAGTCCAAAAACGACCAAAGAAAAAACAGGTAAAAAAACAGAAGAAAATGGCGATCAAGATTGGTAATTTATCTCACTTTTTTAGCGTTTAATTGATCCACAAGTTGCTTGCCCGTTTCTTTTGCGGCAAGATTTAATGCGTTTTTAGTGGCCACGGATTGATTGGGGCCCATACCAGAAAATTGGACGGGGCCAACGGACCCAATCTTTCTTGGTAAGGGGTTGGCGCTGATATCCCATAGTTGAGCTGTTACTGACACAAAAACTCTTTGATTTCCAGAGACCGGATCCACATCATTCACCCCAGCATCAAGGGTGCCGATCGCAAAAAATTGAATACCACACTCTTTGGCTGCATTGATAATCTTTGTTCTTGTTTGAGCGCTTAACTCATCATTGTCCACATATTCCTTTTGGAATTGACTTGAAGCTGGCGCGTTGCAGTTCCCAACAATGTCGTCGTAGCTCGCGTAATTAATACCTGCTGAAGTTAGAGCGTCACCCATAGCAGAGTCGACATCTCTTGAGCTTGATACAGCGTAAGTAACCTTATCTTCTTGGGACAATCGGCTGCCACCCGTTGTTTTTTCTTTTGTAGCAGAAACAGTAGTTCCATCAGCAGAGTCTTTGACGGAATTAGAAGTCGACGCTTTTTCTTTAGTGGTCACACGCTGATCAAATTGTTTTAACGAGGTGGCTTTTCTCGCTGTAAATAAGAAAGAAAAGGCTGACTCATTGGCAGCGTCATATTTTTGACCCGATGCTGCACCTAAATTCGCTGATTGAAGAAATTGGTCGAGCGCTCCAGAATTGAACCCAGCTCTAATGATCACTGAATATGTTTTAGTTTCTTTATCTACCTTTTGATCAACAATCTGAAAGTCTGTAATAAATTTTTCTAAGTTCGCACTCACTTCTTTTTCGTTACTAAGAAGCATTTGTTGTTTGGCAGTGTTAAGCGTAGCAGTGTAGTTTTTCCATGCGCTTAATTTTGCAGCATCCACAGCTTTCTTCTTTTCGTCACTTGAAGGATCTTTTGAAAATAAAGCCCCGTCAAAAGGTATTGTTCCAATACCCTTTTGTTCTATTCTGTCTGCAAAAGCATTAAATGACAGTAAAGCAAAGAAAAGAAAAATAATGGATTTTTTCATAATAAATATTCCTTAAATTAGTTTTAAATTACCTGCATTTATTAATGATATCTTCAAAGTTCTTTAGCTGGTCTTTGACGTTAGGCGTATTTGTTTTGTCAGAAAGAAACTGTTCGTCCCTAATAGAAATTTGTTCTGACACATTTTGAAATAACTTTTTCTGTGATCCCATCCAAGATGGCCAGTCGTCTTCTATTTTAAGCTTGTAACTTTTTGGCACTTGAATTTCAAATTTGTTAGCGAATTTAAATTCTGACTTAACTTCATCTTTGACATCGCCAAATCCAGCTCTAACAACTTTGAGCGTTACAAATGCTCCGTAAATATAACCGTCATATACATTATTGTCGATATAAGTTTTTTTGAATTCGCGAATAAGAATATCTATTGCAAAATCTGGCGGAGGAATTTTAATATCAAAATTTGTATCGCTAAATCGAGCAATCATTCCATTCTTACTTGATCCAATAGCTTGACCAACAGCATAGGGAAGGACTGGCACCTTTTGATATTTTGAAAGATAACTTTCAAAATTTCTGGCAGTCTCAATTTTTAAATTTTTAACATTTTTAATATATCTTGAGTTAGTAATTTGACCTTGCACGATAGGGTCTATATCTACATTTCTGATTTGAAGTTTATTGTAACTTTTAGCTTTTTCAATGGATGCAGTTTCAAGTCTATTTACCCAATCATCAAAAACAGAAGGGATGGCATCCCCTGAATCATCATCAATTCTGATCATTTTATATGGGACGACATTTTTGCCTGGCAGGTATAGATTCTCAAAATAATTTTGCACTTCTTGAGGGCTTAATTTTTTTGGAGAGGGCACTGTAATCGAGATCTGAGTTGGAATATTTGTAATTAATTTATGCTCGCTGTCAGAAAAATCAAATACATAAATTTCCCCTGTGACTTCAAACTTTGTTTGATAGCCACCTTCAACTTGATATTCTGTTAAATTTTCTTTTTGAAGTCCGTATGCGATTGCAACAGCATTGCCTGACTTAATTAATCCGCTATCTTTAATGAGGTTAAGATCGGTACGCTTTAGTCTTTTTAAGGATTCGTTGAGTTGTTGATTTAATGATCTATTATTAGCCTTGTAAATTGAGAGGGCAACAGGATAATTTTCATTTTCTGTTGTTGTGCCAATAAAAGAAAAGCCTGCAAGATATAAATCTTGACTTTTGGCAATCGTTGTTAAGCTAAAAAGAATTAAAAAGAATAAAACTTTTAAAAGAGTTTTCATATAAATTTAGATTGATTTAGTTGCTGTTATCATACATATTAGTATTAAACTTATGTGCAAGTCTATTTAATTTAATTAAAGGCAAACATGAAAATCGGGAAAATAAAATTTTTATTTGGTTCAATTCTTTTTTTAAACTTTTATCTTATTTCATCTAGCATATATGCAGACCCGGTAAATCTTAAAGAATTATTTAAAAATATTCAAAAAAACGCTCAACAGCCTCAACAGTCTAATTCTCAAGGCAATACAGCTCAACAATCTACAGTGAATAATAATGCTGCATCCGGTCAGCCCGGAGGAAATAATAATTTCCAAAGTCGTAAAGATGAATCAAATGAATCTGTTAGAAAGCAAGCTAAAATTCGTGCAGCAAAGAGAGAAGGTGTTCCTGTTGAAGTCACTGCAGTATCTGATGGGAGTCCTGATATTAGAACTTCAAAAGAAGAAGAGTTAATGTATGCATTGTCTAAGAGTGTAAGAGCAGTTCATCCAGACATTGGTATTCCCACAAAGTCTTTTGCTAAGACTTTTAGTGAATTTCAAAAAAATATTTCTAATCCCGTATATGGAATTATTAAAAGCTTTGAAAAAATAGAAAAAGAAAATATTTATAATGTTATGGGGCAACCTGACCCATCAAAAAACTTTTGGTCTGTAACTGTAAAAACACAGGTAAATACGAAACTAAGCCCTGAAAATTTAAAAAAAATAAGTCAGGATGAAAGAGTTATATATACCCAATCAATAGGTAATACTGTTGAGCAAGCCAGAAAGGCCGCAGCATTAAATGCAGTCGAGCAATATCATGGAATATCCCTAAGAACTCAAGGAGATTTATTGGGCGGTGTTATTCCTAGCAATTCATTCACCCAAAATTTTCTCAATCCGAGTTATGGTGTTATTGAAAAAATTGAAATAGTAAATGAAGGCCAGTTGCCTTATATGAAGATGTTTACAAGCTCAATAAAAATTACGCTGAAAGATTTGGATATCTTGGATAGGAAAAAATTTGGAATTATTGAAAAAGATATAAAAGCAGCAGAAATCAAGAAACCCAAAAGTGATCTTATGCAAAAAATTGAAGCAATTAACAAAAAGGTCAATGAGGCCTATACAGTTTTAGAAAAGATCTTTGATAAAAAAGGGTCTAGCGAAATGGTAAAGAAAGACGCATTACAGGAGAAAATGGGGCATCGCTTTGGCGATAATGGCTTTCAAGAAATGGTTGGCACAACAAGCGAGCGTAAAGCTATTATTGATCAAAGAATAAAAGAAAATAGCAATCCTTTAAATGAGCAGCAGAAAAAAGATCAACAACAAGCATCGGGAATGTTAACTGTGGCTTACCTTGAGAGCATGCAAATTCCTTTACTTGCAGTTCTTACTCCAGAAGGACAGGAAAATTTTGAATTACTAACTGGTTTTGCAGCTGACAATGCAGATTCATTCAATCTAGTTATGACATTTAATGAAAAAAATGGTATCGATAATACCCCAATGAAAAATGCAAAAGAAGAACAAGGTTTCTAATTCCAACAAAGATTGCAGACAATAAACAGCGTTATAATCAGAATGAATCACTAAAACTTAGGAGAGAGTCATGGCACAAGCAAATCAAGACACGAAAAATATATTATTAATTAATTGGATTGGGACTTTATTTCTTGGGTTCATTCCTTGTTTAATTCTTTTTCTTGCAAAAAAAGATGACAAATTAGTGCAAGATCAAAGCAAAGAAGCATTAAATTGGTCAATAACAGCAATGATTGGATATTTTGCTTGTACTTTTCTGATAGGATTTTTAACTGCACTGTTTAGTTTTGGATTGCTTGGAATTGTTTCTTTAGCAATGGCAGCTATCGGAATTGCTCATATTGTTTTTTGCATTATGGGGGCTGTGGCTGTTTCAAATAAAACACCATTTAGAGTTCCATTTGCTATCAGACTAATTAAATAAAAAAGTTTTTGATTTTTACTAGAAAAAGCTATTGCTACATAAGGTAAGTAGCTTTTTTAATTTTAAACTTAAAAATATTTTTTTATTAAACATTTAAGATATCAGGACTCCATATATCTTGATACATGAATTACGTTTTTAGAGAGTCGCTTCAAAAGGACTATTTTCAAAAAGTCGTTTAAAACGACTTTTCAAAACTGCGCATCGGTGCGCAAGCAAAAAACTTCGTAGATTAAATTTAAGCAATTCCAAGATCTAGGGTCGGCTAGGGGGGGCTGCTCTGTCAGGCCGGTGATGTTAAGAGTCCGCTGCTCTACCAGCTGAGCTAATCCCCCAGAAAGTGATATTTTACAGTAATTGTGGGCGTTGTAGAGGGCTTAGGTCTGGGCTTTTTGGCAGGGGTGGAATAGGGGTGTGTTGGAAAACATCCGGAATCCGGAGATTTTACTTACCGAGAAGCCCCACAAAACTTTCAGTCACAATTCTGCGATGTTCTTTAGATCCTGCAATAGGGTCCTCTTCCACAAAAGGCCTTTCTAAAATCATAATGAGTGACCTTACTATTAATTTAGCTTCTTTTTCTGTAACCTTTCTAAAAGTATTTGAAGTGTTTGTTTTTTGAGATTTAACTAAAGCATGAGCAATAGGGTCTGCGTAATGAAAATATTTAGATGAGAACTGATTTTTTTTTATAAAGCGGCTCTCAATGAATTGAATAACTTTTGGATTAACTTTAGTAATTAATTCACGCGCTTGGTCAAATATCAATTCAGCAAGCTCTTCGATAGACTTCTTCTCATTAAAATCCTCAATGCTTTTGACCAGTGATTGAATATTTTTATCTCTTTGTTTTTCAATGACATATAAAAAAACATTCTCCACAGATTGTAATCGAGTGGTGAGCGTTCCTAATGCATAGCCTGACTTATCTGCGAGCGATCTCGTAGTAAATTTTTTTGGATCAGCACTATTGACTAATTCATCAGCCGCCTCTAGTAAATCATCCAGAGTCTTTTGAGATCGAGATTGTTTAGCTTTTGAAAATTGTGTTTTGTTATTAGCTGTCATAGTAATTAATAAATACGGCCCATATAATTTGAACAAAATAACCTTTAAGTTTATAAGGCTTAGACTCTCAATCACAGCAAGGACATCAAAGAGTCTATCCAAAATGAATTTGAACAAATAAGCTAACAAATGATTGTAGGATGAGCGTTCTAAATTTTTAACTATCTTACATGAAAGTAACATTTATGAAATCTAAGCTTCCAAAACTTGTTTTAACTTCAATTTTTTTATTATCAACTTCAACATTTGCAGCAGACAAAATTAATTGGACTGGACCTTATATTGGTGGAAGTGCAGGTTATGGTTGGGGCGAGCAGTCACTTAATAGTGCTATCTTAACTGATTATTTTGTAGGTGGTTCTGGAGATCAATTCGTTTCAAATCCGAAGCCGAAAATGAATAGCACCTTTGGCGGATTGCAAGCAGGCTATAATTTAATGGTCAATAATAAATTTTTGTTGGGATTAGAAGCTAACATTATAGGCGGATCATTTAATGCCGATTACAAAGCAACAAACAATCTAAATTTTACTGCAAACGCTAAATTAAATTGGATCTCTACATTCAAAGCTAAAGCAGGCACTCTTTTAGGCGATACACTTGTTTATGTGGATGGCGGAGTAGCTATTGGTAATGAAAAATTTAATATGAATAGTGGCTTCAGCGGAGCTCGTTATCTTTCGAACGATTCAGAAACACTTACAGGCTGGGTAACTGGTCTAGGTATAGAACATCCTATCTTCAACAATGTCACTGCTGATATAGATTACCAGCATATTCAATTTAGCGACAAGAACTTTGGAATTAATAAAATCGACCCAGGTTCGGGAATCATTGTTAATGGTAGCAATAAATTAGACGTCTTAAATATTGGACTTAACTATCACTTTTAATCTATAGATTTTGTATAAAACTAAAGCCACTCATCGTAGTGGCTTTTTTTATGTGTGGTGTGCTTAGGTGTGCTCGCTGAAATTCACTGAATAAAAACTTTGTTTTGACGTGTTACATGGAAGACTTACCGGATCAATCCATTCTCGGAGCAGGATTTTAAGAGTCCGCTGCTCTACCAACTGAGCTAATCCCCCAGAGCCGTAAAACATTGTTTAACACCCTGAATTCATTGAGGTAATTGATGATTTTTTAAAAATCTCAATATTTCAGTTTGGATAATATTATATCGCTTAATACCGATATTCTTTCGGTGCGCAACGGTGCGTAATCAAATTTACCGGTAATAAAGTAGGGATGTTCAATAAACCCCAGAGGCTATAAGTTGACCCCCAACCATTCTACTTAGACTTCAATCTCGTTCTTGATATGAAATATCCGGAATCCGGAGATTTTTGGTGTTAATTTCAATCAATTAGTCTGTCATTATTAATTCGCAAAAATATGTTATAAGATCTACTGAACAATCTCAAAAAAAATATGTTTAAGCTATAGTTTTTAAAGTTAAAGAAATAGAAAATAGGCGCAGTTAAATGAATACAGAGATAGACAAGCAAAAATGTTCTCGAACTTTAAGTCTTGCTTTAGCAGATTTAAAAGCAAATCCCAGTCTAGATAAATTAGATTCAATTTCTGATTTAATTATTCAATCTATGACTGGCCCTTGGAGATTTTTCCATACCCCAGAACATATTTTCCAAGTTGGCGAAGGTGGTGATTCAATCGAGGTAATTTCAGCGCTATTTCATGACATGGTTTATGTTCAAGTTGATCAAGGAATTAACGTTAATATCGCTAGATTAATTTCACCATTTATTCAAGAAAATAATAAACAGTTATTTTTAATAAATGATCCAGATTTATTGAGTGACCCTCTTTTTAAGCTAACTTTAGATATTTTTGGTTTTGAACAAGGCAATCCTCTTCAGCCAATGGCTGGACAAAATGAATTTTTAAGTGCTTTGCTTGCTGCAAAGATTTTTGATGAGATCTTATCTTTAGGTCAAATAGCTCAAATTATTGCCTGTATTGAAGCAACAATTCCATTTAGAAGTACTGATGCTTTTGGACTAAGCTGTTCAGAGAAGCTATTTCAAAATTTAAAAGTAGTTAATGAAAATTTTAAGTTTTCTTGGTCCGATGAAGAAATTCATAAAATTGTTGAGAGAGGTGTGCGTTTAAGTAATAGAGATGTTGAAAATTTCGCTAGTACAAATCCAGCTCACTTTCTAGACAATACATGGAATTTGATACCTGAAACTAATCATGATCTGATGAAGATTAATACATATACAGCAAGTGGATATCGAGTTTCCCTCCAGAAAATGGACGGATTCCTAGGGTTCTTAAAGCCAGATATTGTATTTAGAAAATATAGAAATGAACCTTCTGAGGTTCGCTTTAAGGAATTAACTTTATATGCCAATCGGAACTTAGAAATTGCACGCTTATATCTCGGGATGAAATTAACTTCTATAGCATTTTTAGAGGCTCTCTCAATGCGAATCGGAAGAAACATTTCAGTTGCTATGTTTATGGGTGAGTTGCCAGTTGATAATCAACCCAATTTAGGCTTGGAACAATTTCTTCCAAAGATTACAAAACCCATGAAGCCCAATAGTGAAATTGAATTAGAAGTCCTGTCCTTACTAGAGATTGGGAGAAGTGTAAATTCAGAATACGATGTAAAAAATTCACCAATTGCTACCATCATGACTAAAAGTTTAGGATTTAATGATATGAGAATTTTACTTTTGAAAGCGAGACAGTTTTTCAAGGGAGAAATTTCATCAGAGCTTTTTATAGATTCATGCCCAAAAGAATTAACTAATAAGCTTATCGAAGCGATTATTAAATTTTTTGACGAAAGAAGAAATAAACTTTTAGCAAACTAATACTTTTATTTTTATAATTTTTATTGAAAGGAAAATAGACAATGAAAAATAACCCGATTCATAAACTTGCGATTTCTCCGGATGCGGTTCCTGCTGATCAGAAATGTGAATTAGTTATTAAACGTGTTAGAAGTGATGATTCCCTAAAACTGTTAGTTGTAGTTAATGAAAATTCAATACCAATTGGTGTGATAGAAAGACTAGAAATTTTAACATTAGCTTCAAACCCTTTAGCTTATGCAGTAATTCAGAATCGTCCAATTGAAAGCAAAATGAATAAAAATTTTTTTTCATTTGAAATTACAACTCCATTTGAAACTTTAAGTAAACACTTAGGAAAAAATGGAGCCAGTCTTGACCAAGGTGGAGTGGTTTTAACTGATGAGGGAATTTATTTCGGGGTACTTCTCAATTCCGATTTCTTAAAATATATGATTGAATTAGATGCTAAAAAAACTAAAGAATTAGCTTATGAGAAAGAGTTGTCTGACCAATTAATGCTTAATATTTTACCCCAATCAATTGCAGAGCGTTTAAAACAAAAAGAGGAAAATATCTCAGATACACACCCTAGCGTCACAATTATGTTTGCTGATATTGTGTCCTTTACACAGATGTCATCTAAGAAATCTGCTGATGATTTAGTAAAGCTTTTAAATGAGCTTTTTTCAAAATTTGACAAGCGTTCTAATGAGCTAGGAGTTGAAAAAATTAAAACTATTGGTGACTGTTATATGGCAGTGGGGGGCCTACCAATTTCTCGTCAAGATCATGCACAGGCTACAGTAGATTTAGCTCTTGGAATGATAGAAGATCTTAAAGATTTTAATAAAAAAAATAAAGTTGATTTTCAAATGAGGTTTGGTCTTAATACTGGACCAGTTGTAGCTGGTGTAATTGGCCATAGTAAATTTTGCTATGATGTTTGGGGCCATTCAGTAAATACCGCTAGTCGAATGGAATCAACATCGCTTCCAAATCGCATTCAAATTTCACCTTCAACAAAACTCGCCTTAGGAGATGAATTTGAACTTGAAGAGCGAGAGTTAGTAGAATGTAAAGGCCTTGGTAAAATCATGACACATTTTGTTAATGGACGTAAGTAAAGCGCATAAGAGAATATTGTAATTCCCCATGTTTTTATCTATTAAAAAAATATCGTCCAATTTCTTTATATTTTTTTGGATCTTATTTTTACTAAATATATTTTTCGCTTTAATATCGTTTCATTATTTTGATATTTTTTTTCCTGTAATAAATCCTGATTTAGCTAAAACAAACCAGACTTTTTTCTATATTTTTTTACTTCAATTTTCATTAATTACTGGTACAGTAAATTCTTTTTTTCAAGCTAGCTTTAAAAAATTTAATGTTTTAAATACTGATAAATCTGTCCCAAAGGTAATAAAGGAAATTACTACATATATCATTTGGGCATTAGGTGGTTTTATTTGTTATGTCATTCTTGAGAATGTAAATTTAAATACAATACTTGCTACATCAGGTGGATTAGGTATTGGAACTTTTTATATTTTCAGAGAAAGAGTTGCTGATTTTACTAGTGGAATTTTTTTGCAAATTGGGGGATTAATTTCGAATGGCGATTGGATTTATATAAGTAACAGAGATTTTTCTGGGAGATTTCAGGTAATTGATATAGATCAAAAATATGTTACCTTAAAATTCTTAGATGACTCTTTGGTTCGAAGAATACCAAATAATATATTTATCCACTATTCTTATTTTAACTACACCAAACAAGAAAAAAGTAATTTCGATAGAAGAAAAACTAGTATCGAATTAAGAGCAGAAAATGATTCAGATAAAGTTCTAAGTGTAATAAAAACAACTTTGGAATATGTTGCTTCGACTAATAAAGATTTTTCTGATAATTATGACTTTGGCGTCTCAAATTTTGATGATGGTTATGTTGTTTACCAAATTAGATATGTATGTAGAGTTAATATCAGTATGAGAAGTAGCGAAACATATTTAATGTCGGCCCTTAAAAAATTTCTTGGTGCCGCATCAATTGATATGTCCTCAAGTTTAGTTCAAATACCAATCAATCAAGAAATTTTAAATAATACAACTCGATTAATTAATGTTTACAAGCTGAGTATATTGAAAGCATTAAGTCGGGATGAAATAATTTCTTTAAGCAAAAAAATTAATACAATTTACACTTCACCAAAGGAGCATTTGATTAAAAAAGGTGAGATAGCTGACAGTATGTATATTATTTCTGAAGGGTCTTTAGAGGTATCTATCGTTAATAATGAAGGAAAGTCGATTATTGTTGCTACATTATGGCCAGGTCAAAATGTAGGTGAAATGTCGTTGTTAACTGGGGCACCTAGATCTGCAGATGTTTATTCGCGTTCTAATGCAACTCTCTTGGAAATTAAAAAAGAGGATCTGTCGCCAATTCTTAAAAATAACCCTCAATTAATTGATAAAATCTCAGATGATCTTGCTGAAAAGCTAGCTCAAAACTCTAAGATGGTAAATCAGAAGCAACAAGATACAAATAGTTTGGAGGCTAGCAAAGGAATTGCAAGTAAAATTTTGAAATTCTTTTTCAAATAAAAGTATTTTTTAAAGAGTCACTTCAAAAGGACTTTTTTCAAAAAGTCGTTTAAAACGACTTTTCAAAACTGCGTATCGGTGCGCAAGCAAAAAAATTTCAGGATTAAATTTGAGCAATTCCAAGATCTAGGGTCGGCTAGGGTGACTGCTCTGCCAGGCCGGAGATGTTAAGAGTCCGCTGCTCTGCCAGCTGAGCTAATCCCCCAATAACGGATATTTTACAGTATTTGTGGGCGAGGCAGAAGGGTCACGGCGGGGGATTTTGGCCGGGCTGGAATAGGGGTGTGTTACAAAACATCCGGAATCCGGAGATTTTTGTCACTATCCCTTGTCATAAATATTTCATCATAAATTCATAATCAATAGGTATTCTCGAACTGTTCCCCAAAGAATATTTGCCCTCGTAAAGAGGGCTTTTTTTAC
>Ga0114971_10001497_pt1 | contig 15944 bp, 7 predicted proteins | sample M_140625_MF_Meta_FD_87320 | JGI IMG/M metagenome (GOLD analysis project Ga0114971, IMG submission 87320) | Freshwater microbial communities from Lake Montjoie, Canada to study carbon cycling - M_140625_MF_MetaG | ecosystem: Environmental > Aquatic > Freshwater > Lake | place: Lake Montjoie...
CACAGAAGACTCTCGCGTCGATTTTCAGATCGTCGCGGGTTCTGGATCGAATCAACGATTTGATCCAGGTAATACATTTGGAGGGATTGCGCCTCGCGCAGTTGACACGTCATTCAATTCAATGGGATATGTCAATACTGGACTCGTGCTTGCTCCAGACTTCGCAAACCTTCTTTGCCCTTCAATTGGATTCAGCACGACTCCGCTTCCAGGAAAGGGATTCTTCGGCGGAATGCGTTTGGGTGCAACGGCTTTCGCATTCAGTCGAATTGAGAACGATGCGCCGCTTTCATTTCAAACAGTGAATGGTGGATCAAACTTTGTCGGGAGCGAAGTGGATTTCAGCTTGGAATGGCGCTTGATGAGCGATCTTGACCTGAGTATTCGCTATGGAGTCTTTATGCCAAACACAGATGTCTTTCCAAACAATCAAGGTGGCGCACGAGATTTTGTTTATGCAGGGATGACCTATGCGTTCTAATCCTTTTCTTTTGAAAGCAAAAGTTTCTCAGCTCGGGGCATTGCTCGCACTTGCATTTGCAATCGTCGGTTGCGAGCGTGCGACAACGACGACGTCATCTGTTGAAAAGTTTGAGTCCCCAAATTCGGAAATAGAATTCTTTGAAGATCTTGAAAAAAACCAAGTGGTCAGCAATAACGATGCGCTGCATTCATTTTTCCTGCTCACAGATAAGGAAGATGGATGGACCACATATGACGAGAGAGTTGCGGAAGCGAAACGCCGAAAATGGTTGTCTTCTTCATTTGATGAACCTGCAAACGAAAGTGCGGAGGTTGGGTGGGTGGCATCGGCGTCGTGCAGGATCGCCAAAATTAGGGGTGGTCTGTCCATGATGGTTATAGGTCCCGCGCCAAGATATGCCGTCCGCGAGCTCACCCATATGCAAATTTTGATCGGAAAGAAGGAAACACAGAGTTTTTCAGGGCTAGAGTTTGTTGATTATTTGACTCGGCTCGGCAGAATGACAAATTTAAGTAGCGGTTCGGTCCTTGAGAAACTGCCTAATCAGGCAACGAGTCAAGAACCGACAGCAAAGCCGCTGCCCCCGACAGGGCGGTTCGAGTGAACATCGAGGTTCGATTTGGACGTAAGGAAGCCAACCAAATGAATTCAAAATATTTTTTCATCTCTACAGCATCTGGTGTCTTGTTGTCTCTCACCACAATTGTTGCGGAAGTAGCGAGTGCAGAAACACCGTTGGTCAGCACACATGCGCCACTCCAAGAATCCAAAGCTTCTCCAGTTAATGCGGCAGTTGTTCCAGCAGTGGCAACCGTCGCATCAGCGCCACTGCAAGCGAAAGTGATTGACTGCGTTGGCAAGGTGAAATGGCGAGCCGGCGCAGACATCGCATGGAAAGATGCAAAAGATGCTGCGGTCGACGACTTGCTTTCTGCTGGTGCTGAAGTTCGAACTGGACTGCGATCACGAATGACTTTGAAGTTTGAAAACGCCACCATTTTGATCGACAGTAATTCGAATTTTGCGATGCCGACTTCGGAACTTGTCAAAGAAAGCGATGGCGATGTGTATCGCACTGTTGCACAGATGAAATCTGGGCGAGCGGATTTTCAAGTCGATAAAATTGGCGCAAAGAATGACTTTAAAGTCGTGACCCCCAGTTCGACGCTCGCTGTCCGAGGGACCGGATTCAGTGTGACAACTGGTGCTATGACTGGAACCGAAGTCACCGGCGCTCGTACCAACGCGATCGCTGCGATTCAATTGAAATATGCAGCAACCAATCAGGTTGTACAGATGTCTGGTGGCGGAGATTCTAAAAGTTCCTCCGCATCTCCAGAGCCTGCTGCAAGCGCGTTGATGAGTTCGATTGGTGCACTCCCAATGGTTGGTACTGCGACAAGCGCAGCCGAGCATGAAGCATCGGCTTCGATGGGAACGACACAAACAACTGCGCAAACGCAGATCAGCAGCACGGTCGCAACAGTTGCGGCAGCAGTGACAGAGGCTGCGGGAGGTTCAACCGAACCTGAAACTGGTGACAGTACTGCGGCAGTGTTCGCAGATGTGAAAGCGGCTGATGAGTCTTTGCATCAATCAACTCTCGCAACACAAAGTGCTGGGGCTCAACTTCAACTTGCACTGAATGCGCTTTCGAATGCGCAGGCTGCGCTTTCGAACGCACAGTTTCATGCTCAAGCGGCTCGCGATGCTCGTGATGATGTCAAAGAGGCAGCAGTGTCGGTTGCAGAACAACTCGCGTTGGTCAACGACGCACTCACAGAGTCTGGTGAGGCTCGCTCGGCGTCGCTGGAAAATGCGCGACAGGCGCTTGCGCTCTTTGCTGTTTCTGGTGAGGGAGATGTCCGTGGACTTGCCAACGACGCTATCAATGATGCCAATCGTTCGAGAGTGACTGCTGATGATGCATTGTCTGGATCAGCATTGGTTGTCGACTTTGGACAGACTGCGCTTGGAAGATTGAACGAAGCATTCGTTTCGCAGAGCAATGCACAGAGTGCAGCGAACCAAGCAGATTCTGCAGCTTTGGAAGGTTCGTCTGCTGCGGCTTCCGCGCGTGAATTCCTCGCCTTGGTCAAGATTGCACGAGACGAGATTGCCAGCATTTATGCTCGCCGTCCGCTTTCTGGTATCGCAGACAGTCTCAGCGCGGCTTTGTTGCGTTTGGAATTGTCATCGCAGGCAGTGCTCTTCGCTGAAACTGCTCGCGACGATGCATTGACTGCAGCACTTTCTGCGCAACGGGATGCTCAGGACACGGTGCTTACAGCGGCACAGGCAGCAGCACTTGCTGCTGCGCAAGATGCACTTGCTGCGTTTGTGGCATCGACAGCCTCAGTTGCCGCTGCGACCGACGCACAAACTGGAATGGGCAAGTTGGATCTTGCTATTGATGCAATGCTTGCAGCCCAAGATGATGCAAGTGCAGCGAGTGCAACACAGGAGGCTGCCCAAGCCTTCCGCGATATTGCTCAGGCGCGCGGCGCAGAAGCGCAGGCGCAAATTGGGATTCATAGTGATGCAGCCAACGTTGCGAACAATGCCCAGTTGGATGCAGCCCAGGCGCTCGTGGAAGCGCTTGGACATCTCGACAGTGCGATTGAAAATAGTGGATTTACAACAGACTCCGTCGCAGCCTGCTTCGCGGCGCTCAACGAACAAAATCAGGGTGCGGCGACGTTGGCTGCCATCGCAGCGCGCGGATTTGCTGGTGCTACCCAAGAGAGTGCCGATGGTGCTCGAGGCTCGGCAGATGCTGCGGGCCTTGCAGCTGGTGTTGCAGAAAGTCAGACTTCATTCTCTGCAGATGCACTCTCGTCCTATACCTATCGGCTTGCGGAGATTCGAGCCGCATTTGCAGATGCGGTTGCAAATGCAGCAGAAAGTGCAAGCGCTGCAGTTGCTTCAAGTGCATCAGCGGGAACCGCGCAAACTTACGGCAACGCATTCGCTTTACAATTCACGGGCTCTGACGCTTCGCAAGCGGCACTCGATGCTGTTGAACGTGCATTGACGTTGGCAGCGGATGCGAGTGGCTATGCACAGAACGCTGCAAATGCACGCAACGATGCTGCTGCGGCGCTTGCAGCAGTCACGAATGAATCTGGAGATCCACTTGACTTCAGCGCAACAAGTGCGTCCGCAGAACTTGCTGCGGACCAAGCAGGTGAGGCCGATGATGCAGCGATCGAAGCTGCGCGGCTCGCCGCAGTTGCGGATGCTGAGGCGGCGACAGCGGAGACGGCAGTGGGGGCTTTGGATGGACTTGTTGGAGCGCAAGTTGCCTTGGGGACTAGTCAGAATGTTTTCTTGAATCTGTCGATTATTGCCGCCGGTGCAAATGGAATGTTGGACTCCGTGCAGAACTTCTCAGACGACGCTGCGGCGAGAGTCGTGACAACAGAAAGAGACGCAGTTGCTGCAGAAGATGCGGTCAGCAATATCAGTGGATTACTTGGTGAATTTCATGAAAATTTGAGTGCACTCCTTGTTGCGCTGGATAATCAAGACCTCGATGGCGCAAATGCGATCAGGAACGGTTGGGCGGCGCTTGACGGTCAAGCAAACAATTTTCGTGTGAGTGCGACTGTCGCAAGTTCGTCCGCAACTTCAACGGCGACCTATTCCGGATGGCAATACGCAATTGATGCAACGCAAAGCCTTCAGGGCGGAATCGAAAATGATGCCTCCGCGGCGAATGACGCAAGCCAACAAGTGGCAACTGCTTCTGAGGCAGGTGCATCAAGTGCAAATGACGCTGCAGCAATGGCTGATCTCTCTCACCAGTTTGCCGCCGCAGCAATTGCCGGTGGCTCAACTCAACCGCTGATGGTTGGCGCTGTCGCCAACGCAGCTTCGAATCTCGCCACGCTTGCCGGAACTGCTGCTCAAGGCGCGAGCGAGCTTTCGCTTTCTGCGAATGGCGTTTCTACAACCCTTGCGAATCGTATTTTTATCACAGATTTTCAAGCAGTATCCAATGCGCAGCAGGTTGCCCTCGCCAATGCGCAGAGAGCGTTGGAAGCATTGAGATCCGTGCTGGGAACTTATGCTCTTGGATCAGCCGAATCCAACGCCGCCAGCGAAGCGATCCAAACTCTAGTCAACAAGATTGAAACAGATTCTGCCGCTACGAATGTGGAGTTCCAAGGAGTTTCAGTTGCAGGCTATGCCGCTCAGATTGACAGAGCAATTTCAGTTCATGAAGTGGCATTCGAAAGTTTGCAAGGCGCAAGAGATGGTGCTTTTCAAAATTTAGACTCCGCGATTGCTGCACGAGATGAATCTCAATTGCAAGATACAAATGTTTTTGATTCGTTCGAGCAGATGCTTCTTGCCATGAGCTCCGGTGATGCGAATTTGGCGATGTCTTTTTCGCAGGCTGCAGGGGAGCAAGCTGATTCTTCACATAATGCCGCCGATGCAGCCGTAAGTGCTCGCAACGCTGCATCTGATCAAGATGTCGACGCTGCTGGATTCGCAGCAACCTCGCACGCACAGGAACTTCTTGCACAAGATGCGCTCGGTAAGGCAACAGCACTGTCACCAAGTATCAATGAGAAATCTGCGCTTGCCCAACAGCGAGCCGCGGATAGCCAAGTCTCCGCTGGATTTTCGCAAGATGCTGCGACTCTTGCAGGATCTGAACTCGCTCAAGCAATCGCTGATCGAGCACTTGCGCTGAGTGTGATGGCTCTCGAGCGTGCTTCTGCAGCAATTGCAGCGCGCGATACTGCGCTTGAGCAAGTTGCGATGGGAAGTTCGGCGATCGAGCAAGCATCCTTCCAACAGTCGGCCAGCCTTGCTGGAGAAGCGAAGCAGTTTGCCTTGAATGCAAGTATCGCTGCGAACGATGCACAATCATTTGCCAACAACGCAAACAACTATGCAAATCTTGCGCAAAGCTCTGCAGGCGCTTTTATGGCGAGTGCAGATGCATTTGCATTCCGAGTTGATGCCGATGTTGCCCTTGGGAATACGATCTTTGCTCGCGATTCTGCATCGCAAGCGATTGGTGTTCATAACGAGGCTCTCACAACTGTGTCATCGCTCTTTGCATCTGCGGGAGTTTCGCTGACAGAAACCCAGAGCCAAATGTTTTCCGCAGTTGGCTTTTCGAACGACGCTCATGCTTTTTTCCTTGCGACGACCTTTCAGGATTTTTCGAGCGCATTCAGTGCGGATGCGAGTGCAACCCAGAGCGAGTTTTCAGCGGGAGCATCTGACTCCTCTGCCATCGAAACGCGGGGATATGCGAATAAGGCTTTGGAACAGGCTGCGATCTCGCAGCAAGCAGGCAATGATTACTCGGTTGCATTGGCTCAAGCAAATACATTCGCGGCAGTCGCAGGAACGGCAACCACAGATGCAACTAATTCCGCCGCGCAAGCATTGGCATTTTCGCAAGCGGCAACCAATTTCGCAGTTGTGATTGGGTCTGCTCAAGCGAATAGTGCAAGAGACTTTGCCCTTGCCGCACGTGACCAAGCGATCGTTCAGCGCGCAGGTGCTGTTGTATCAAGAGATGCTGCGCTTGCTGCTGCCGATGCTGCGCGCAGCATGGGAGACCGAGTTTTCTTCACTCGAACGGCGGAAATTGCGGCCGATACGGTCTCGCGTGCGGATCAGGCTCGAATGTTTGCAGATCAAGCGATACAAGCTGCCACCAATGCCCGAACAGATGCCGCCAGTGCATTGGTCGTGGCAAACGGTGCCTCAGGCCAAATTATCCCGCCGTCGAATTAATCATTGGAAGCCACTCGTCGAGCGTGTTTTTGAAACTCGCTCCATAATGCACCTGTGAAGCGTTTTTCATGGATTGCATTTGCAGTTGGGTTCAGCGCGACGGTCATCGTCGCACTGCTCGCATGGCTTGGTGTGCTGAACAACTGGGAATTTGATTCTGTTGATTGGCGTTATCAACATGCCCGATCTGTTGCAGAGCCGTTGTCTGATCAGATCGCACTTGTCGTCATCGATGACAGTTCGCTCGATACCTTTGGACGTTGGCCGTGGCCTCGGCGTCGCCTCGCAGCAGCAATCGATGAAATTTCACGTGCTGGCGCACGAACCGTGGCGCTCGATCTTCAATTGAGCGAGCCAGATGCCGAAGTTGGTGGCGACGATTCTCTCGCGACTGCGATGGCAGGTCTGCGAACTGTTTTAGGAATGGATGTCAGTCGGAAGTTCAAACCTGGAGTGGAATGGGAATCTCCAGAAGGAAAAATCGAACTCGTAGCGATCATCGATGTCTTGTCATCAAACATTGGTGGCGATTCTGTAGAAGTTGCAGACAGTGCGAAACTGACAAGTGCTCGCCGTGATTCTTTCCTCGAAAATCCGCTTTGGTTTAAGGGATTGGCTGCATGGAAAGTCATTTGGCAGAGCGCAGCGCAAGGTCAGATTCCGCCACTAGAGGATTTGATTTTTAAATTGAAAGGTGGAAATAATTCCGGGAAATTCGCCGAGCGCAACTTGATCGAAAAGCTTTGGGATCGGGCGCGGAGTTGGCGCGAGTTTCAAGAGGAAGTGGTCCACGATGCAGAACACCAAGCATTGCTCGGTGGACATGAGCATGAACCTCCTATCTCAATCTTGGCGGAAAAAGCCTCTGGTCTTGGTGTACTGACGAACGAGAAAAGTGATACGGATGTTGATGGCGCAAAGCGTCGTACGGGAACAACCTGGCAGATTCCAAGTGGGCATACATATCAACTTGGGTTGGTTTCCTCTGCAACACACATGGGCATGAAGTCGAGCGACATTATCGCAAGCAAGGACTCGCTCCAAGTAGGGCAGACAACCATTCCATTGCAGAATGGAATTATGGAGTTGGACTGGCCGACTTCAACCTTTGATGGTGGATTTGAAAAGTGGTCACAGAGTGGAATGGAAGGTCAAGAACGTCACGCAGTTTCGATTGGGACTTTGATTGGTCTCAGCGATGATCGTGAGCAACAAAAGAAAAACGAAAAACTCCGTGATGTGCAGCGCGCGAAAGTTCTTGGATTCGTTGCGGAGTGGAATACGCCTGCAATTGCAATGAAATCTTCGAAAGAATTTGCCGAGATTCTGGACGACGCAAGAATGAATGATGCGATTCCTGCGAATGCTGCTGATGCGGTCGACGACTATCAGAAAATCTCCGAGGAGGTTGATCGAGGTTCAGTCGATATTGCGAAACGTTCAGGTGAACTTCGAAAAAAGTTGAACGACAAACTGGTCTTCCTCGGTTGGACCGCAACCGGCGCGTTGGCAGATTTTATCCCGACTCCATATAACCCCAAGACGCCTGGGGTGTTTGTACATGCCGTCGTTGCAGATATGGTGCTGAGCATTCATTCACGTGAGAATGCTCCAGATTGGATACAGCCGCTCGCCATCTTCTTGTTCGGAGGAATGGCTTCGCTTTGCGCATGCCGACTCGCGACTGGTTGGAGTGCATTTGCCTCAGCCATTCTTGTGTCTATTTGGCTTTGGTCTGCAGGCCGATTTGCATTCAATGATTTGCATCTGATCATGCCACTTGTCGGGCCAGCAATTGCGCCGGTCGCATCGTGGGCGCTTGGGACTGCTGCCATTGCGATCGTGACTTCGAGAGACAGAGCGCGCATCACACGACAGTTCTCGGCGCGAGTTTCACCACAACTGGTCGCACGATTGGCAAACAATCCTGGCGCGCTCACCATGAGCGGTCAAGAGCGACAAATCACGGTGATGTTTGGAGATCTTGCCGGATTTACGACGATTGCAGAACAACTTGGCGGTCCTGGTGTGGTCAGCACACTCAACTTATATCTCGGTCGCTTATCAAATGAGTTGGTGGATCGAGATGCCTATGTCAATAAATTCTTGGGCGATGGGTTTATGGCATTCTGGTCCGCATTCGGCGATGAACCACGGCAGGAATCACTTGCAGCAGAGAGCGCAGTCGCATGCCAAGCAGCGATGAAGGAGTTAGGACAGAATTCCGAATTCGGTTCACCGAAGATTTCTGTACGGCTTGGAATCGCAACGGGAATGGCAGTCGTGGGAGACTGCGGTGCGCCACCGAAACTGAACGATTACACCGCGATCGGCGATGTCGTCAATCTTTCGGCGCGATTGGAAAGTGCGAACAAACAGTTTGGGACGGGCATCCTGATCGACGGCGCGACGCATCGGGGAATCATCGCGCAGGGGGGCAATTCGTCCATCAAGATTCGAGCACTTGGGGCAATTATTGTTGTTGGTCAGTCGAAGCCAATCGAAATCTTCGAAGTCGTTGGACTTGATGCAGATGACTCGTGGATCGCCGCAACGGAACATGCAGTAGCACTGTTTCGGGATCAAAAAATAGATGAATCCGCAGCAGCATGGAAAGAATTCGAGACTCGATTTGGCGAATCGAAAGTTTCCAAGATGTACTTGGAGGCGATTGAATTGATTCGAGAAGGCGAAGAAGTATCGGACGGAGTCTTGCGTCTTCGAGCAAAGTGAATTCTAGAAGAGTCGCTTCACAATGATCGCAGTGCGGTCATCGTCTGTTGCCTTCGCTTGCGCAAATTCGAGCGAACAGCGATCGAGTTCTTGGCGAATCGCATCCGCGGATTCATCTTTCAGCCTTCGGATGACTTCGAAAACTCCGTGCTCGCTCCATAAAGTTTGCGCAGGCGACATTGCTTCGTAATAGCCATCGGTGATCAAGATCAACATGTCACCAGCGCCCAGTTCGACGATCCGTGTTTCCTCATAAGAAAATCCTGGCATCAAGATTCCAAACGGCGGGGCATCGCTATCGATCTCTTCGAAGTGATCCTTCTCGCGTCGGTAGACATAGACTGGTCCCTGTCCTGCGCTGAAACATTCGATGCTCGCTGTGGCAAGATCCAGAATCCCAAGCCATCCAGTCACGAAGCGCCCTGAGGGAAGATCTTCGTTCAATTGAGTATTCATTTCACGGGCGATCGGACCCAATTTTTGTCCAAGACGAGCTGAGATACGAAGCATTCCTCGGGCCTGCATCGACGAGAGCGCGGGGCCTACACCATGGCCAGTGGCGTCACCAAGAAAAAAGAAAACTTTATCAGCTGCCTCGTCGCAATTTGCAATGGTTCCATCTCGCATTCCAAAGACATCGAAGGCATCTCCTCCGCATTCTTCGGCGGGAGTACTGAATGCAGCGATGTCAAATGCAGGATGGGCTGGTAAAAACTTTGGGAAACAACTCTCTTGGATTTCCTTTGCGACCGACATTTCCTGCTGCAATTTTACTTTGTCAAGATGGTCCTGAATCAGATGGGCTCGCCGCAGCGCAATTCCAGCTTGCGATGCGATGCCAGCACCAAGTTGTTCATCCGCAGAATCAAAAACACCCTTGCGGGTATTGAGCACTTGCGCAACACCGACAAGATCGCCGCTATGGTCGACGAGTGGAATCGCCAAGATCGATTTCGTTCGATAGCCAGTTCGCTTGTCTACCTCGCGGTTGAATCGATCGTCTGCGTACGCGTCTGGAATGTTGATGATCTCTCGACTTGTTGCGCACGCGCCTGCAATCCCAGCTGTTGCAGGGAAACGAATTTCAGCATTGCTGGATCCTGCGACTCCATGTGCGACGTGAATCAAAAGCTCATTTGTATTCTTGTCATATGTGAAAACAGTTGCGCGATCGGCATCGAGAAGATCCCTCAATGCATCGATGATCACTCCTAGAACAACAGGTAAATCAGAAGATTCTCCAAGCCGCTTGGAGATTTCAAGCAATTTCTCGAGTGCGCCATCATGATGACCCTTTGCAGTTTTTTTTTCTTGGTTGTAGGGCATCGGGCAATCTCGTTTATTTCTTTTCCGTTGATGTCGCAGGGGGAGCTGCTGCAGCCGCCGCAGAGGCCTTTGTCATCTGGGGATAGAGCAAAATGCGATCATGGCACATCAAGATCAGATCGTTTGAACCATCGCCGGTGACATCTTGAATGATCGCTTGACTTGGTTCAAATTCTCGCGGTTCTCCACCAGAAAAGAGGCGGCTTTCGAAGACACGGAAACTGAGCGCAGGAAGCAAGGTGTGAGTTTTACTGATTCCAAGTACATCGAGCATCTGCTTTCCCGCGTCAAGCACAACCAAGTCTGTCATCCCATCTTGATTCAAATCACCAACGCCAAGTTCGTGAGGAACGCGACCAAGATCATCGGTGCGCCAAGATGAGAGTTCGTCAAGCTTCTCTCGCGTTCCACTGAATCGCATCACGCCGAAACCATCATTTCCAACGAGCAGCAATCCTTGATCTTTTCCACCCGTGAACGGACCCGCGGCGATGGAGTTGAACTTGAATCCTTTCACGTCAAATTCATCAGCCTGCTTCCACTTCTTCGCCATCGCATCGCGAGTGAAGATAATCACTTTGCCATTCTCGCTATCGCCCGCTGCGATTCGGTCACCTTGTCGAGTGATTGAACTGAACTTTGTATCACCTCGCGGCGCGTTTATTTGCTCAACGACTTGCCATCCGACTTTTGGATCAAAGCGCAGTGCGCGAATAAAGTTTCGATCGGCAACGAGCAATTCTGGACGGCCATCACCGTCGATATCAGTTGTCGTTGTGTTCTGCGCATTCGCCGCCTGCGCCAAGCCAAACTGCGCCATATCTTTACTTTCGAAAATCTTGAATGTCGGCGGAGCATCTTTCGCGTCGCCTTCCTTTGGCGTTTCGTGTCGAAGCATGGTCATCGGCTTGTCGGGAGTGAAAAGCAAAAGGTCTGTAAAAGAATCTTGGTCCGCATCGAGCGCAAGAATTGTGTCGGGTGCACGACTGAGTGCTCCAAGCGGAATCGTCACTTTGCCTGTCGTTGAACCATCTGCTGGCTGTAATTCGATGGAATAGTTGCGACCATCTTTGCCAATGATCGCCACCCAATTGCGTCCATCGATATTGACTAGTCCAAGAGCCGCAGGAACATTTCCGCCGGTGAGAGGCATCGTCTGTGGAAAATCAAGCCCGTCGTTGCGGAACGAAGTTCGTCCAACGACGCCTTCTTTTTCGCTGCTGAGGAAAACTTCAGCCTTGCCGTTGCCATCAATATCACCAGCAACGATGAAATCAAGATCGCTATATGCAGGTGAATTTTGCATACCGACAAATCCACGGCCTGGAACTTGGAGAAAAATAGAGACAGCATTGGCTTCGGTATTTGTCGCCATGAGATCGGGAAGTCCATCTCCGTTGATATCTGCAATCGCAGTATCTCGTTTGCGATTGCCAGAATCCGTGAATGCCCACGTCTGAAGACTCGCCTCTCGGTCGCCGCCTTCAGTGATTGGTTCGTTCGCAACCTTCAACAAAACGACTCGACGAGATGGTTTTTCAACCACAGCGAGCGCAGCGCCTTTTTCACCAGGAAGTGGCACAATTTCTGCATCTCGAATTGGCGGCATTTCAAAGCGAGTTTGTGCACCGAGGGCAGAAACTCCATTCTTTTTCGACCCGAACCAAGCACGAAGTGGTGCTGCATCATCGGGCATAATCCCCACAAGATCATTCGCACCATCTCCATCAAGATCGCCTGCAAGTAGAGCCACGAGATTTCCATTTCCCGCAGCGAGTTCAATAGGAGTTCCTAAATCAGAACCCGTGAATGGCCAAACTTGAATACGACCATTTGCAATTCCGACAAGTTCTGGTTTGTCGTCACCAATGAGATTCATAATCATCAGTGCGTCTCGATTTGGATTGAGATTCTTTATCGTGTGCTTTCGGACGACTTCAAAAACCCCTGGGGATGACTGACGCATAAAGACAATCTTTCCGCTACCCGCGGAATAGATCAAATCCATCCGCTTATCTCCATCAAAGTCAAATGGCAGAACTGTCCCGACTGCATCCGAGACGGGAACTTCGACACGACGAAAGCGCCAATGTTGCGGAATCTCGTTGATGCTCGATGTTGGTGGAACTTCATCGGTTGGCTTTGCGCCAACTTTCTGATAGAGCAAATCGATTCGGCTGTTGCGATTATTGATCGCAATGAGATCGATCTTGCCGTCTCCGTCAAGATCGGCAGTGGAAAGGGGGCCGCCACCCTTATCAACCTTGATCGCATCGACGCCATCGAATCCAAAGTGATCCGAAATTCGGTTGCCACTTGGCGCTGGAGATTGCGCATAGACAATGTTTGTGGCCGAGAGGAGCGCGGATCCGAAAAGCAGACTCGCACAATATAAAAAAGTATTTCGCATGGATATTCCTAGAAGGGACAGGCGAGTTATAGTAACGCTTTCACCAACGGAGACCCAGATTATGTCCAAGCAACTTTCGATCACCCTGTCTGCTCTTGTTTTCTGTTCGGCGTTCGCCTTTGCTGACGATGTCAAATCGCAAAAGCCTGCGGACGTTGTCATTCTTAAGAGTGGTCGACGAATCGAAGGCGAAGTCGTCAAGCGAAGCGATCGTCGCGTTTGGCTGGATGTTGGACCAGATGTCCTCGTTTTCGAAATGACAGATGTTGGCGAAGTTCAAAATGCAGAGGGCGTTTCGCAGATCAAGCGGACTGAGGATTCACTTTTTTCGACCGCTGAAAATCTGCCAGAACTTTCTCCACGTGAACACGCCAAGATTATTGGCGCCGCGGTCATCAAAGTTTCGACTCCTGCGGGACTCGGTTCAGGAGTCATCATCAGTCCCGAGGGTTATGCGATCACAAATGCACATGTTGTGCAGGGCGAAACAAATTTGCGAACAACTATTTGGTTGCCGCAAACAGATGGAACTCTCAAGCGAATGGAGATCGAAGATGTGGAACTGATTGCGGTCAACAATCAGATCGATCTTGCATTGATCAAGATCAAGCACCCTGAAGGAAAAGCTTTCAGCTTCGCTCCAGTTGTTGGGCAAGATGGTTTGGAGATCGGGCAGCCAGTGTTCGCAATCGGCAATCCTCTTGGACTTGAACGAACTATGACCCAAGGGGTTGTCTCCACGACATCGCGCAACTTTGACGGGCTGACATATATCCAGACAGATACAGCGATCAATCCTGGCAATTCTGGTGGTCCGCTGTTCAATACTCGCGGTGAAGTTGTCGGAATCACAAATATGGGAATCCGCGGCGGAGAGTCTTTGGGTTTCGCGATTCCCGCTCGATATGTCAAGGATTTTGTTCGTAATCGCGAGGCATTTGCGTTCGATCGAAACAACCCGAATTCGGGAAACAACTATTTGAAGCCTCCTCCACGCAAGGATTTTGAAGCACCTCCACAGGTGAAGGACGCCAGCGGGGGTTGATTCTTGTTCTGTAAAAACTGACGGAGTCTTCATTATGAAACAAAGTTCAATTCAACAATCATTTTTCGCATTCGCAATTCTCTGCGCTCCAGTGTGTTTCTGTGTTGCGCAAGGAGTCAAGTTTGAATCCATGGCTCCCAAGGGAAGTGCGTTGATCATTTCTGCCAAGGATGCAAACGCATCAATGGTGCGCTACGCGGAATCTCCAATTGGTCAGATCATGCGGGCTCCTGAAATCGCGTCTCTTATGGTTGAGGCAAATAAAGAGACTGCACTGAAGCGTTCAGAATCACTTCAGGAACTTGGAGTCGATGCAGAGGAAGTCCCTTGGCCAGGACCAACAGGCGCCGCAATTTTTGTTGAGCGCAATGAAGAACTTGATGCCCTCGAACTCGGATTGTTGGTCTGGGCTGACTATGGTCCACGTGCTGATGTTGCCGGCAAGATTTTTGACGCAGTCATTCGAAAAATGGAAAAGGAATCTGGCAAATCATTCGAGCAGGTTGAGATTGCCGGTGGGTCTAAGGCGATGCGTATCGTTCTACCCAGCAATAAAGAAGGCGCAGATCCTCAAGATCCTCAACCGCCAAGTCGCCGCCGTCCGCGCGGGATGGACGCACTCGGTCAAATAACTGCTTTGCCAGAAGCGATGTTTTATGTTCGCGTTGGAACGCAGTTTTTCGCAGCAAGTAGTGTGGCAACACTTGAAGATGCAATCGCATCTGCGAGTGGCAAGCCAATCCCATGCGTCGCGGACACTGACGATTGGCGCGGCATGTCAACGCTGATTGGCGATCAAGATGTCTCGATTGTTTTCTTGACTGCGCCGATTCAGGCACTTCTCACGCCAGTTTTCGCAGGGCCGATGGCTTCTGCACAAGTTGTGATCAAGGAAATGTTTGGTGATATTCGTGGTTGGGCGATCACGACGAGTGGCAAGAATGATCAGGCAATCTTGGACATTGCAGTCTCTGCATACATCCCCGGAGCCAAGGTTGGATTGATGGATCTTCTTTCTGATGCATCGCCAATCATGCCTCCGCCCACACTCTTGGGTGACGATGCGGTGATTTATCAGCGCATGAATGTCCGATTTGGCGGAATTATGGCAATGATTGAAGATGTCGTCGCATCGCTTCCAGAGAATGAAGCCGACGCAATCGCACCGATGCTTCAACAGTATGGACCTGGAATGACCAAAGCGTTTACGAGTATTGGCCCTGAGGTCTTCACTGTTGGGCGCAAGGCTCCCGAGGGAGTTGAAGGTATTAAGAATTTTACCGCAATTCGTTGCACAGATGAAAAGACAACAAATGCTTTATTGGCGACGATGTTGCCATCGATGGGGATGATGCCAAGAGATTTTCAAGGTCAAATTGTTTATGGTGGTGAAGGACTTGGATCGGAAATTGGACTTGGCGGTGGTGCATTGGTGATGGGTGCAGATGCAGCTGTCGAACAAGCGCTTCGATCCGCGAGCGACCCTGCTGTGAAATCCCTGGGTGAAAACCCTTTGTACCGCAAGTGTCTCGCCTCACTCGCGCCTGGTGAAATTGTCGGCTGGGGATACGCCGATGTACCAATACTTCTCGATCAAAATCGCAAAGCAGTCTTGGCGCTTGATGAGCGATTCGAGAGTGACGCGGATGATGCTGACGCAGATAAAGATGGTGATTCCATGGATGTATTGGTTCCGACGCCATTTGTGAATGAGGCAATGAAACCTGCTCTTGAGAAAATTGATTTGGCAATGCTCAATCGATATTTCGGCCCACTGGTATGGGATATTCGCAGTCAAGCGAAAGGCTTGCAGATGCGCGCTGTGTGGTTGAAAGCCGTTGAAGTGGTGAAGTAAGTCGTCGAGCCACAGATAGAGCCACGGGTAAAGCCACGGATGCAGACACCGATACAGCCACGGATTGCATAAGAGGGCAGCCGTGAAAAGTCCTCTCGGGGCTCAAACAGTCCTCGGCGACCGACACGATCCGGTTGTTTGATGCTCGATTGCAAATTCAGTCGGCCGCCTGCGGAACTCGCCCGAGAGAACTTTCCAACGGCTGGGCACGCAAGCTGTAGCGCGACGGATCTGAAAAACGTTCGAGCGAGAATTTGATTCGCCAACGTGGGCAGCGGAATGATTTGAACCCCGGCGAGTTTGCAAGCCGAGCAAGTCTGCGCAG
>Ga0114971_10001499_pt1 | contig 15931 bp, 20 predicted proteins | sample M_140625_MF_Meta_FD_87320 | JGI IMG/M metagenome (GOLD analysis project Ga0114971, IMG submission 87320) | Freshwater microbial communities from Lake Montjoie, Canada to study carbon cycling - M_140625_MF_MetaG | ecosystem: Environmental > Aquatic > Freshwater > Lake | place: Lake Montjoie...
TGGATTAATAAGTGGACAAAGTTACTCATTTCAAATTAAAGCAATTAATGATGCTGGTTCAAGCGACACATCCACAGCAGTTTCAGCTCAGTTTACTATGCCACCCACAGCACCCACAATTACAACTATTAGAGCATCAGGACAAACAGTTACAATTAATTTTACCCAAGTTCCATCTGACTCAACTATTACCGGTTATGAATATTCTTATAGTAGTAATAATGGAGCAACTTATTCACCATTTACCAGTGAAAATTCTACGTTATTAGTAAATAAAACATCATTGCTAATTACAAAATTAAATAGTAACCTAACTTATTTATTTAAAATAAGGGCTACTAATGGGACTTATAGCGAATCATCAAATAGCATAGAAATACGTCTGAGACCATCATTACAAAGTTTAATTGATTCAAATGTAACATTAAGAGAAATATTAAATTATGACTATTCTCTTCAAGACATAAAAGATGCTGGATTTAAAGGTAACCGTCCAACAACAGCAGATGAATTGTTACTATCATTTTCATTTTTTCACCCTTCAACTCTTACATTATCAAGTGATATACAATTTAATGCGCCATTTTCACTTGCTACAAATTCAGCCAAGCCAATTAAAGTCATGATATCAGAGTCGAGTCCAATACGTTTGTCTATAAAACCATAAACAACTACGCAACCATATCAACTTTAATGGCATCATGGCTTTGATAATTATTTATAATAAAATCATCAACTTGATAATCGTTTATGTTTTCTCTAACTTCTTTAATTGAAACCGTTGGGAATTGTTTTTACGTTAATTATAATCCGCAAAAGAAGAAACAACTACGCAACCATAGCAACTTTAATTGCCTTGACGTTGATAATTCTCTAAAATAAAAATATTTTAAATGTATTTAAATATAATAAAATAAAAATATACAATAACAATGGATTATGAAACTATAAAAAAAGAAAATCAACTATTACAAGATGAAAATGAAATGTTGAAAAAAGAATTATTAGAAACAAAAGAACATTTAAAAAAATACACTGCTCCAGAATATAAAAAGGTATATTATGAGAATAAAAAAGAAGAAATAAAACAAAAACATAAGGAATATGTTCCTACCCAAGAGCAAAAACAAAAATGGGCTAGAACAGCATATTTAAAAAAAAAAGAAAAATTACAAAATCAAAATATTTAGAGATATTTATATATTTTCTGTGAAACTATATAAATATAATATTTGTATATTGTATAAAATGGAAGATAAACATTTGATAATTGGAGTTTATAAGATATCTAATACTTTATCTGGTAGATATTATATAGGATATTCAACTAATATTTATAGAAGATTTTGTACTCACCGTAGCAAACTTAAACAAAAATGTCATGATAATATATTTTTACAAAGAGCCTACAATTTAGATGGTGAAGATAAATTTGTATATGAAATAATTCATACTTGTGATACAGAAGAAGAAGCAAAAGAAATAGAATTAAAATATTTAACAAATATAAGCATTAGGGAATATTTGTATAATTTGAATTTTAATAATAGTGGTGGTGACTTATTATCAAATCATCCTGATAAAGACAAAATAAGAGAAAAAATTTTGAAATCATTTTCAGAAACTATAAGTAAAATGTCAACAGAAGAAAGGAAACAAAAATATGGTAAAAATGGTGAAAAAAATGGAATGTTTGGCAAAACACATACAGAAGAAGTAAGAAAAATGAATTCAGAACTCAAAAAAGAAAACACATATCGTATTGGTAAAAAAGCATCTGACGAAACAAGACAAAAAATGTCTGAAAATGCGAAATTAAAAATTGGAGAGAAAAATCCATTTTATGGAAAACATCATTCAGAAGAAACAATACAAAAAATTAAAGAAAAAAACAAAGGAAGATTACCTCCTAATAATAAAGAAATAACAATAGATGGTTTTTTTTATATTTCTATGGCTGAAGCATCACGACAATTAAATATTCCTGTTCCAACTATTTTGTGGCGCATTAATTCAAAAAATACAAAATTTAAAAAATACAAAATTTAAAAATTATAAATATGCTAGTAAAGAAGAAACACCTACGCAACCATCTGAAATTTTATAGGTTCATGATGTTGGTAATTATGAATTTCAAAATCATCCACACAGTAATCATTAATATTCTCTCTAACTTGCTTAATTGAAACTGTTGGGAATGGATATGGTTCTCTTGTAATTTGTAATTTCAAACCATCTACGTGTTCTTCATAAATATGACAATTACCTTTAAAATAAACAAATTCATATGCTTCTAATCCACAATGTTTTGCTATTAAATGAGTAAGAAAACTATATGATGCGATATTAAAGCTTGTGCCACAGGCTTCGTCGTTACTGCGTTGATACATAGAACAACTGAGCTTGTTACCATCATGAACATTAAATTGGCACAAAATGTGGCACGGAGGAAGAGCCATGTTGTCAAGTTGACACGGGTTCCATGCCGTCATTATTAGGCGTCGACTAGTTCGCTGCGCAGGGTCTTTTAAAGCGTCAATAATTTGCTGTAATTGGTCAACTCCACCTTCTATATTATAATATAATTTCTCATTTTCAGGCAATCCTTCAGCAAAACGCTTGTCCTTTTTACTGATATAAGGAGCATTAAAATTTCTCCATTGTCTGCCATAAATTGGTCCAAGTTCATTAACATCATAATTGTTGAGACCTCTACTATCCAAGAATTCTCTAGTAGAATTTCCGTCCCAAATATGAACTCCTTGGTCTTGTAATAATTTGTTGTCAGTTTCACCGCGAATGAACCAAAGCAGCTCTTTCAAACATGTCTTCCAAGCAGTTTTCTTGGTAGTCAAAATTGGTATCTTACCGTCTTGTAAAGAGAAACGCATTGAATGACCAAAGATACTTTTAGTTCGCCCGTTACGACCCTCTTCCCAAGTGCCTCTTGTCAAAATCTCACGAATTAGATTTAAATATTGTTCTTCCTCTTTATTGCCTTCTTCTGCTACGCTAGAGTTTTTATCCATTATAAATAAGTTAAATAAATATTATTTAACTTGTTTTTCTTCTTTATATGTTTTTTATTTCTTATTATAACCTATATAAGAAATATGGATAGTTTAGAAGATTTAACAAAGTCAACAAATGGGAAACCTGGTTTTTTCAAGCATGTATTTAATTTTGACGAGGATTCTAAATCAGAAATGTCAAATATTGTTCAATACGCAGTTTTAGCATTAATTCCAATTGTAATTATGAATAAACTTATGCAGCATTATGTTCCTGAAGCAGATGAAGATAAAGGTAGTCCAGAAATTTTAGCAGAAATAATAGGGCAAATAGTTGTCATGTTTTTAGGTATATTGATTATTCACAGAATTATCACATTTCTACCAACATATAGTGGAGAAAAATACTGTGATTTCAGTGTTACCAATATCATTTTAGCTGTTCTAATGATTGTTCTCAGTCTTCAAACCAAATTAGGTGAGAAAGTGAGCATCATTGTTGATAGAATAATGGAGCTTTGGAATGGCCCACAAGATACAAAGAAGAAGGGTAAGAAGGGTCAAGGTAATGTTAAAGTGTCGCAACCAATTTCACAGCAGCAACCACAAAGCGCCATGAACCAGGCAATAAACACGATGGGTACAACATCTATTAGCTCACTGCCTCAACAATCTAGCCCAGATTTTAATAACATATATCAGCAGGATAATACACCATTAGTTGGAGCTGCTACACCAGGAATGGGAATGGAAGGGTTTGAACCGATGGCTGCGAATGACGGCGGTGGATTTGCGTCGGCATTTGGCGGTGGATGGTAAAGGCAATCTGTGGATGACAGAGAGGAATGCTATTATCGATATATATCACTATAATTGAATGCCTCGTTACTTAAGCTATAATTGTTATCAACTGATGTAGATGTCCTGTGAAGTTTTTCATTGGTTACTATTATATCATTTTCAAAAATATTATAGACAACATTATCTGGATTATCATCAAATGTATTTGTATTTTGTTGTTTAAAACAACAACAATAACTTACTATATTTTTACATAAATTACTAATCATTATAATAGATTTAGATTATTATATAATAAAACATTTAAACTTATTTTATTATATAAAATATTATGGATACTAACAATAAAACAAATACATTAGATGTTGATAAATTAGAAAAGGCACTTGATAATACTACAAATGAAAGCATTATGAATTTTACAACGGATAAAATTGTAGAGTTAAATTGGCGAATCTTGAAAGAGTTAAAACTAGATAAATCAACCGCATTGGATTATCTAGGAAGACTGAAGGGTTACAAGTATGTAGATGAATTGCCAGATTTGAGACACGGAGCATTTATACGTTGGATACCAATTACTGACCCCAATTATTTACCTCTTAACCAATGTGGAATTGTATGTGATATAAAAATAACAGATGATGGAGTATTAATTACTTGTAAGAATTTTATGCACCGGCATTATAATTTCAAGATGGATGATGTTATTATATTCCAAAAACTATCATCCCAAGAACTGATTATATTGAGCGCATTGGACCATTTGGAAAGTGAAGAAGTTGTAAATAAAATCTCTGATAAAGAAGACGATTCAAATGAATTAGATGATGATGAAGATTCAAATGAAATAGACGAGGATGATTCAAATGAAATAGACGATGAAGACGATTAAGCTTACTTTTCAGGCTGACAATCCTTAAATAATCCTTTTATAAATTTGCCATTGTGTATCATATTTATTTCACTTTTTGTTAGTTGCTTTCTAGTATAATGTGTTTTTTTACCGCGTCTAAAATGTGCTACACATTTATATCCTTTACTACCAGTAATATGAACCTTATGGGTCTTTTTATTTAGCCCATGATGTTTATTTTGAACATTAGAATATTTGAATACCATTTTTATAATATATGAATACAAAAAATAATAAAAATAAATAATATAAAATGAAGTTTGACAAGTATGTTATTATTCATTTATTCCATATTTTGTTAGTTGGTCCTCTTTTTTTATATGTAGGAATCAAACGAGATACACTATGGCCGTACATGTTTCCCTTTTTACTAGGATTAGGAGCATTCATTACAGTATATCATATGTATTTAGCTTATAATAAATACAAACAAGGCATAAGTGCCTGGGTAAATTATATTCATTTTCTTATTATTGGCCCTTTGTTAGTATACATTGGTTACCGAGGTTTAGAAACACCTAGGAAATTCTTTGAAATATTATTATTATTAGGAATGGCGGCAATTGGCTACCATGGTTATTATTTAGCGCAAGATTTTTAATCAATACAAAAATAAAATATTGCGTTAAAATATAAAATGTCTGGAAATTTAAGAACTTTAAGAATCTCAGGAGCAAATGGAAGTAGAACCCTTGGCTCATTAATTGCGAATGGCTCTAGCTCTGGTGGTGGCTCGACTATGCGTATGTATAAATACTACAGGTCACTAGGACAAACAACCCAAGAATTTTACACAAATGTTTTAGGGCTTAGTTTTGGAGAATTTCGTGGGCAAAGTCAATGGTTTACTCGTTAACCAATATATTAAGTATAACATTAACATTAATAATAATTTACAATAGATAAATTATTATTATTTTAACCATTTTTTTGTGAGTACTTTAGCAACACTTTCTAACGCACCTTCTGTCCAGCCTTGATTCGCAGCAACCACCTCACCAACAACTAATACATCTGGTAAGGGATGTTGTACATTGTCTATATATTTATTTATAGGTAAGTCTTTAGGCAACGGACTGTAATAATGTGTGCCAATGGGCCAATAAAAATCAAGCAATGCTGTAATTTGTAATGTATTTGATGGAATATTTAGTGTTTCTTCTAACAAATTAGCAAAAAATAATCGATTTTTCACATTATTTTCCAAATGGTCTTTTAAAACCTCAGCATTTGCGTTGTCTGAATAAGCAATCATATAAACACCTTTTTCTTTGGAAATGGGAATTATTTTCTGTAATGGTCCAGAGACAATTGTATATGTAGGCACATATTGTCTCATAATATCCGCCGCTGCCTTAGGAAACTTAGCATATAGTCGTAAAAATGGTTGTCCTTTTATATAATTATAAATGCTGAATTGAGTTTTATTAAGTATTTGAGGCAAAAGATTTTGTATACCAGTAATTGTAGTGGCTATTATAATCTTATTACAATAATATGTTATTCCTTTGTCAGTCTTTAAAATATATTTGCTATATGTTTCTTCTACATTTGATTTTACTACATTTGTTTTAATACTAATAACATTGTTAGATGCTCTAACAAACTGCGACCCAATTTTGTGAACTAACGTTTGTATTAATTGTTTCCACGGAATATGTAGACCATTTAAACCGTCTGTGTTATCATCCATACCATATTTGTAAATTGTCTGAGATACATCTTCATTTTCATAATCACTATATCCAGTAGATACAATAAACTGTTCATATAATTTAGCGCCTAGAATGGGTTTAGCAAATTGTTTAAATGTTTTTTCTTTGAATCCAACTTTGTTAACTTGTTTTAAATATTCTTTCTTAAGAGCCAAAAAAATCTTATTTACATCCACTGGCTCACAAATTACAGCATAATTAACGTCCAATTTGAAATCAGTATATTTAATATTTAATTCTTGTAGCAAATCCTGTAACAAATAGTCCTTATCTTTGCGACCGATACCAGCACCTGTAACAACGGTTGTCCCGTAAAACTCTTCGTTATTTAGGCGGCCACCAATCCACTTCTTCTTGTATTTTTCTAAAACCAGAAATGTTTTATCGGGGGTCAATTGTTGTATATTATATGCGCTATATAAACCGGCAATTCCGGAGCCAATAATAATAATATCATAGTAATTTTGTTTGTTTAATAAATTCTGTGTCATAATTTATATTTTTATTTAAAATATAAAATATAAAATATAGAATATAAAATATAAAATATAAAAAGTATTATTTACTGGTTCTTCTAAACTTGACAGTCCTATTTTTTTTACAAGTAAATTTACTGCGAGTGTAACCCTTCTTATTAAATATTGTCTTAGTACAAATGCCAATGGACTTAGATTCATTTTTAACATCTACCTTCTTAATACATCTACATAGTTTTTCAGCCATAATAGTTTCTGCCTGTGTTTTTAAGAGCCGTTTAGACTTTGGAACATTCATTTTGTAATATTTTAAAATACTAATATAATCCTTGTTAGTTAATTCAGTAGACATTATTGCCTATAAATAAGTATAATATTTTATTTTTTGATTTATAATATCATATTATAATGTATGAACTGTAGTTCTAAAATTGTTGTATTTGATTTAGACGAAACCTTAGGATATTTTGTAGAATTTGGCATGTTTTGGGACTCATTACAAAAATATTATAAGTCTCAAAATATAAATAAAAAAGACATAGAGTTTGACCAAAAATTATTTAATCAAATTTTGGACTTGTATCCCGAATTTACCCGCCCAAATATTATTAATATATTGAACTATTTAAAGAAGAAAAAACTAGACCAACACTGTCACAAACTAATGATTTATACAAATAATCAAGGACCTCCTGAATGGGCTCAAAATATAAGGTTATATTTTGAAGATAAACTTAAATACAAATTATTTGACCAAATCATCGGAGCTTTCAAAGTAAATGGAAGACATGTCGAGTTATGCCGCACAACACACATGAAAACACATAAAGATTTTATTAGTTGCACTAAAATACCAGAATCAACTCAAATATGTTTTATAGATGATGTGTTTCATCCTGGTATGAATAATGATAACATATATTATATTCATATTAAGCCTTATTCATATGACTTATCATTTGATGAAATTGTTGACAGGTTTATTAATAGCAATATATTGCCAATTGAATCTCCCTTAACCATGAAGGATGATATAATTACTTCAATGAAACGCTATAACTACACATATGTAGAAAAACCAGAATTAGAAAATGAAATAGATAACATGCTTTCAAAAAAAATACTACAGCATTTACATATATTCTTTGATAAAAAATCGAATATAAAATCGAATATAAAATCGAATATAAAATCGAATATAAAATCGAATATAAAATCAAATATAAAATCAAATAATGAAACTATAAAAAATAAGATGATTTCTAAGGCGAAGAATAAAACTATTAAAAAAAAGTAATTTATATTTTATATTTTTAGAAAACTAAATGCTGTTTTATACTGTGTAAATAATTCATCAATATTTTATCAACGGCCGTTGTTGCTAATAAAAATATACCAGAACTAAATGCTATTCTACCATCTAATTCAGTAAATTTAACACGTCTAAATGGGTTAAAACGCAAAATAAGAAAAAAACTAACATAGATTTTTACATAATACTGTAAATCATTTAAGTATTGTGGCGCATTGGCAGATAATCCAAACGCAATAACAAAATATAAAAACCATGTTAAGTATAATATAAATGAAAATGCTTCTGACTGGAATTTATGTATGTTTATATTTTTAAGAAACATTATGACAGAGTTTATATAAATATATATAATTTATTAAATTAAATATATTACAATTTATTTATTCTAATACAAAACAAAAACAAAACATTTATGGCTCATTTACAGAAATCACTTCATTTGTTTCCTCATTGTTTTCATATATGGATAATGTACGCGCGCTAGGGTCTTCGGCCTTTACATATTTTGGCATCCAATAATAAGGCATTAAGTGCGACTGTTCCGGAAATTCCTTATCATACAAATGTTTATAATATAACTTCTCCTTTTCTCTAGGAGTTAAATCACTATCAACCATGAAATGTTTTACTATACTGTCTTGAAGGATTGTAAATAAAGATTTTCCTTTATTACTTACACCATCACTAAACGCCTCTTTCTTTCTCCAAAGAATCTCATCTGGTAGTAATCTATCCTTTTGGAAAGCACTTCTTAACAAAAACTTCTCCATTGTTCCGTTTGCGTTATGGTCACGAAATTCAACTGGTATTGATAAATAGAAATTAACAAACTCCTTATCTAAAAATGGAGTTCTAGGCTCTAAACCATTGGATGAAATACTTTTATCAGAGCGCAATACATCAAACATATGAATATCTTTTAATAACCTGTGAGTTTCTCTATCAAATTCAATGGAGTCTGGACAATGATTCATATACAAATAACCTCCGCAAAGCTCATCAGAACCATCGCCATTGAAAATTACTTTGGCATTACTATTTCTAGAAATAAATTTGCCTAGTAAATAATTACCAAGACTTGCTCTAACTGTCGTAACATCGTAACTTTCGATTGCCTTAATCACTTCAGGAATAACATCTGTCATAACATCCTCACTGACAATAATCTCAGTATGATTTGACTTGATGTAATTTGCTACCATTCGCGCATATACAACATCTTCTGAATCTACCAAACCTATACTATAGGTTTCAATATTCACTTTTGGTCTTGTATATCCCTTTGGAATATTTTTCCCATGTATTTTTTGTACCAATGCGGTTATTAAACTACTATCTAGTCCTCCAGATAAAAGAGTTGCGATTGGCCTTTCAGTAGTTAAATATCTCTTTCTTACAGCTGCCTCTAGTCTGTCATGAATTCCAGTAATATAATATTGAAACAGTTCTTCCTTGGTTTTTTGTTGACTATCAAATAACACTCTTGGATAAGAATAAGCAAATGATGGAATATGATATTTTACAATAGGTCCCATTAACCATATTTTGTCAACTTGAACATGCTGTACATATGAACCAGGTGGAAAATATAAAACAGGCTGCTTTTCCTCATTGGCAATTTCACAAATCATTTTTACTTCTGATGCATAACCCATTAAACTATCTTCTTGGGTTGAATTAAAATAATACAATGGTCTTACACCATATGGGTCCCTAGCAGCAAAAATTGTATTCATCTGGTAATCGTAAAGTACAAACGAAAATACCCCATCCAACATTTTTATTGCGTGTTCAATTCCATATTTTCTATATAAATAAATAATAACCTCACAATCAGACTGTGTTTTTGGTTCAATATCCATTAATTCATATAATTTCTTGTAATTATATATTTCACCATTACAAATTAGACTACAGTTCCATATATTTAGAGGTTGATTGGATAAACTAGTTAAACCATTAATCGCCAATCTATGAAACCCTTGGATGAACTGTTCTTCCTCGTGTAACAATATTTCTGAAAACTCAGGACCTCTATTTTGACCCTTTTCAAATTGCTCCTTGATAAATTCTTGGTCGCTGTTCTTATTTAATTGAGGCTTATCCTTTTCTGCCTTTACTTCTTTGCTTATTACCACTCCTTCACTTATTACCACTCCTTCACTTACTAATGCTTTGCTTATTACCACTTCGCTTACTGATGCTTCGCTTATTACCACTTCGTCTTTATTACTACCATTTGACTGGTCAGGTGTTTCATCACTTTTATAATTTATTAGAGCAAAAATTCCGCACATTATTAATACAATTAAGACGATTATATCTAATACATTTTATAAAATATATATTTTTAATTTTATGTTTTATAAAGAATAATACTGTAAAATATAAATTATTTTATTATGATATTATAATAATGAACGCATTAGAATTTAATGACCAACCAGCTTCACAAAAGGCAAATACAATGAATATTAGAGCATATAGCCGAAATATACCAAGTAGTCAACTTCAACCTTACCTAGATTCTAGGTCTGTTTCAACCAAATATGCTAGAATGCCAATTATCGATTTAAGAAAACCAATTGACGTTCCATTGAAACAACAAGCCACATTTAACCCTTCAAATACTTTTAACCCAGGTAATGACTTTGGACCATGGTCTGGATTTGCTTCAAATGTTAATAGAGAATCAGAATTAAGAGGCCAAAATAATGCTATACAAGAGTGTAGTCAGGCATTTTATGTACCTAGTAGCAGTAGTGATTTATACAAATATGGATGGAAAAGAAACAATTCTATTGTTCAGCCATTTCCTGACCTATTCAAAACTGAACATTTTAGTCATTTTAATCCAAATCCATCACCCAATACAATTGGATACGGATTATTCAATAATGCTACACGACAACAAGTGAAAGATTTGACGAACCCTACTAATGTATAAATTAGTAATCACTTGATACAATTAGACCAACCAAAACAAAGAAAATAAACTATAATTTACATTTTATTATAAATTATATTCTATTAGTAATTATTATACAATCATTATAAAATGTCAGACGATTTAGTAAATCAAATAACCCTTAATTTTTTAATTAGTAAACAACAGTTGCAGAAATTAAATAAAAAAATAAGACAAAAAGAAGATGATAAGATGAAAACCGATATGGAGATTTATAAAGAACAAATTAATGAATTATTTACAAAAATGATTAATAATGAATTACCTGATGATTTATTAGAAGATGTGAAACACAGTTATAATTATTTTGTTGAAAAAAGCATTTATTATCTTAAGATGAGAGTACCTTTACCTTTAGAAGAAGATGCTAACTCTAGCAACGCAGAAGAAGATGAAGATGAAGATGAAGATGAAGAAGATGAAGATGAAGATGAGGAAGATGAAGATGATGAAGACGCAAGCTTAGAAGAAGACGCTAACTCTAGCAATGCAGAAGAAGAAGATAAAGAAGAATCAAATGTAAAACAATCCTGTCCTAAGGTATATGCAAAAACAAAACAAACAAAATCAAAGGGAGTAGACGACATTCAGCAACTACCATTAGACTGGTTTAGTAAAGTTAGACAAACATATAAACAAAACCAGATTATTCCAAGACAAAAAGGAAAGGAGGAAAAGAAAAAATAAAAATAAATTTTGGCATCCAAATATAAAAACGTATAAAAGAAAAATATCAATAATGTATATGAAGACAAAATTAAAAACAAGAAGATTACAAAATAGATATAAGATTCAAAGTAAAAATCGCTATAAAACCAAAAAAGGTAAGTTAAAAAAGAGACAAACTAACAAAACTTCGCATCATTTAGAAAATAATACTGATGTTAAACCGTTTGTAAAACTTAATTGCAGTCCAAAGGACAAAAATGCCGTAAAAGAATATACATGTTATACTGACAATGACCTTCAAAAGCTGCGTAATATGTGGAATGCTAGACATCCAGATAAAAAAATTATTACTAATGATTCTAAAGAAATATGGTCTCTTCTCAAAAACTATTATGCTAATATTTGTAATAAAGAATCTTGTTGGGTAAGACAAATGACAAAGGGTACTAAAATGGAGGAAGAATTGCTTCAATCATTTTCACCAGTTTCGCCAGAGAACTGGAAAAAGAATCCTAATGAGTGGCTTTCAAGTCTTGATATTATTGAAGTCATGAACCAATATGAAAAAACATATAAATGTTTTGATTTCCTAGGCCCATCGCCAATTGATTATGACACGCATAAATTGTATGGCGAATGTGTATGGGAAGAATTATGTCATTTTAGTCTATCTGAACAAATCAAAAAAGGTAAGAATAAAATAGGTGTTATATTTAATACTGACACACATGATAGAGGAGGCGAACATTGGATATCACTATTTATAAATATTAAAAAGGGTACCATATTCTTTTTTGATAGTGCTGGTAATAAAGCGCCAAACCAAGTTATGAAATTTGTAAAAATGGTTACAGAACAAGGTAGAAATTTACCTGAAAAAATAGAATTAAAGTTTGACCAGAATTATCCAGTTGAGCATCAATATAAAAACACAGAATGTGGCGTATATTCAATATTTTTTATAATACATATGTTAGAAGACAAGATAACTTCGCATTATTTAAAGACACATAAATTAAAAGATGAATATATGCAGCAATTTAGAAAGATTTATTTCAATGAGGAATTATAAATAATACTTTTTATAAAATAATAACATAAAAGTTGGTTATTATTTTATAATATATACAAAATGAATGTACAACAATTTACAAATAACAAAAATCTAACAATGTTATGGGATGTTTTGTTAGATGAACTTCATATAAACCCAAATTCATCAACAGTTGTAAAAAACATCCAAACTGTGTTTGACAGTAATATTAATCTATTTACGTTAAGAGCTAATCCTAATGCTGGGTTAATGAATTTGAATAAACAGTTTTTAAATCAGGTTCTTATTGCTGTAAATCAATTATTTCCAAATCTGAAACAAGAACAACAGCTCAAGCGAATAAGTATTAGCAATGAAGTTTTAGATGAACCATATAAGGTAGAAGATATTCATAATGCGAGACAGACTGATTTTGAAAAACAAGTAACAAATAAGCGCATAGAATTTGAAAATTCAATTAATGTAAAGAAACCTACACCAGTTGATTTTTCAGATAAAATGGATAATAATAAGATTATAGAAATGGAGGCACTTATTGCGGAAACAATGTCAAGACGGAAGTTTGATATTGAACAAATACAAAATATAAATCAAAATATAAATCAAAATATAAATCAAAATATAAATCAAAATATAAATCAAAATATAAATCAAAATATAAATCAAAATATAAATCAAAATACAAATACTAATAAACCTGTAAAAAAGGTTTCGTTCAATGAAGATGACAATGTAACATTACATATTAATGAATATCAAAATGAATATCAAGACCCTCCAATTAATATATTTAGTAAGCTAAAAAAAACTAATATAACTGAGACAAATACAATATTGGAATCAAATTTATATCCAAAAACAGAACCGGAATCATTTGAAATGGTAAAAATAAATAAAAGACTTGATGAATTTAATTCAAAAATAGATAATCTTGTTAGTATGATGGACAAAATGAATAATAGCTTGAATTTATTAATAAATAAGTAAAATAAATATTTAATTGGGTAAATAAAATATTAATATGAAATTTTATATTAATATTCTATATTTTAAAAACTAATAGATTTAAGCAATACCTAACATAGGGTCAGCCTGTCCCATGGACAAGTAAAGTTGTGTCAACTTAGTTCCAATGTATTTATGGACAACGTCGTTGTTACTCAAATGGTAAGCAACATTTCCATTGGTACTGTGAATATCTAAACCGTGAATAACGCATTCAACATTACCAGCGGCAGAACTACTGTTTGAACTAACAGCTATAAATAAGATAGTATCAGTGGCTAACAAAGTACTATTAGGAGTAGAAGAGTAAGAATCCAACGTTAAATCAACGTTGCTAAACCCCGATAAACTACCAACAGCAGAAGATCCTGAAACTAAAACTCTAAATAAATAATTAGTATTAGCAGTTAATGATTGATTGGCAATGTATGTATATTTAGCATGATACCACGACGCAGCATCATTAGAGCCAGTTTTAGCAGTATAAAATGTAATAAAAGGAGCAGACACATTATTAACAAGTCTTAAACGGATATCAAGCTCCTCAAGACTAGCACCAGTAGCTGTTCCAGTAGAATTAACAGGGGCACCAAAATACCAGTTGAACTTGCGTGTGCTAGAAGAAGGACCACCATTCTTAAAATACCAGCCATCAACACCAGTAACGGCCTTAACAGTAGTAGGCATTGGGGTTGGCGAGGCTTCATCAGGAATAGTAGCAGGAGACATCTGTACATTAACATGGTGAAACAATCTATCTCTTAATAGTGTATCTGCGGCAGCACGAGAGGCAACTTCGTTGGCTACAAGTGTACGAATGCTGGTATCAACTCCTGCTAAAGCAGAAGAAGCAGCAGCCGTAGCAGCAGCAACAGCTACACCTCTAGCAGTGGTCTCATCAGTAACAGCTGTAAGTAAATTCGCAGCTCCCGATGTTTTTACACCATCAACAAAGGCTTTCATCTCGGCAAGTGTATCAAAAGCAGTATCACTGCCAGCAATAGTAGTAATTGCTCCTCTTAATTCAGTAGCAACTGTATCAAGTTGAGACTTGGTAATAGCATGATTAGCAGAAGAAGCATCTCCGCCTAAAACAAGAGGCTTACCAGAAGCAATAGTGACTGCGGTATCAGTCATTGTAAGAGCACCAATCGAAACAGTCGCAAATCTAGACATTTATATACTACGCATTTATTTTTTTTTTTACAAAAAAAATAAATTATAAATTTAAACCTTAAAATTCCAATGCCCTGTACCTTGTGAGTTTTCAGTATAAATAAAACTATACATAAAATTCTTCTGTATAGGAATTTCAACAACTCCGTCGTATGCTAAAAATAAATTATACATAGTTTTTGTTGAACGAATAAGTAAATCATTTTCACTCATATTGCTAATGTTAATACATAACCCATCTAAAGGGATTGGTGGTAAATTCACAATGTCACTATTAGCACCACAAATTGTTACATTTGGATTGTCATTGCCTAAAGTATATTCTTCTTCATCATTTTTAATAAAGGTATGTAAATAAGTATTTATTTTGGCTGTATTATTTACAATTATATCTTGAACATTTATATCTTCACACTTAATCAACCCAGTAAATTCTGGGCTGTAACTAGATGACAAAGTATCTAATACTCGTTGAGTCGCATTTGAAATTGGTTTGTCTAAATCATTTGTGTTATCAACATTTGACAATCCAACCATAGTTTGTGTAATACCAAGAACATTGCCTGTAAATGTAGTTTTACCTGACAATATTGCATTATTTATTGGCGCATTTAAATTTAATCCATTAGTGCCTCCTTGAACTCTAAAAGACATTTTACTTTATATACTATATTATTAATATTAAAAAATATTTTAAAATAATAAATCTAAATCTAAATCTAAATCTAAATCTAAATCTAAATCTAAATCTAAATCTAAATCTAAATCTAAATCTAAATCTAAATCTAAATCTAAATCTAAATCTAAATCTAAATCTAAATCTAA
>Ga0114971_10001500_pt1 | contig 15925 bp, 10 predicted proteins | sample M_140625_MF_Meta_FD_87320 | JGI IMG/M metagenome (GOLD analysis project Ga0114971, IMG submission 87320) | Freshwater microbial communities from Lake Montjoie, Canada to study carbon cycling - M_140625_MF_MetaG | ecosystem: Environmental > Aquatic > Freshwater > Lake | place: Lake Montjoie...
TATGAATAAACCATCCCTCACCGGCTTTGACGTCGGCGCTCCAGCTCTGGCCGGCAAACTAATCCAGTCGGCGCAGGAAATTACCGTCGTCGCGGGCGGCGAAGATATCTGGGGGCCGCGGGATGAATTCCATTTCGCCTACCTTCCGGTGACAGGAAATTTCGAGCTGAGCGTCCGCCTCGATTCACTCACGATGGCCGATGTCTACACCAAAGCCGGCGTGATGCTGCGGGCTTCCCTCGCCTCAGGGGCCGAGCATGTCATGCTGCTCGCCTTTGGGGATAATCAACCCCGCAACAAAAATAACGGCGGTCTGGAATTTCAGTCCCGGATGGTGGCGAATAGTCCATGCCACGCCATTTATCCGCCCCAGCCGCTTCCGCCCAAGCCGGATTTTCCCGTCAACTATCCCAACGTGTGGCTGAAACTGATCCGCATCGGTGATACCTTCACCAGCCAAAGTAGTCAGGACGGAAAGCTCTGGAAGACATTCAGCGTCCATCAGCAGTCCTTGCCGGCAGCCGCGTACTTGGGTCTGGCCGCGACGTCGCACAACGCGAACCAGACGATCCAGGCGGTTTTCACTCAGCTCAACTTCAGCCAGCAACCCTGAGCAGCCCCCAGCGGCGGCACAATCCCACGAACAGCTCTCCATCGCCAATAATTTTCCCATGACATCACTCCAAGGTAAATGGTCACTCGTCACCGGCGCGAGCCGCGGGGTCGGCACTCACGTCAGTGAGGGCCTCGCCCAGCTCGGTTCCAACCTCATCTTGCACAGCCGTGAGCTGGCCCACACCCAAGCGCTCGCCGCCAAGCTTAAAGGCACCGGCGTCAAGGTCGTAGCCGTGGCCGGCGAGCTCTCCGACCAAGCCCAGGTCGACGGTCTGCTCGCCGCGGCGCTGAAGCAGGCCGGCCAGATCGACATTGTTTATAATAATGCCGCCATCATGACGCCGTATCGGGCCAACATCTGGGAGATTCCGGCGGAAGATTTTCGGACGAGCTTCGAGGTGAATGTCATCAGTCTCGCCCGGATCTGCCATCGACTGGTGCCGCTCATGCTTGCCCGGAAATGGGGCCGCGTGATCAACCTGACCTCGGGTATCCAGGAACAACCCGAGTTGACCGCCTACTCAATCTCCAAGGCGGCCGTGGATAAGTTGGTCCGCGACTTTGTGCCCAAGCTGGCGGGCTCCGGTGTGCAGATGAATCTGCTCGACCCCGGCTGGTTACGCACCGATCTCGGCGGCCCCAAGGCGCCCAATGATCCGAGCACGGTGCTGCCCGGCGCCCTCGTGCCGGCGCTGCTGGACAACGGCGAAAGCGGCCGCTTCTTTCGCGCCCAGGATTATGCCGGCCTGACCTTGGCGCAGGCGGTGGCAAAAGCCTTGGAGAAATAATACTGACCTGCCTCCATAACCGTCCCCCAGCCCATGATCACTCGCAGTAAAATCTCTCCCACCGGTCCTGAATTCTCCCGCCTCGTCTACGGCACTTGGCGCATGTTGGATGACGGCTCGTCCATTCAGGAAATTAATCGCCGCCTTCACCGTTGCGTGGAACTCGGCATCACCAGCATCGATACGGCGGAAATTTATGGCCTCTACAAAGTGGAGGCGGCGCTCGGCCAGGCGCTGGCGCTGTCCCCCGGTCTGCGCACGAAGCTCGAGATCATCACGAAGGCGGACATCTACGTGCCGAATCCCAAGCACCCCGCCAGCCGGGTGGCTTGCTACAACGCCACGGGAGCGCGCCTGCGACAAAGTGTGGATGAATCACTCCGGCTCATGGGTACGGACCACGTCGAGCTCTTCCTCGTCCATCGGCCTGACTGGCTCACCAGCATCGACGACACAGCCCAAGGACTCAACGACCTGATCCGGGCGGGGAAAATCCGCAGCGCGGGAGTGTCGAATTACAGCGCCACGCAATTTGCCGCGCTCAACAGCCGCATGGCACAACCCCTCGTGACCAACCAAGTGGAGTTCCATCTTTTGCAAATGGCGCCAATCTACGACGGCACGTTCGACCAGAGTCAGCAGCAGCGCTTCCAGCCCATGGCGTGGAGTCCACTGGCGGGCGGGCGGCTCTTCGACCAAAGCAACCCCGCCGCCGTTCGTCTCGCCAAGGCCGCCGCGGACATGTCTGCGCGCTACCACGGCGCAACCCTGGAGCAACTCGCCTACGCGTGGATTCTGGCGCACCCGAGCCGACCCCTGACGGTGATCGGCACCAACAAGATCGAACGCATCGAAAGTGCCGCGCAAGCAGTCGACATTATCCTGCAGCGGGAAGATTGGTACGCCCTCTGGGTCGCGGCCCAAGGCCACGGCATTCCCTAAGTCATCCGAATGTTCACCCGCCCTTGATCAACCGCTGCAAATAAAATGCATGCCGTTCCTTAAATTCAGTTTTCGGCCCACCAGCCATCCGGCCCGACCCCCCATGGCCTGGAATCGGTGTTGCCTCCTGCTAGGCAGCATGGCCGCACTCCTCGCAGGCTGCTCTCGGACTCAAGAACCCACCGCGGTGCAAACTGCCCCCCCTGCGAGCATTCGTGCTCAATCGACGCTGTCTTACCTCCGAGCCCAACCCGTCGGAGCGACCATCGATGGTCCCCCGTGGATTGCCCACGTCTTGCCGATCGACTTGGACAAAGACGGTTTACTCGACCTCATCTGCTGCGAGGCGCGCGAAAATAAATTGGTCTGGATCCGCCAAACTTCGCGCGGTGTTTTTGAGGAAAAAATTCTCGGGGCCAAGCTCCGCGCTCCGATTCATGTGGAGGCCGCTGATATGGATGGCGACGGGGACCTCGATCTCATCGTCGCAAGCATGGGCGAGGTATTTCCCAACAACGACCGCATCGGCAGCGTGTTCCTCATGGAAAATGACGGACAGCAAAACTTCACCCCTCATGCGGTGCTGGAGAACACCTCGCGGGTGACGGATGCGCGCGTGGCCGATCTTAATGGCGACGGCCGGCTCGATCTCGTGCTCGCTCAGTTTGGCTACGATCAGGGTGAAGTAAGCTGGCTGGAACGCACCGGCCCGTGGGAATTTCGCCGCCACGTCATGCTGGAGTTGTCGGGCGCCATGAACGTCGGCGTCGCCGACTTTGACGGAGACGGCAAGCCGGATGTCGTCGCCCTGCTCTCGCAACAATGGGAGGAGATCTATTATTTCCAAAATGACGGCCGGGGCAACTTCACGCACCGGCGCATCTGGGGCTCGACCAATGAAGATTTCGGCAGCAGCGGGATTAGCATCTGCGATCTGAACCGCGACGGTCGCGCGGACATCATCTATTCAAACGGTGACGGCTTCGGCCCGGCATCCACGCCAGGGCCGCGCCCTTGGCATGGCGTCCAATGGCTCGAGAATGTCGGAGCCGGCCAGTTTATTTATCACCGGGTGGGTAATTTGCCCGGCGCCTACAGCCCTATCGGCCTCGATCTCGATAGGGATGGCGCCATGGATATCGTCGCGGTTGCAGCCTATGCGGACTGGAATAACAAAAATCGTAGCGTCATTTCATTGCTATGGTTTCGCAACGACGGGGCCATGCACTTTGAGCCGCAGATTCTCGCCCACGGACCCAAAGATCAGATCACCCTCGCCGCCGGAGATTTCGACGGCAACGGCAACCCCGTGCTCGTGACCGGCGGTTTCTACATCTACCCGCCCTACGATTCTATGGGCCGCGTCACTCTCTGGCGGAAACCCGTTTCACCGTGAACCAGAGACCCCTGCTGCTCATTGTCGCCGGCATCGTCCTCGCCGCCACCACGGCGGGAGCCTGGTGGTGGCAACGCGCCGGCGCCAACCAGAGTCTCGTCCTCGATTCACTGCCGGCGGCACCTGAACTTGGTCAGGCCCCAATCGCCCTCCATGACCAAATGGTCGCCGCCGAAGCACAAGCCCGCACCCGCTTCGGCGCTCAGACCGGACTCGCCAAACTTAGCCGGCTTTATCACGCCAATGGTTTTCTAAACGAAGCGGGCCGCTGCTACGCTGGCCTCGCAAGACTGGAGCCCACCGAGCCACGCTGGCGCCACTTTCACGCCACTATTCTCGCTGGGTACGGGGAAATCGAGCCAGCCATGCTGCTCTGGCAACGCGTGGTCCAGCTCGCCCCCGACTTCCTCGCCGCCCGACTTCGGCTTGGTGATTGCCAGTTGAAAGCCAACCAGCCCGCCGCTGCCGCCGTGACCTACACGGCCGTGCTCCAGCGCGAGCCGGGAAATTCCTATGCCCTGCTCGGCCTGGCCCGGCTCGACTATGAAGCGGAACGCTGGGCCCAGGCCCAGACCAAGCTGGAGACCGTTGTAGAGCAGACCAATTACGTGCTCGGTTACGATCTGATTGTGACGCTCTACGAACGTACCGGCCAAGCCGAGCGGGCGTGGGCGATCCGCCGCGCGACCAAGGCCTCCGGCTCCTTCCGAGATCCACCTGATGCCTGGCTCGATACCCTGATGGATGCCTGCTTCAATTCCTATCAACTCGCGCTGAATGCCGGCTTTCTCGCCCGCAATGGCGACCCTGCCCAGGCCGTGCGACTGCTGGAACGCGCCATTGCACTCGCCCCCGACGACGTGACGGCGCACTTCCAACTCGGCACCCTCAGTGTGGCGCAGGGCAACTATCGCGTGGCCCGCGAACAACTGGAACACTGCATCCGCCTGGCGCCCGATTTTGCCGATGGCTGGGCGCAGCTCAGCGCCCTCCAATTTCAAGGCGGCGATGCCAGCGCGGCCGCCCGCACCCTGGCGACCGGCCTTGAACACTGCCCGACCTCCCCCGGCCTCCACCTCATGCGCGCGCGCGATTTGCAAAAGACCGGCGCAAACAACGAGGCCATCACCGCCTATCGCGAATCGATCCGCCTGCGCCCCAACGAAGCCGAGGCCTACATCGGACTGGCTTATCTTTTGATCAAACTTGGGCGACTCGACGAAAGCGTTCGCATCCTGCAGCAATCATTGGAAGTCGAGCCCGCCAATCCCATGGTCCTCAGCACCCTCACCTTTCATGCGATTATATCCGGCGATGAATCGGCCACGCTCCGCTGGTGGGCCAAAGTGCGTAACCAACCCCGCGTCCCCGCCGCGGAGATCGAAAAATTGCGCGCTGCGTTCTTGCAGCAATTCGGTCACGCGCTGCTCTGAACAGCGCGGGTGGAACGTTGGGTAGTGCGCGCAGCGGCTGGCGGGCCAAAGGCGCTTACTGAGGCAACTTGACCGTGATCCGCTTCAACAAGATCGGCTCGGTCACGACCGAGCCGTGCGGGACAAGCTGCAGAGCCACATACTCGATCTTGTTGCGCTTCTTGCCGTGCCCGCCATGGCCCGGCAGAAAATCGTCCTGAGTCAGGGTCAGGACCACATCCTGCCCCGCCTTGTCGGCAAATGATGCCAGTTTTCGTTGCGCACCGCTCCAAACACCGTTGCCGGCCGATCCCGCCTGGATGCACAAGTAGATGTCTAATTTGCCTTCATCAAAATAGGCCCGCGGGATGTTCAACTGATATTGGACCTCGAATTGGGCGAAATTGTGCGGGGTCCCCAAGGTCTGCTTGAGATACGCCACGCCTGAGTGGCCCTGTGGTAGCTGGTCTGGGCCCCACGTCGGGAGCAGCACCATGCCCTGCGCGCCATCACCCAGCTTTCGGGTGATGTCCCGGGCCTCGGTGGAATTCTCCACCTGGACCTGGTCGATCGCTGTCTGGGTTGTGTAGGTGAACTCGTAGAACGAAGCCGGGTTGACGATGTCCACCTCCGGCAGAAGCGGAACGATCTTCGCGCTGTTCAGCGCGACGGAAATCTGGCGGATCTTGATCGGAGCCGAAATCATCGATCCGTTGCGGTGGAGGGTAAATCCCACCCGCTGGATGCCGCGGCGTTTCACCTCGGGTTCGCTAAAGTCAGATGACTGCAAGGTCACGCTCTTGTAGCCGCCCTTCGCCTCGGCGAAATCCTTCATCAAGAAGGTTCTTCCGTTGAACAAGTAGTCGTCCGCCTCACCCCCTTGCAGGGTGTATTGCACGTCGAGACGGCCTTCATCGACATAGGCCTGCGGCACGCTGATCTCGAAGAAACTCTCGGCCTGGGTGCAGTCGCTCCGTTTCACGAGCTGGTAGAGATGCAAATTGCTGTTTTGGATATTGCGGGAGTTGAGATCCGCGGCCGCGGCATCGGCGGCCGACCACGTTGGGGTCATGACCAGAACCTTCTCCCCGGCATCATAGGTGATCACCACCTGGCTCGTCCCCAAATGACTTGTGTCGATCACCCAAAGGGCCGGATCCGACATCGACAATTCAAGCCTGTCCCTCGCCTCGGGCACAGCGGTGGCAGCCCAGAGAGTGTTGCTGGCCCAGCAGGCCAGCAGAACAGATACAATAGTCGTGGCACGTAACGGATGGAGTCGAGCGGTCATGGAAAGTGATGGTTTTGGTTGTGGGATAGAGTGAGGTGATAGAGGGCAATTTAGGTGAGAGGGCACGGAGCGTTTGGGTCTGCTGTCGACTAAGCCATTTGCCGCCGAATGCCCCAACCCGCGGATCATCAAACCACCCAGGCCTCTCACGGCATCAATCCCGAGCGGCAGCGACTGGGGAGGTTTCTAAAGATCAAGACCGGCTCGGCCGAAAGAAAGGTGTCAGTACCCGAATCTAACTCCACCCCTGGCGGGGAAACTGATCATGAGTGCAAGCGCAGTATTTAGATCTGCCGCCCTCACCCAAAAAAAGTGGATGCCACTTTGCATCGGCAATGTGGCATCCACCGAAACATACATTGATTGGGATTAGAATTCGAAGGTATTCCTGAGGGACCAGGTCATACCCTCGGCGATACGGAACTGTGCCGGGCTGCTGTCGGGATTCACGCTCACCTTAATCAGGCGGGGAGCCTCACCGACATTGCGCAGATTGAGCTGGATGCTCCATTGCACCTTGCTTTTGAGCCGGCGAGAATAGCCGATCCAGCCATCGATGTTCTGTTCAGCGGCACCCATGATCGGACGAGTGACATCCAACTTGGTCATGGTGTCGTTGAAGGCATAACCAAGGGTCACCTCGTCCTGCCAGCGTAAACCGGCGCCGACATTGAAGCCTTTCATCATGCCCGTCTCAAAGCGGTAGTTGTTGACGAGGTTGAAGTGCCATTGACGAATCTCGGGCGCCTGCTGACCGTCAGCCTCTTTCTGCAACTGATAGGGATTCCAAGCGGTTTCGGTGAATTGCTGGCGATAGGTCATGCCATCACCCGACCACCATAGGCGCAAGTCGCCGGAGGGGCCGTCCAAGCGCACCTTCTGCCCTTCGATCCAATTCGCTAATGACGGGCTCAGACCCAGCCGAGCGGCGTCTGTCTTGGCGACATTGACCACCAGATCCCAATTCTTTAGCGGTTTGGCCGCGAACTCAATTTCCATACCCCTCGATTGCTGATCGATGGTCGCGGTCGCATCTGGCTTGCCGTACTGCAATTGACCTGGGTCTCCCGTCAACGGGTCCCACGCCTTACCCTGCCAGGTGATGGCGGTCTTGGCTACGTTATAGTCAGAGCTGCCGAGCTTCGACACATCGATGCCACTGCTGTTACCGATGCCAAAGCCCATGTTGTTGAAATACTCCTGAGAAGGCAGCGTGGCGACCCACTGCGCCATGAAATTTCTCATCTTGAGCGTTTCCGGATCATTGAGAAATTCCGGCGAGGTCACGGCATCGCCCCACTTATTGCTCACGCCGGCGGTCTGATTCCAAGCACCGTAGTCATTATTATACAGGCCGAGGAAACCCGCTCGCATTTTCAGATATTTCGCCGACCCCCAGAGCTGCATGTTGCGCAGGAACCACACACTGCCGCCCAGATCGCCGCCCAGATTGGTGTTTAGCACTTTGGTGTTGAACCAAGTGAGTTTGAGAGAGACGCGGTCATCGAGAGCAGTGACAGCGATGCCATAGTCCTTGCTGTTGCCACTGGGGCTAGGGAGATTATAGCCGTCGAAGCCGATGCGAGTTTCCGGCCGGAAGTTTTTGGAGTTATTATAGAAGACACTGAAATCGAGGCCATGCTGCAATTTTCCGCGCCATTCCCTTGGCAGCCGGGCGACCAAACCCCAGGTCTTCGTCTGGCCTTCGTTGGACAGATAAGATTCTTTGGCCTGGGAGCCGTCTCGATCATTTGTAAAGTCAACCGAGGCAACCTGCGTATCAGCGGTCACTGCGCCGCGAGTACGGTAGCTTTCAATTTTATCTTTACGCCAACCGTATGTCCCGATGATCGCATCGTTCCAGAGGAATGACTGGAGCGTAGCCGCCTGGGAATCAATCGACTGACGGCGCCTGGTCGCGCCAGTGTAAAGTTGATCGATGTCCCCGTGACTCGAGCTGAGGATGTCCACCGCTTGCGTGGTCCAGCCCACATAGTTGTTGGGGTTTTCCGACTGGGTCAGCAACAGCTGATCAGTGGGACGAATGTAAGTCAGGGCCGCAGGATTGACGTAGCCCGGGCTTGATGGATTGGTCGGCTTGTTCCAGTGGGAATCAAAGTACCTAACTTGATGCGCACCGTTAGCATCGAAAACGCTCTGCAACCGGTCAATGTTGAGCCCCGAAGCACTGTTGGTGGAAGTCAAATTGCCAGTCAGATAGATAGTCTGGGTGAAGTTGCGCTGGCCTGGGGTCAAAGCGCCCTTGCTGAGAGGGAATCTGGCGTCAGTGCGCTCCAGGTCCCAATTTTTGCCGAAGGAGTCTACGCGATCGGAGGATGCGAGCGCCGACAGGACGTTACGGTTAAACAATTTTGACCAGAACGAATTCTTAGCGAAGATATCACTGCCATTCAATTCACCGTAGGCTGTCACGCGCCAGTCTTGGCGTACATTTTGATTCGAGTTGCCGTAGCGTGTTCCTGTCGTGAAAGCGCGGCCGGCATTCGGATTAATGGTACCGCCGCCGTTGTTCACATCAGGCGCCCAAGGATTCGCCCCGAGGGCATTGGGACTCGAGATATAGGTTGCCAGCGTGTCCGCAGTATACCGGTTCACGTCCACACTGATGTACGGCCCGGAGGTTTCTGGGTAATTAATACCTTCCTGGCCAGAGGTGTAATTTTGGCGATCAATGACCGCCTCAATGCCGATGCGATTATTCAGGAAATTCTGGGAGATCGATGCGTTGATCACATTGAAGTCCTGCCACTCCCTTTTGTTATTTCCGTCGAACAGTTTGTTATAGAAGTCGAAAATTGAGGTATCCGTAATCGACTGGTCCTTCCACACATCCTTGGTGGCAGCCGGATAGAGTTTCGAATTGAGGGAATTGACGTTCTTCGCGTACTCGTAGAGCCCGGCAACTGACTGCATATTACTATACTGCACGCCCGTGATGCTGCCGTCGATAACCCCAAGAGCATTGAGGCCATAGACGGAACTGCCCCTGGAGTCCCTGACCAATATCGGGTTGCTGGTTCCGTTATTGTAGGCGGTGAAGCCGATGAACATGTCATGACTCAAGCCGGGTATCGCGCGGTAACCAGCCTCACTTGCGCGCCATTTTACATAGTCTTGGGCGTTGGCGCGGGTGCCGCGATCCAGATTCTGGCCGTAGTTCCAGCTATAAATGGGGTCGTAAAGGTTAATTACGCCGTTCGTGCGGGCGAAGATTGCGGGGTTAAAGAAATTCGTAATCTTGTCGATGGGCGGCAGCCAGCGGGGATTATTGGAGGCCACATTGCCCTGCTCAAAGTTGACCCGCACTGAAAGCTTACTGGCGATATCCTTGGAGAATATCTGAGGAGTGTAGCGGGCGGTGGCAAAGTATCGCTTAGCGTGCGAATAGGCGGGGTCCTGACGGAACTTGGTGTTGTCGTCGACCGCGGCGACGCGCAGGGCCAACTCGTCTTTGATGAGCACCTGGTTGTAGTCGAGGCTGTAGCGCTCGCTTCCAAAGCTTCCTACCGTGGACTCGATTTTGCCGGCATTCTTGTCAAACCGCGCACCGATCGTGGTGACGTTCACAATACCCGCCGGACTGCCGACACCGAAGAGAATGGAATTCGGGCCGCGCTGCAGGTCGACGCGGTCGACCACATAGGAATCCCAGGGAATGTCGGAGATGAAGTAATCGCGCGTGTTATCGGCCGAATCGAGGCCGCGCACGCGGGTGTTGGAGTTGGGGTTGGCCAACTTCCCGTTTTCGCCCGAGGTCTGCGTATTGCCGACCCCGGCAAAATTGCCCATTGAGCCGCCCACTTCTGTATTCAACTGGTAAGGCAGCAACGTTGAGTTAGAGGTGGCCCCAGTGTCTCGGAGGAACTGAGCGGTCACCACGCTTAAGCTCGAGGCGATGTCACGCAGGTCAGTACGCACGCGGGTTCCGGCTAAGGTGTCGGTCGCCGTGTAGCCGGTGTCCTTGGCGGTAGAAACCTCGAACGGGGACAGAATCAAAACTTCATCCTCCACCGGTTTAATTTTGGCAGGTTCTGCAGTGGTTTGCGCCGAGAGGCACCCCACGAAAACAACACAGGAAGCGGCCATGAGCCGATGAGCAGCCACGCGAGAGAACAGTCGATACATATAGGGTTGGGTTAGGAGGACTTGGCGAGACCGGCTCAAAAAGGGATTGGGCCAGGCTGAATCCGCGGAGGATTCGGGGTTAAGAAACTTTAATTTAGACTAAACTCTCCCAGCCGTGAATGAGTTCACTTGCACGACAATTGAGATTTTTTGCGTACCGCCCATCCGCTCATATAATCGTAGAAATTATTTATGGGCGGCCCAGCCCCCCTACAAATTGAGCTTCTGTCACTCGCGTATTCTTCCGATAAACGCCCGGCGAATTTCCCGTCAGCCGCTTGAAAAGCACGCACATGTACTCGACATGTTCGAAGCCGGCGAGTTCGGCGATCTTCTTCAAAGGAAAATCCGTCTCGGTTAGGAGCTGACGGATTTTGGCGACCTGCACACGGCGAATCTCGGCCTGCGGCGAACGCCCCAGATACTGGCGGAATTTTTTTTCCAGCTGGCTCCGGGAGGCGAACGCATGGCGGCTCACCGCATCCACCTTAAGTCCAGTGCAGGCGTGCTCGCGAATATAATTCAGGGCCGCCGCTACGTTGCGGTCATGGATAGCCAGCGCGTCGGTCGAGCGGCGCGTGACTACGCCCAACGGTTCGATGCGTTGGTAATAACTCTCCGGTTTGCGTCCTTCCAGCATACCGGCTAGGACCTCGGCGGCGCGGTAGCCCGACTGAAAGGCATTGGGCGCGACGCTCGACAGCTGCGGATACGCCAGCTCGCACCGGATGGGGTCGTTGTTTACGCCGAGAACGGCCACCTCTTCCGGCACCATCATATTATTGAAATGGGCTGCGGTGATAATCTGCTGCGCTCGCATATCGTTGCACGCCATAATCGCCACCGGTTTGGGCAAGCTTTTGAGCCAGGCGCATTGCGAAGCAATTTGTTCCGTATCCCAGCTGGGCGTCAGATCACCAGGGTAATCCGCGTCAAACAGCTCGCACTTGCGCCCGGCCAGCTTGAGCGCCTCCACGAAGCCATCTCGTCGCTCGCAGGACCAATTCTCGCTGGAAAACCCGCTGAAGCCGAAATGTTGATGCCCCCGCTCCAGAAAATGCTCGGCCCCTAGATGTCCCAGGCTGACATTGTCCGGCCGGATTTTCGGCACGCCGGGATAGGCTTTCGTATCACATAAATCCACAAGCGGGATTTTACGCTGCGCGCAACCCTTCACCAGCAGCGGCGTGGTGTGCCGGCTGATGACTCCGTCCCATTTTTTGCTGCGCAGCCAGTATGGTTCGTTTTCGGCTAGGGCCTGATCGTCGTGGAACGCCGTCCATAACTGGTGCGTACGTTCATAATGGGCGATCCCTTTCAGCATTGTCATGCTGTCTTCAATGCGGGTCAGGAAAATGAGCAGCACTTGAGGCCTCATGGAAAAAATCTGTCGAGCACAAGCGTGAGATGCAAGCGCGCGCGCAGTGGCGAGCCCAACTCGAACTCAGCGGCTATGGGTCGGCGGCTCGATCGCAGCCTGCCCTGCTTCAAGTCGCTTGCCATCCGGCTCACCTTGGCCTCGTTCAGCGGGTAGAAAAAAATCAGCGCCCCCGCCAGCAATCCAATGACCACCGGAATGGAACTCATCAACCGGACTAGTCCATGCAATAAATTGGTCGGCTGATCCACGCTCGCGCCAAAGCCCACGCGTTGCAGATCGGCGTGGGCGCACCCCGGCAGGTATCGTGGCGCCAGCTCAAATTCGAATAATTTTCTAGGAGAGGTAATGAGCAAAGTATCGGAATGTTTTGGGCGCGCGGGAATCCCTGGGGCTCTAGCGAAAGCACGTGCATCCTACACCTGCTTCTTCAAAATATTGCTGGGATGTCTTACTTTTCACTTGGGCAGTGCGATCCAATGCAGGGTGCTTATTTTTGATCCGGGCTATTTGAACGAGGCTAGAGACTGGCTCCGCTGGAGCTGATCAGATCACGATACCAGTAGGCCGAATCCTTTAGCGTGCGTTTTTGCGTCTGATAGTCGACGTGCACCAAGCCAAAGCGCTCCTTGTACCCGTCGGCCCATTCAAAATTATCCATGATGGACCAATAGAAATATCCGGCCACCGGCACACCCTCTTCCATGGCGCGCCGAATGGCGCGAAGATAACGCGCCATGAAATCGATGCGCTGCGGATCGTGAACCTTACCATCAAGATGAACGAAGTCGGTATTACAGTAGCCGTTTTCGGAGAATACAATCGGCAACCCGTAGCGCTCCGTCTGAAACCGAGCCGCCCAGTAGGCGGCGTCAGGGGCGATATTTAGCCACGGCAGCGTGCCGCGCGGATTCCCGATGCCCCACTCACCAGGAACCTTCACCGCATTGCCCTGCGCATCGGCTCGAACCGGCCAGCCGGAATAACAGTTGTAGGCGATGAAATCGATTTTTTGGGCAATGAGCTCCATATCCGCGGCCGTAACCTTGGGCATGTCGGCGCCGAAGGCCTTCACGCCGTCTTCCGGATAGCGGCCAAACATCACCGGGTCCGCCCACCAGGAGAGATTCCACATCCCGCGCTCCGTACTGGCGAAATAATCACGCCGCGCCGCCTCAATGTCGCGCTTGCGCTTCGTGGCCGGAATGCGTTCGCGGCTCGTGTGCACAATGGCAATCTTCACCTGGTCCGGACAACCGGCCCGCAGCGCCTGCACAGCTCGGCCGTGTGCCATAAGGAGGTGATGAGCCCCGAGCAGGCAGTCGGCGAAGGGCAATTTTACTCCGGGTGCAAAGCGCCCTTCCTGATGGCCGATCCCCATAATCACCGGCGGCTCGTTGAAGGTCATCCAATGCTTGACCCGGTCGCCCAGCCGATCGGCGACGATCGCCGTATAATCGCCAAACCAATCGACCAACTCCCGGTTGAGAAATCCACCGCGTTCCTGCAGCGCCTGCGGCAAATCCCAGTGGTAAAGCGTGACCCAGGGCGTGATGTCGGCGGCAAGGAGTTCGTCGATCAGACGATCATAGAAGGCCAAGCCCTTGCGATTGGGTTTACCGGTACCGGTGGGCTGGATGCGCGACCACGATAGTGATAGGCGGTACGCCTTGAGCCCCAACTCGCGCATGAGGGCGACATCCTTCCGGGAGCGGCGGTAATGGTCGCACGCCATGTCGCCGTTGTGATTCTCGAAAATTTTTCCTGGCTGCTGTGAAAACACGTCCCAGATAGACGGCCCGCGGCCACCAAGATTCCAACCGCCTTCAATTTGATAGGCAGAGGCCCCGGCCCCCCAGGTAAATTGTTTTGGAAAAGCCATAAAATAAATGAATGCGGCAATAACGATTTGCTTAAGGCCGAGCAGCTTGAGCAAACACTGTCGTGATGGCGTCCCAGCGGGTTTGGCCGGCAATTTCGGCCGTGACTGCCCAACGGAAAAGGCCTGGGCCCATGGCGTCCGCGCCGCTGACTCGACTGATGATTGAGGTCAGGGTACTCATCCGCAGGACCGCTTCGGGCGGACACGAGCGTTGGCCCAATCGGCCTTAAGCAGCGCAACTTGGGTTAACGCCAAGCCGAGCAAAAATAAAAACCCATGTCGCATGTGGGGTAAGGGATCGATTGAAGCCGGACACTTCTATCAAACGTGCCGATAGAATATCAAATGAACGGGCCTAGTGAATGAGAACCTTTGTCCCACATTTGAGAAACAACCCTGCCTGATTGACAGGGTGGATAAAGCCATCGCATCTCCGTAACAGCCGATTCGCTCGAACTCCCGCTGCTCTTCAATTCTGTTGATGCATTAATCCATTACCCCATGAACCTCCGTTGCCTCCTTCCCCTCCTCCTTATCCCCGGCCTGATTAATGCCGCCCCAGAATCCTCCGCCGTCTCCGCTACCCGCCTCGAGCGACTGTCGCGGGGCATCAATCTCTCCCACTGGTATTCGCAGATGCCGCTCGGAGACGAGGCCAGTCTGCATCAGCGCTTCAAGAGCTATAATCAGCCCGCGGATTTTACGCCGCTCGCCGCCGCCGGTTTTCGGCATGTGCGTTTTCCCGTCGAATTTGAGCTGTTCCTCGACGAAAAAAATCCCGGGAGACTGCGCCCAGAATTTCTTGCCGACTTCGACACCGCGCTCGACCAACTGCTCGGTGCCGGACTGGCGGTCATCGTCGACTGGCATGCCCGCGAAGAGACCAAGGATCGGCTAAGCCACGACGACCAACTCGTCGCGCAGGCCGTTGCCCTGTGGGGCGCACTGGCGCGTCATCTTGCGAACCGTGACCCCGAGCAGGTTTTCCTGGAAATCATGAACGAACCGGCCGGGAAAATGTCGCTCGAGCGCTGGACCACCATGCAAAATCAACTGTTCATCGCCATGCGCGCGGGTGCCCCGCGACACACCATCATCGCCACCGGCCATCGCTGGAGTGGCGTCGATGAACTGGTCCAATTGCAACCCCTCGCCGACGCCAACGTAGTTTATAATTTTCACTTCTATGAGCCCATGGTCTTCACCCATCAGTCGGCCGCCTGGCCCGACATGGGACTCGAGCCCATTGTCGGCCTCAACTACCCCGCTGAAAAAAACAACAAAGCGGCCAACCTAGAGCGAGTCGGCACGGGCAAGGGCCGTGATCATCTCCTCAACTACACCGCCGATCGCGCTGGCCTCGAGGCGCGCCTCGCACTCGCGATCGATTGGGCGAAAAAAAATGCGGTGCCGATTACCTGCAATGAATTTGGCGTCTACACCAAGGTAAGCCCTCCACTCGATCGTTACCGCTGGCTTCGCGATGTGCGTGAAATATGCGAAGCCCATAACATCGGCTGGACCATGTGGGATTACGCCGGCGGCTTTCGCGTCGCACTCACCTCAGCGCCGGGCCCGCGCACCCTCGACGCCGCCTGCATCGAAGCCCTCGGCCTAAAAAAATAAGGCGCCGGCTACTCAGGCCCCCGCGTTAGTTCAGCTTTGGCCGCAGCAACTTCTCCCGCGCTACTAGATAGAGGAAGCCACAGATCGCGATAAAGGGAATGAGCGAGAGCAAGTCCGAGTGCGGTCCCTCGAAAAAGGGATTATGCGCCACCGACCATTGCGTAATGGCGAAGTCAAAATCACTCAGTACGCCGGCGAAAAATGCGATGACGATGCCCGCAATCGCGCCTCCGGCGATATAGCCGGAGGCCAACAACACCCCGGGGCTCTTATCACTCTCCGCGTTAAATTCATCGGGGGACAACTTGGCGTGCGCGGGGTTTTGTTTTAATTTACGATCCACCAACCAGCGGATCATACCTCCGATGAAAATGGGCGAAGAAGAAGAGAGCGGCAGATAAACGCCCACCGCAAAGGCGAGGGCTGGAATAAATGACATCTGCAGACAA
>Ga0114971_10001503_pt1 | contig 15915 bp, 11 predicted proteins | sample M_140625_MF_Meta_FD_87320 | JGI IMG/M metagenome (GOLD analysis project Ga0114971, IMG submission 87320) | Freshwater microbial communities from Lake Montjoie, Canada to study carbon cycling - M_140625_MF_MetaG | ecosystem: Environmental > Aquatic > Freshwater > Lake | place: Lake Montjoie...
ACTTGGTGGCGCTGGCGAGCTTGGACCGTTGCAGGTTGGCCAGCGCGAGCTGGCTCGGCATCTGCATGTCGATCGGGCAGGCCGGGGGAGCGGCGGGGGCGGCGGCTGGGGCAGCGGCAGCCGTCTGCTGTGCCGACGCGAGGGAGGGCAGGGCCAGCGGGAGGGCCAGGAGTGCCGCATGCGCGAAGGCGAGCGCGGCGAGAATGCGCGGACGGATCGTCATCGGGTCTTTCGGGTGGAGGGTGGCTCTGAACACGAACGCCTCACGAGTAGACCCCGTGAGGCGATGGGCGGTACAAGGCTCGAACTTGTGACCTCCACGATGTCAACGTGGCGCTCTAACCAACTGAGCTAACCGCCCGTACTTCACGCACAATGCCTGCAACAGCAGTCCGTTGGAACCAAAACCGCCGGTCCAACGTTTGTCCTTGAGTACGCCGAGCAACTGGCGCCTCGAGAGCGGGAAACGGGACTCGAACCCGCGACCCCAACCTTGGCAAGGTTGTGCTCTACCAACTGAGCTATTCCCGCAGGAATACGGTGTCCGGCCGAGGTGATGCAGCGACCACCACGATCGACACCGTCAGGGTCCACACCGGGTGCCGCCGATCTGCTGGCGGTCCGACTATGGAGGCGAGGGGAATCGAACCCCTGACCTCTTGAATGCCATTCAAGCGCTCTCCCAACTGAGCTACGCCCCCGATACTACCAAACACCAGCGCCCCGCCGCCTCACTCCAAAAGCCGGTAACGCACCCGAGCCGACAGGAACCGCGAAACTTACAGGGGTGTAGGAATCAGGTCAAGGCGCGACTGTTGTATTATCGTCAATGATTCGCTATTTTGTGGCTCCGATGTGAACGTCGCGTTTTTTCGGGCGTTCGACCGTAAATCACCGGCAGGTCCGTGAAACCCGTAGGGGCTTCGCGTGCCAGCCATCCTCCGGGAGGCAGTGGCGCGATGACCGTCCAGCGTGCCAAGCGCGGTGCACCATCGGCCGCAGCATCCCGATCTAAGTCGCCCCTGAAGTCCGGGAAGGCGGCTGCTCCCAACGCAGCGTCCAAATCGGCGGTACGGCCCTCGGCAGCACAGCGCCCGGTCAAGCCGTCCTCGAAGACGTCTGCCAAGGCACCCGCCAAGGCGACGAGTCCAAAAATGCCCCACGCAAAATCCAAAGTTCAGAAGGCCAAAACTGCAGCCAAGCCTGCAGCCAAGCCTGCAGCCAAGCCTGCAGCCAAGCCTGCAGCCAAGTCTGCAGCCAAGCCTGCCTCCAAGCCCGTCGCCAAGACGGCCCCCCTCTCTAAGAAAGCTGGTGCCTCCAAGGTCGCGGTCGCCGCGCCCGCCAAGGCATCCGCCTCATCCTCTTCGAAAAGCGCCGCAGCCGCCGTCCCAGGAGCCCCCAAGGCCCCTGCCAAGACCGCCGCGGCTCCTAGGATTCCCGCACCCGTGACTGCAGCTGCTCTCGAACCAAAGAAGCGCAAACGTCGCACCGCGCCCGCCGGTAGCATCGCCCCCAGCGAGCCCGAGCGCGACATTCTCGACCAGTACCTCTACGAAGTCTCCACCTACCCCCTCCTCAAGGGGACGGAAGAGATCGATATCGCCCGCAAAATCCGCGCAGGCGACGCCGATGCCCTCCAGGAGCTGGTCAAGCGCAACCTGCGCTTCGTCATCTCGGTCGCCAAGAAGTACCAGAACCGCGGCCTCCCGCTCATCGATCTCATCGGCGAAGGGAACGTCGGCCTCCTCACCGCCGCGCGAAAGTTCGACCCTGACCAAGGGGTCAAGTTCATCTCGTACGCGGTGTGGTGGATCCGTCAGGCCATCCTGAGCTCGCTGGCCCGCCAGGGACGCACCGTGCGCGTCCCCCTCAACCGGACCGCGGACCTCTCGCGCATCATCAAGGCCAGTGAAATCCTGCGCCAAAAGATGCGCCGCGAGCCCACCCCGGAAGAACTGGCGCAGCTCACCGGCCTCTCGGTCGACGTCGTGCAGTCGCTCGCCGCACTCAACACCGGCGACGTCCGCCTGGACGCCCCAATGGACCCGGACGGCGATCGCTCCCTGATCGAACGGTTCGTCGCCGACGAAATGCCTGACACGGAAGAAGAAGCGATGAACCGCTTCCTCACCGACGAAATCGAATCCTCACTCAATACCCTCCCGCCGCGTGACGCCAAGGTCCTCCGCCTGTACTTCGGGCTCGAGGGCGGCCGTGAGCACACGCTCGAGGAAATCGGCACCATGCTCGGCGTCACCCGCGAACGCGTCCGCCAGCTCCGCGATCGTGCCCTCAAGCGCCTCCGCGAAGGCGACGTAGGCCGCGCACTCGGCTCGTTCGCCTCGTAAGCAGTACCGTCGTTTCACCGCTCGGTGTGCGCAGGGCCGTTCTCGATTCGTCGAGAACGGCCCTGTTTGCTTTGCGCGGCATTTGCGGTTTGGTCGGTCGCGGATAGCCCTCCCCTTCGACAGCTCAACGCTGTCTGCGGGAAGGGCTACCCACTCCCTCCCGATCGCCCTGCGACCGAGCGGCAATGACGCCACCGCCGAACAAAGAGACGCCAAAACGAAACGGCCGGCGATCTCTCGCCGGCCGTTCGTTTCCTACACCTACGCTACTAACTGCTTAGCAACCCGGGCCCGCGAACGGAGCAACCTTGCCCGCACGCACGAGGCACTCACTCTGCGGCACTGGAATCACCCGCGCGACAAAGTGCTTGTAGGTTCCCGACGTGATGTCGATCGGCAGCGTGCTGAGGAGCCCGTACTTCCGGAGATCCACCCAGCGCGTGGCTTCCATCAGCGTCGACATCCGCTTCTCCTTCAGGATGGCAGCAAGGATGGTCGCGGTCGGGCTGGACGCAGTCACCGTCGTCACCGGCAAGCCACCCGACTTGGTGCGGAGGATGTTGATGTCGGTGATTGCCGCTGCCGCATTGCCAGCACCAAGGCTCGCCTCGGCGTGCAGCGCGATCAGCTCTTCGTTGCGGATGGACGAAATCGGCGTGCTGCCGGTCGCCCAGATGTTAAACCGCAGCGTCGACGTAATACCGATTCCGCCGGCCGGCGTACGTGAAGTGCCGGTCACGACCTTCGCGGCATAACGCAGGTCACCAGTCTCTGCGTCGGTCGCGATCGACATATGCGCGTAGATGTCGGCATTCGTCGCGATGTTCAGGCCGTTCGACGCATCACCGGAGGCCGTCGAGTACACATGGTACACGCCGGCGTCGAGCGTCGCACGTGTCGTCGCGCCCAAGTTCAAGAACGACGCGCTCAGTGCGGTCAGCGCCGTGTTCCACATTGCCGTGCCACCCCCGATCGGGGCGTAGTTCGCGGCAACGCGGGCCTTCAGTGCCTGCGTGTAGGTCGCGAACGTCGCCGGCGTATTGAAGCCGGTGAAGCCGCTGTGCAGGGTGAAGGGGAAGGCACTGCCGCCGGCGGCAAGCTTCGTAGCTGCATCGTCGAACGCAGCCAACGCCGTCTTGTACGCCGAATCACGCGAGACGAAGGGCGCCAGTTCCGAGGCGTTCTCCTTGATCTCCACGACGATGCCGATCGAATCACGGGTCATAAGCAACTCATACAGCATCTGTCCTTCAAGAGTCCGCGCGAAACCGATGGCCGCGTTCTTCTGCGCATCCGTCAGCGTCGTGTTGCTCGTAATCGTCTTCTTGAAGTTGTAGATGTTGCGGAGTGCGTTGTACTGCCCGCTCCAGTCACCGCTGGCAAATCCGGTGTTGTCAATCACCTGATTGCCGCCGACCAGGATACCAATCAGGTAGTGCGAGGTCGAGCGGCCGTCAGTCGGGAAGTAGTTGTACGATTCACGGCCGAAGATTCCAGCGTCCGAAATCAACCCGGCACGTCCCGACCGGAAGTTCGACAGCAACCCGGTCGCCAGGAGCTGGAGCGCTGACGGATCGCCTGCCGCGGCTGTCACGGTTGGCGAGTTCGGATTGGTGATGCTGAGCTGCGTGTCGCTGCAGGCCGCAAGAGTCACAGCCATCAGCGCAGCGCCCACAATGCGCATGCGCGTCATGAGATGATTCGTTGAGGTAGTCATCGGTTAGTACCCCAGGTCGATGCTAAAGAAGAACTGACGCATCGCCGGATACGGCGCGAGGTCGATGAAGCGATTGAAGTTCTGGTTGCCGAAGTTGTTGAACTCTGGATCAAAGCTCCAGTACTTCGACCACATCGCGAGGTTACGACCACTGAGGCTGATGCGCAGGTCACGCGCCTTGAACAGCTCTGCGTACTTCCGCGGGGCTTCATACGTGATGGTGACTTCGCGGAGCTTCACATAGGTGCCGTCATCAACGTACGGACGGATATCGCTGGCACTGAAGATGCCGTAGCGATAGTCGCCCATCAGGACGCCGGTCTTCGGCGACGGATCGTTGAAGTCGAACGACTGACCACCTTCGTCGAACAGGTTCTTGGTCATCGTCGAGGTATGGCCACCATTACGCCAGTCGAGCAAGCCTGAGATCGACCAGTTCTTGTAGGTGATGGCATTGTTCCACTGCACCGAGCCGCGTGGGTTGGCGTCGGCGATGATCGAGTCACGGATCACTGAACCGGTGAGCGTCTCGCCCATGGCGAGCATGCGGCAGTTCTGCCCATCGGAGCCCTTGACCTGCGTAAACACGCCGGCGACCGTCGTATTCACACAGGAGAACGGGACGTTGCCCCAAATCTTGGAGCTCACAGTACCCTGGGCGATACGGTTACGGCCGTAGGCTGCGCCGAACGAGCCGCCCGGAGCGTTGAAGGCCGGAACTGGGAGCACGTCCACGGTCTGGACGCTCTGGTTGTACGACACACGCGTCTGCCACTCGAGGTCACGCGTCCGGACGGGGATGATCGTGATGCCACCCTCGATGCCGTGCGTGGACATCTGCCCGCCGTTGACAATCTGCGACGAAAGGCCAGAGCTCGCCGGGAGCGGGAAGGTCAAGAGCAGGTCCTTGATGACACGGCGATACGACGTGGCTTCAAACGCGACACGCGAGTTCCACATCGTGCCGTCCATGCCGAACTCGGTTTCGTTCATGTTCTCCGGCTTGATTGCCGGGTTACCGAGCGAGGTCGACGCCACAAACGACGAGGCGCCGCCAACAATGCCGCCGGAGCCGATGAGCACGTCACGGGCACCGTAGTTCGGACGGTTGCCCGACTGGCCGATGCCGCCGCGCAGCTTGATTTCGTCAAACGCCTTGCCGATAACCGGCACGAACGACAACGGCTTCACGAAGCGATAGCTGGCCGAGAACTTCGGGAAGGCGTAGAACGTCTTACGGTCGCCGTTGGCGCTCGAACGGTCGGCACGGACGCCGGCGCTGAGCGAGAGCTTTTCGTCGAGTGCAATGATCTGCTCGTTGGCGTAGTACGACTGATCGCGGAACTCAGATATTCCATCGCCGATCGCCGCCGGTTCAGCCGAGCTCGTCACCAGCTGACGGGTCGGGAGCAGGCCACGCGCGCGGACGGAATAGCTGCGAACCTTCTGGTTCTCGTAGGTGCCACCGACCGAGGTCTGGAGCGACGTGAGCCAGCGATTCTGGCGCGGAGTGAACGTCCACACGCCGTTGATGCTCTGGTTGAACTGCATGCTCGAGACGTTGGTGATCAGCGACGTGCCGAGGTAGCCGTCCGCCGGCTCATACTGCATGTAGTTCGGCGAGTACACCGTGCCTTCGTCCTGGAAGCGGTCGATGCCGGCGAGGTACGAAACCGAAATCGTGTTGCGCTCCGTGGCGAGCAACGAATAGTTGGCGCGAATGTTCCCCATCTGGCGCCAGACTTCTTCGTTCGACGTGACGTTGGTGAGCACTTCGAACGGATTCGAGTTCACCGAGCCGCCGCCATTGAACGGCACGTTCACGTAGTGACCGTTCGCCGTCTTCTGCTGGAGATCCATGATCGCGGGCGAGTAGCCGAAGTTGTAAATCGGGCTGACGCCGGCGTTGTCGTTATTGCCGATACCGTTCTGCGTGAAGTTGTGCGTGACATTGAGGCCGATGCTCAGCGTCAACTTATCGCCGACCGTCTGGTCAATGTTCAGGCGGCCATCGGTACGACGTGCGCCGGTGGTCAGCTGAATGCCCTTATTGAGGCGGTCGTTGATCGATCCGTAGAACCGGGTGTTCCCCGAGCCACCGCGGGTCGACACCACGGTCTCGAAGGACGGATCCTTCTGCCCGTAGAGCTGCCCCTGCCAGTCATACCACTTGCAGGTGGTGACGCAGTTGGCGCGCGCCACCGAATCAGAACCGGCACCGCCGCCAAGGTACGGCGCGACTTCCGCGTAGCTGGAGAACTTACGCGATCCGAGGAGCTTGAGCGGGTTCTGCGTGCCGACGCGCTGCGAGATGTTCCACTTCGTCGTGCCAGCAGTACCCTTCTTGGTCGTGATCACGACCACGCCGTTCGTCGCGCGCGAGCCGTAGATGGCGCTGGCGGCGGCGGACTTCAGGACTTCGATGCTCTCGATGTCGTTCGGGTTCAGGTCGGCCAAACGATTGACCGTCTGGTCCTGAGAGGAGGTCGTGCTGCCGCTCGAGCGCGTCACGGCCGCGAGGCCGGCGCCAATCGACGCGTTGGACACGATGATGCCGTCCACCACGTAGAGTGGGTCGCCCTGTCCGAGAATCGACGTCGCGCCGCGGATCTGCACCTGCATGCCGCCGCCCGGGGTGCCGCTGTTCTCAGAGATGCGCGCGCCGATCACCTTACCGGCGAGCTGCCCTTCCACCGACTTCGCCGGCGTGCGGTTGAGCTCCTCGGCCGACACCGTCGCGATCGCCGTCGAGGCGTTGCGACGATCCACCGTGGTGGCCTGGCCGGTCACGACCACGCCTTCCAGCTGCAGCACGTCCTTCTCCAGCGAGAAGTTCGCCGTCGAGGCACCAGCCGCGACAACCACCGACATGCGCTTGAACCCAATCGCCCGGGTAAGCACCGTGACCTGGCCTGCCGGAACGCGAAGGCGATACTCACCCTTCTCGTTCGTGCGCACTCCGACCTGCTGTCCAAGAACGGACACGGTCGCGTCCGGGAGCGGAGTCCCGGCACCGCTCACGGTCACCGTACCGGTGATCTCACGAGCTTGCGCCTGCAAATTCGCAGGCAATGCCGCTAGCAGAGCTGCGGCCGCCAACAGTACAATCCTTCTCACGGAGCCTCCTAATGGAGTGGGGGATCTGGGCATGACGTACATAACGATTGCCCGCGCTGACGCGTGGGTAATCGTTGGCAAGCCTGCCGGTGCAGCAACACTAACCTTCAACTGGAATACTACTAAGGTCAACGTTGCGTCACAATACTGGGCAATGATCAGCTCCGCCAGGGTGTCGAAACACGGGTCCGGGCGGCCAGATTCACTTAAAAATAACCATCAAGCCGGTTATTATTGTCAGTCGCTCGCGCTGGGCAGCACATCACATATCTTCAAGCTTGCCATGATCATCTTCGACAACATCCACAAAGCCTTCGGCGACCGCCAAGTCCTCTCCGGTTTCTCCCTCGAAGTCCCCGAGGGTGAAACGATGGTCATTATTGGCTATTCCGGCACCGGAAAGAGCGTCGCGATCAAGCATATCGTCGGCCTCCTCATCCCCGACGAGGGGAAAGTGACGGTTGACGGACAGCACGTGGCTTCCCTCGCACGTCGCGAGCTCTATGCCCTCCGCGCCCAGATCGGCTACGTCTTCCAGTTCTCCGCGCTCTTCGATTCGCTCTCGGTCTTCGAGAACGTCGCCATGGGGGTCCGCAAACAAGGACACCTCACCCCCGCCGAACTCGATACCCGGGTGCACGAGGCGCTCGAACTGGTCGACCTGCCAGACGCCGCAGACCAGCTCCCGGTCGAACTCTCGGGCGGGATGCGCAAACGGGTGGGCATTGCCCGCGCGATCGCGCTGCGCCCCAAGTATCTCCTCTATGATGAGCCCACCACGGGGCTCGATCCGGTCACCAGCGCCGTCATCGACGAGCTGATGCTCCGGATGCAAAAACAGCTCGGCGTCACCGGAATCGTCATCACGCACGACATGCGCAGCGCCTACACCGTCGGCACGCGTATCGCCATGCTTTATGAAGGGCGCGTCCAACAGGTCGGCACTGTGGACGAAATTCGGCACTCCACCGATCCAATTGTGCGTCAGTTCATTGAAGGGCGCGCCACTCCGATGCCGGCGGGTCCCTTCGCGTGACCGAGCGCCCGCGTCCTCCACGTCCGCCACGTCGGCCCGAATCGCGACGCGTGCAGGTCGAGACCTCGGCCGGGGGGATCGTGTATCGCCGCGATGGAGACGACACGCTCTTTCTCCTGATCCGCGACAGCTATCACAACTGGGGCTTTCCCAAGGGCCATCTCGAATCCAACGAAGCAGCCGATCACGCGGCACTCCGTGAGGTGCAGGAAGAGACAGGGCTAGGGGTGCTTCGCGTGCAAGGGACCCTCGACACGATTGACTGGCATTTCCGCTTTCGCGGGAAGCGCGTACACAAAGTCTGCCACTTCTTTTTGATCGAAACGGCGGAGCAGGCCACAACACCCCAGCACGCCGAAGGCATCACCGAGTGCGCGTGGGTGCCCTACGATCAGGCGGAACGGCTGATTGCCTACGACAATGCACGCGCGCTCCTCCTGCAAGCGAAAGCCTTGCTCGTTAGGGCCGGTGTCATTGGTGAAGCGCCGAACAGCCCAGCGCTGCCAGCGCTGCCAGCGCTGCCAGAGCCTCCGGAGCTTCCGGCATGACGGAACGCAGCGCACCGCCGCTTGCCCCGGCGCTGCAAATTCTCGCGCTCACCCCTCGCGAGCGCACCCGCACGTTGTTGCGCCGCATCTTCCCGCGTCGGAGAGGGAAGTTGACGCTGGTACGTACCTCCCAGGAGTTCACCGCAGCAATCCGCGGTGACTTGATGGACGCCGTAATCATCGACACGGCCCACCCGACCGACGACATCTGGCTCGCAGCAGCGCTCGCACGGGAGTTCCCGAGCCTCCCCTTCTTTGCGTTCGCCCCGATGCGAACGGCCGACGCCCCTATGGTAGCCCGCTGCATGGCCTACGAGTTCGCCGACATCATGGCGGAGGGAACGGACGATGCCGCGTTGGCTGAGTTGGTGACCCCGAAGTCCTTTAGCGTTCGCTTTGCGCAGGCGCTGCGGGATGCCCACCGAGCGCTAGGACTCGAGGCGCCGCTTCAGCAGCGCGCCTGGCGAGCCATTGTTGCGCACGGCGGACGAACCGTGCGGACCGAGGCGATCGCCGAGCAGTTGGGGGTGACCCGGGAGCATTTGAGCCGCAGTTTCAGTGTCGCTGATGTTCCTAACCTCAAGCGTGTCATAGACTTAGTAAGAGTCATTGCAGCTGCAGAACTGGCCAAGAACTCTGGCTACGATTTGAGCGACGTTTCCCAGGTGCTGGGATTCGCCAGCCCCAGCCACCTCACCAGTACCGCGCAGCGGATCGTAGGGACGCGGTCGGCCTCGCTGGCGCGACTCCGAACGACCGATCTGATCGAGCGTTTTCGGGCCGGCCGCGGCCGGTCTCGAACCGCGGACTGACTGTTGCACGAACGCGTGGCTTGTGATAATTTTCACAAGCTAGACCAGAACCGGCGCGCCTCGCGCGCGCGACCACACGACGGACCTCTCGACGTACCCGCTCTTTTTACCGCACTCAACGCCAACTGACCATGGCTTCTTCGACGCTCCGCCCCGGTGAAATCAAGGACATCCTGCTTCGCGAAATCGAAGCGGCTGACCTCAATGCCCTCGACGTAGAGGAAGTCGGTACCGTCCTCGAAGTAAAAGACGGCATCGCACGCATCTACGGCCTCCAGAAGGCTATGGCTGGTGAGATGCTCGAGATCACTTCGTCCGAAACGGGCGAGAAGATCACGGGACTCGCGCTGAACCTCGAAGAGGACAACATCGGCGCGGTTATTCTCGGTGACTATCTCCGCCTGAAGGAAGGCGACGATGTCCGCCGTACCGGCCGCGTCCTCGAAGTCCCGGTCGGCCCGGAGCTCATCGGCCGCGTGGTCGATTCGCTTGGCCGCCCAATCGACGGACTCGGCCCGATCAACGCCAAGCATTCGCGGAAGGTGGAGAGCGAGGCCCCAGGCATCATTGTTCGTCAGCCCGTTAAGGAGCCGCTGCAGACCGGCATCAAGTCGATCGACGCGATGATTCCTATTGGCAGAGGTCAGCGTGAGTTGATCATCGGTGACCGTGGCACGGGCAAGACCGCCATCGCCATCGACACCATTATCAACCAGAAGGGCACGGGCGTCATCTGCGTGTACGTCGCGATCGGCCAGAAGGCCTCGACCGTGGCGAGCGTCGTGGAGAAGCTGAAGGCGACGGGCGCGATGGAGTTCACCATCGTCGTCGCCGCCACCGCCTCTGATCCGGCCCCCATGCAGTACATCGCCCCCTACTCGGGTGCGGCGATGGCCGAGTACTTCATGTACAACGAAGGCATGGCGACGCTCGCGGTGTACGACGACCTCTCCAAGCAGGCCGCCGCGTATCGCCAGCTCTCGCTCGTGCTGCGCCGTCCGCCGGGTCGCGAAGCCTTCCCGGGCGACGTGTTCTATCTCCACTCGCGTCTCCTCGAGCGCGCGGCCAAGATGTCCGAAGATCCGTCGGTGGTGGATGGCAAGACCATCCTCAAGGCGGGCGGTTCCATGACGGCATTGCCGATCATTGAGACGCAGGCCGGTGACGTCTCCGCCTACATTCCGACGAACGTAATTTCGATCACCGACGGGCAGATCTTCTTGCAGTCGGATCTCTTCTACTCTGGGGTGCGCCCCGCGGTGAACGTCGGCATCTCGGTGTCGCGCGTCGGTGGCGCGGCGCAGACGAAGGCCATGAAGAACGTGGCCGGCCGTTTGCGCCTCGACTTGGCGCAGTATCGCGAGCTCGAAGCCTTCTCGGCGTTCGCCTCGGATCTCGACGCCGCCACCAAGCGCCAGCTCGATCGTGGCGCGCGTACGGTGGAAATGCTGAAGCAGGGACAGTACCAGCCGATGGCGTTCGAGTCGCAGGCGATGATCATTTACGCCGTGACCAACGGCTACATCGACGACGTGGATGTCGCCAAGGTGCGCGAGTGGGAGGCGGGGTTCCACGCCTTCGCCAAGGCGCAGTTCCCGCAGGTCGGTGACACGATCCGCTCCGAGAAGCAGATCTCCAAGGAGACGGAAGTCGAACTGAAGCGCTGCCTCGAGCAGTACAAGAAGAGCATCGCGTAATGGCCAAGGGTCGCGAGCTCGTCGGGCGTATCAAATCCACCGAGAACACTCGGAAGATCACGCGCACGATGGAAATGGTCTCCGCTTCGAAGATGAAGCGGGCGATGGACCGAGTGATCGCCGCGCGTCCCTACGCGACAGCGCTCGGTGACGTCATTTCGAGTCTCTACAATCCAGAGCTGGCCGAGAGCTTCCCGTTGCTGCGCCAGCCGCAGCAGATCAAGCGCGCGGCCATCATTCTGATCACGAGCAATCGCGGTCTGGCCGGTGCGTTTAGCGCGAACTTGATCAAGGAAGCGCGAGCGCTGATCACGCGCCTTGAGAGTGAAGGCACCGACGTGGAGTTGCACGCGGTCGGCAAGAAGGGGATCGGCTACTTCAAGTACGTCGGTCGTCCGCTCGCTACGCAGCGCAACGACATCAGCGATCGTCCCACGGCAGCCGATGCGGCCTCGCTCGTGGATGCGCTGATGCACCAGTTTGTTGACGGCTCGCTCGACGCGGTCTATGTCGTGCAGTCCGTGTACAAGTCGGCGCTTTCGGCGCCGCCCCACAGCACGCGAGTGCTGCCGGTTGCGCGTCCGGAGCAGAAGAGCGCGCAGAAGGACTACCTGCTCTACCCGTCGGCGGCGGCAATCCTCACGGAGCTGCTCCCGGCGTATGTGCGCAACGCCGTGTATCGCGCGCTGGTTGAGACGGTGGCCGCCGAACATTCGGCGCGCCGCACGGCGATGAAGAACGCGACCGACAACGCCACCGACATGCTCACGCTCTACCGCCGCGACTACAATCGCGCGCGTCAGGCCAACATCACCCAGGAAATCGCCGAGATCGTCGGCGGTGCCTCTGCGCTCCAAGGCTAACTCATGACTACCGCCACTGCGAACAACGTTGGGAAGATTGTCCAGATCATCGGACCCGTCATCGACATCGCCTTCGAGTCGGGGCACCTTCCCGAGATCTACAACGCCATCGAGATCAAGGGCACGACCGATTCCGGTCAGCCGATCCGCGTGACCGTCGAGGTGCAGCAGCACATCGGGCGCAACCAGGTCCGCACGGTCGCCATGAGCACCACCGACGGGATCGTCCGCGGAATGGACGCCGTCGACACGGGCTCTGCAATCACGGTCCCAGTTGGCGCCCCCGCGCTCGGTCGTATTCTGAACGTGCTCGGCGAGCCCGTCGACAACGGCGAGCCGATTCCGGCGACCGCTGAGCGTTGGGCGATCCATCGCAAGCGCCCGGACTTTGTGAACCTCGAGCCGAAGACGGAAGTCTTCGAGACGGGCATCAAGGTCATCGACTTGATCGCGCCGTTCGTCAAGGGCGGAAAGATCGGGCTCTTCGGCGGCGCCGGCGTCGGCAAGACGGTCGTCATTCAGGAGCTCATCAACAACGTCGCCAAGGGACACGGAGGTAAGTCGGTGTTCTGCGGCGTGGGTGAGCGGACCCGCGAAGGGAACGACCTCTACCTCGAGTTCAAGGAAGCGGGCATTCTCGACAAGGTCGCGCTGATTTACGGCCAGATGAACGAGCCGCCGGGAGCGCGTCTGCGCGTCGGCCTCGCGGGGCTGACCGTCGCCGAGTATTTCCGCGACAAGGAAAACGCCGACGTACTCGTTTTCATCGACAACATCTTCCGCTTCACGCAGGCCGGTTCGGAAGTCTCCGCGCTCCTGGGCCGTATGCCGTCGGCGGTTGGTTACCAACCGACGCTTGCGACAGAAATGGGCGATCTGCAGGAGCGCATCACCTCGACGCGTAACGGCTCGATCACCTCGGTGCAGGCCATTTACGTGCCCGCCGACGATCTTACCGATCCGGCACCGGCCACCGCGTTCGCGCACTTGGACGCCACCGTCGTGCTCAATCGTAAAATCACCGAGCTTGGCATCTATCCCGCCGTCGATCCGCTCGACTCGAGCTCGCGTATTTTGGATCCGCAGTTCGTGGGGCAGCGTCACTACGCCGCGGCGACCGCGGTGCAGCGCATCCTGCAGCGCTACAAGGAACTGCAGGACATCATCGCGATTCTCGGTATGGACGAGCTCTCGGAAGAAGACAAGAAGATCGTCGGACGCGCGCGCCGCATTCAGCGTTTCATGTCGCAGCCGTTCGCGGTGGCCGAGCAGTTCACGGGCATCCCGGGCAAGTACGTGAAGCTCGAGGAGACGATTGCGTCGTTCGAGCGTCTGGTGGCTGGCGAGTGCGACCACCTGCCGGAACAGGCCTTCTTTATGGCTGGCGGCATCGACGACGTGGTCGAGAATGCCAAGAAGTTCCAGAGCTGATCGTGTTGAACGTCTCGGTCATCTCGCCGGAAGCGACGCTGTTTGAAGGCGAGGCGCCGTCCATCACGGCGCCCGCGTTCGACGGTGAGGTTGGGATTCTCACGGGTCACGCGCCCATGGTGACGGTGCTTGGCACCGGCACGCTGAAGGTTGGCAACGGGCCGTCGTTCACGGTGTCGGGCGGCTTTCTGCAGGTCGTCGACAATCAGGTGCGCGTCGTGACGGAGTCTGCGTCGAAGGCATAGGCTCGGTACTTCGTTTCTGCTTTGCGGTCCGCTCGGCGTTGTTCTCGCTGAGCGGACCGTTTGCTTGTGTTGCGCGTTTCTTGTTGGTGCGCCGATGCCGCTTGGTCGCGGGTGAGGGCTCCCTACGCGAGCTCAACGCTCGCTATGGGAGCCCTCACCCACTCCCGCGCGGGAATGGCGGGCGTGACCCGCGCGCAACCAACCCTTCAACCAGCGCGGCGGACCGCTCAGCAGCGCCGAGCCCCGACGACACGAGGGCCAGCGCACGCGCACCTGCGTCAACACGCACGGACTCATCGCAAAACAACCGCACCAACACCGTCTCCACCGCCTCGCTCGAACTCACCGAGAACCCGCCGCCCGCGCGCACTAATAACGCAGCGTCGCGCGCGTTGCGATGTTGTGCGCCAAAGAGCACCGGGGCGCCAAAGGCGGCGGGCTCGACCACCGAGTGCAGCCCTGCGCTGTGAAATCCACCACCCACAAAGGCCACATCGGCCAGCGCGTAAAGATCGCCGAGTACACCGACGCGATCGACGACCACGACATCGGCCGTGCGTTGTGCGTCCGTGCCGAGTCGTGCGACCGAGAGTCCCAGTCGCTGCGCGGCCTGCTCGACCGGTTCGAGATGGTCGGGTGTTGGTTCGTGCGGCGCGATAATCAGTCGCGCGTTGGGGACCCGTGTGCGGATGGCGCGCCAGGCGGTGAGGAGCGGCGCTTCGTCGGAGGGCCAGGTGCTGCCAGCTACGAGCGTGGGGCGCGCACTTGCGAGCGGGGCGAGCAGTGCGCTTGCCCTGTCTACCTGCTGCGCACGCTGGGCGACTTGGTCGTAGCGGGTGTCGCCGGTGACGTGCAGGGCCGAGGTGCGTGCTCCCATCGCGATCAAGCGTTGCGCGTCGTCGCTATCTACGGTGCCAATGCGGTCGAGCGCGGCGTAGGCATCACGCAGGAGCCAGTCGGCAATCCGGCCGTTGCGCGAGGAGATGCCGCTGACGGTCGCGGAGATCATCCCAAGCGGAATGCCGCGCGCCGCGGCCGACTCGGCGAGGACCGGCCAGACATCGAGCTTGCTGAAGATCAGGGCTGATGGACGGAGTGCATCGCAGAGCGCGGCCATGTCGGGCGCGCTGTCGAAGGGGAGGTAGTCGGTGTAGTCCACGGCCAGCGCACGCGCGAATTTTTCGGCGCTGGGCGAGAAGAACGTGTAGACGATCTGCCACTGGGGGTGTCGTGCGCGCAGCAGGTCGAGCACCGGACGGGCCTGCAGTCCCTCGCCGACCGAGGGGGCGTGCATCCAGAGGAGGGGTCGCGCGAGGTCGCGGTGGGCGGCGGCCCATCGTGTGAAGCGACCGACGACCCCGCGGCGTGCGTGCAGTGACGTGCGAAGTTTGCCATCCCCCGCCGGCGTCAGCAGTGCCGCCACGCGCGCGAGTTGGGCGGCGAGTGCGTATGGCGCGCGCGCGATCAGCTTCACGGCGTCTGCCGGCGGCGGGGCTGGGCAGTCGGCTGCGTGGCGTTACTTCTTGGCGGCGGCGAGTGCGGCGTCGAGCACTTTGCGGAAGTCCGCGATGGGGTAGGCCCCTTCGAGTTTCCGGAAGGTGGTCACGGGTTTGCCTGGTGCCTGAATCTGCACGAAGAAGGTCGGGGTGGACTGCACCCCGGCGGTGCGCGCGTTTTCGCGATCGGTTTCGACGAGCAGTTTGCTCGACGGGGAGTCGACGCAGCTCTTGAACGGTGCGGCTTTGAGGCCGAGGGCCAAGGCCAGCGAGTCAAAGAAGGCGCGCGGGTTGGCGAGCTTCTCCCAGTTCCCCTGGGTGTCGAACAGTTTGTCGTGCATCTCCCAGAACTTGCCTTGGGCCGAGGCGCACATGGCGCTGAGTGCGGCGGGCATGGCGTTGGGGTGCATGCCGAGGGGGAAGTTCAGGTAGGCGAGCCGGATTTTGCCTGAGTCGACGTACTCTTTTTTGAGAGCGCCGAAGGTTTCGTCGTGGAACTTCTTGCACCAGGGGCACTGGAAGTCCGAGACCTCGACGAGCCAGACGGTGGCGGTGGGGTTTCCAGCGACGCGTCCTTTGTCAGCGGCTTTGATGGTTGCCGAGTC
>Ga0114971_10001505_pt1 | contig 15909 bp, 16 predicted proteins | sample M_140625_MF_Meta_FD_87320 | JGI IMG/M metagenome (GOLD analysis project Ga0114971, IMG submission 87320) | Freshwater microbial communities from Lake Montjoie, Canada to study carbon cycling - M_140625_MF_MetaG | ecosystem: Environmental > Aquatic > Freshwater > Lake | place: Lake Montjoie...
CGAAAGATTGGCCTTGGCGGGTAAATTAAAGGTTGAATGACATATGACCAAAGAATGCTTGCCAGCCAAGTCGTCTTGCAGACCCCTTACATTTAAACCGCCTGCCCTGTCTTGTGACAGCCATGTCCATGTTTTTGGTCCTTTTATCAAACACCCCTTGAGCGAGGATCGAAGTTATACACCTGGAGAATATTTGGCGAGTGATTTTTTGATGCATTTAAATCGCATTGGATTTACTCGAGGCGTGCTCGTCACGGCCAGTGTATGTGGGACCAACAATGGCGCAATCTTAGAAGCTCTGAGTGCGCATCCCAAGATCTTTCGCGCCGTGGTGGTCTGTGATGCAGATGTGAGCGAAGAGGAGCTTGACGCGTGGCACGCCCTGGGTGTGAGAGGTGTGCGTTTTAATTTACTGCGTAAAAACGGCCAAGCCGTGTACCGCAACGGTGTTGGCCTAGAGGTTTTAGAAGCCCTCGCACCTCGCATGGCAGCGCGCGGCTGGCATGCCCAGATTTGGGTACACGCGCCAGATTTACCGCAGTTGGCTCCAAGGTTGTTGAAACTCCATTTACCCTTGGTCATTGATCACATGGGAAGAATGGACACGGTGCTTGGCGTAAACCATCCCGGCTTTATGGCCTTGTGCCGTTTGGTGGCCGATGGACAGGCTTGGGTCAAAATATCGGGCGGAGACCGAATTCGGGCTTCAAATCTGAGCTTCGAGGATGTGGATCCCTTTGCCAAAGCTTTGATTCAATCCAATATACAGCGTATCGTTTGGGGCAGTGACTGGCCGCATATCAACTACTTTGAGGAAAAAGACATGCCCGACGATGGTGACTTGAGCAATTTACTCGTGCGCTGGTTACCCACTGAGCAAGAAAGATTACAGGTGCTGGTGACCAATCCAGCGAAATTGTACGATTTTGAGATGGAGAGAGACGCTTGAGAAAAATTGTCTACATGACCCCTTCTGCCCCAGCGTTGCGCGAGCAAATGCTCAAGTTTGTGCCACCTGGATTTAAGTTGGAGTTTGCGCTACAAACCGAACAAACATACCATCTCGAGCTGCTCCAAGGAGCGGATTATATTTTCATCGCAGGCAGTCGCTTGGATCGCACTTTGATTGAAAATGCACCACGTTTAAAAATGATCCAAAAATGGGGCATTGGTGTGGACAAAATTGATTTGAATGCGGCCAAAGACATGGCTATTCCGGTCTATATCACCAGTGGCGCAAACGCCGTTCAAGTCGCCGAACACACCCTCCTTTTGATGCTGGCAACGCTTAGAAAATTAACGTATGCACAAAAAGCCCTGCGCGCTCAGCAATGGGTCAATGCCGAACTCAGGACCACCTGTATGCAACTGTCCAAAAAGACCGTTGGACTCTATGGTTTTGGAAATATCGCCCAACAAGTTGCCAAGCAATTGATGGGCTTTGATGTGGATGTGATTTACCACAGCAGAAACCGTGCATCCCCTCAGATCGAACAAGCGTACCGAGCCCGATTTGTCGATGTGCCCACATTGCTCGCTCAAAGCGACGTCTTGAGTCTTCATGCCCCCTACACTGAAGAAACATTTGAAGTGATCAACCAAGCCACGCTCTCGCAAATGAAGCCTACGGCGGTTTTGATCAACACGGCGCGAGGCGAGTTGATCAAAGAAGAGGATCTCGTCTTTGCTCTTCAAAACAACCGTTTGTTTGGTGCGGGCATTGATGTATTCATTCAAGAACCCCCGCCCATGGATCATCCTTTTTTTAAGCTCGACAACGTTGTCATGACACCCCACTCGGGCGCAAGCGTTCAAGAGGTGGTCGAACTCATCATTGAGCACGGATTTAACAACATCCGTTTATTTGAGGATGGTCTGCCCTTGGACCCCACTGACCGGATTGTTTAGCGCTCAAGCCCCATTGATTATTCTGGCTTGATTCCTGCGAACAGGGCTACTTTTTGTAGGCGCACAACTTCAGACTTGATCAGGTTGCCCAAATCCTCAGGAGTCGGGCTCGATTGCAAATCGATCCCTTTATCGGCAAATTGTTTTTTAAGCTCAACTTGATTCAAAGACTTCACCACAGCGAAGTGCAGCTTTTGAATGATTTCTTTGGGTGTTCCTGCAGGAGCTAGCAGCAAGTTCAGGGTGACATCTTCATAACCAGGATAACCCGATTCTGCGAGAGTTGGCACTTGGGGCATGAGTGGGCTTCGCTCCAAACTGGTGATGGCCAAGGCCCTTAGCTTGCCCGTTAGAACATTTTGAACCCCTGTGCTGACTTGATCAAACATCATTGGAACTTGTCCACTAAAGACATCGATCATGGATTGTGCATTGCCTTTGTAAAAGATGTTGGTGAATTTAACCCCCGAGCGGGTGGCAAAAACTTCTGCTGCAATGTGGCCTGTGGATCCATTTCCGCTGCTGGCGACGGCCATACCCGGATGCGTCTTGGCAAGAAGCACGAAGTCTTGAATGGTTTTGGCCGATACCGCATTGTTGACCATGACAAACATGGCGACTTTGCAAGTGAGTGAAATCGGCGCAAAATCTTCTACCGGCCTATACCCAGCATTGTTTGCAATCAAGGGCGCAGCAAAAAACGTGCTTGAGTGCGCGAGCAAGGTGTAGCCATCGGGCGCAGCTTTGGCCACATATTGAGTCCCAACGATGGAAGCTGAGCTGGGCTTGTTCTCAACAATGATGGTTTGTCCCAATATTTTAGACATTTCAGCACCCAGCGTTCGCGCAACGATATCTACATTGCCACCGGCCGCCACAGGTACAATGATGTGAATGGGTTTATTGGGATAGTTGATCGTAGTTTGTGCAATTGCAGATAAATTAAAACCATACAGCAGCAAGGCCAAAGCTAGAAATTTATTTTGTACATTCATCAAGTATCCTTGTTCAGGTTGGTATAAAGATGGTTGCATGTATAGATTGGGTCTGCAACAAAAAAGATCATGACTGCCTTTTCATTTCAACAATAATCCATCCATTTTCCAATACTGGTTTACACCGCCCAAGGACAAAACAAGCTTTTTATGATCAGCAAATTTGACCGCTCAAGCCTCAAACCTATTTTTTACCCAAACCGAGTCGAGCCGCACCTTCTGTATAAAGCTGGGTTTTTTCACGCATAAAAGCGTCCATTTTCTCTAGCCCCACATCAACCAGTTCAAAGCCGTTTTTTGCAGCCAAATCAATCATTTCTGGGTCATTGTTCATTGCCGACCACATGTCTGAGATTCTTTTTCTTTGCTCAAGCGGTGTTGACTTGGGCACACCAATGCCTCGGTAGGCGCCATCCACCCAATTGACTCCGATCTCTTTGAAAGTGGGGACATCGGGCAAGAGAGGGTGGCGTTTGTCCATGGCCACGGCAAGAGCTCGAACGCGCTGGGCATTGTTGATGGCAAAGGGTGTGTAGGTCATGGCACCATGGACTTGGGCGCCAATGACCGCATTGCTTAAGTCACCCGTGCCCTTAAAGGGCACATAAATGGTCTTGATGCCAAAGGCGGCGTCCAAGCGTTCGTGTGCGGCGTGGTTGGCGGAGTTGAGGCCGGAGCCAGCCAGTGACAACTCCCCTGGGCGAGCCTTGGCCGCCAGCAAAAAATCAGCAAAGGACTTGATTGGACTCGTCACGGGCACCACCAAAATGTCTGGGGTGTAGTGGAACCAATACACGGCAACGATATCACTGGTTTTGAATTGAACCAGTCCTTCAATGGGTTGAAAAACGATATGGGGCAAATTGATGCCCACGACATGGAGTCCATCTGCAGGCAACATATTCATTTGTGACCACATGAGGGCGCCACCCGCACCGGCTTTGTATTGAATGATGGTCTCAATATTGGCGCACTTTCTCTTTAGGAGAAGTTGTTGATGCCTGGCCGAAATGTCAGACTCTCCACCGGGTGGAAACGCTTGCCAGTATTGGACGTTTTTGTCTGGACAGACTTGCGCTTGCAAGCTTGACACGCCAAATAAAAAGATCAAGCCGAGCAGAAGAATTTGTTTTTTCATTGGATGTTTTCCTTTTAAGTCAACCCACATGGCCCAAGGCTTCTATCACCGCCTGGGTCACTAGCGAGGTAGAGGCCACCCCTGCCAAATCGCGAGTGTGGTACTGTTTTTGCGCAGTCACGTGTTCGATGGCCTTCATCAAACGCTCGGCCGCTTTAAGCTCATTCAAATGCTCAAGCATCATCACGCAACTCCAAAAGGTACCAATCGGGTTGGCCCAACCTTTGCCCATGATGTCAAAGGCTGAACCGTGGATGGGCTCAAACATGCTGGGGTAGCGTTTTTCGGGGTCAATATTGCCCGTGGGTGCAATCCCTAAGCTGCCTGCCAAGGCAGCCGCCAAATCGCTCAAAATATCCGCGTGCAAATTGGTCGCAACCATGGTGTCCAGTGTCTGCGGACGGTTGACCATCCGAGCCGTGGCCGCATCAACCAACTCTTTCTCCCAACGCACATCTGGAAATTCGCAGCCAACCTCTGCTGCAATCTCATCCCACATCACCATGGCATGGCGTTGGGCGTTTGACTTGGTGACCACGGTCAAATGCTTTTTGGCTCTAGACTGCGCGAGTCTAAAGGCATAGCGCATGATGCGCTGCACACCGATCCTGGTCATCATGGAAACATCGGTGGCCACCTCAATCGGATGGCCCGTGTGAACGCGACCTCCAACGCCTGAGTACTCGCCTTCAGAATTTTCCCGAACAATGACCCAGTCCAAATCGCCATCGTGTTTGAGCTTCAAAGGCGAGTCAATGCCGGGCAAGATTCGTGTGGGTCTGACGTTGGCATATTGGTCAAATCCTTGGCAGATTTTCAAACGCAGGCCCCAAAGCGTGATGTGATCTGCAATATCGGGGTCGCCAGCCGAGCCAAAAAGAATCGCATCCATGCCCTTGAGTTGATGCAAGCCGTCTTCTGGCATCATCTTGCGGTGCAAACGGTAATAGTCTCCCCCCCAATCAAAGACAGAGAACCCAAAGCTCAAATGGCTTTCGAGTTCGCCAAGGGTTTGTAGAATTTTTTGACCCGCAGGGATAACTTCCTTGCCAATGCCGTCCCCAGGGATTAATGCGATGTTGTAAAGCTTCATGGCCTGGTGGGAGTTGAATTAAAAATTTTATCGCTTGTCTTAGCCAGATCAACAAGGACAAACCCGAAAGACGCTCAAGTGCAGCCCCCTAGAAATTTGACTACAAAGATGACCGGGCGTTCACACACGGGGGTCTGGGCAATCGTAGCCCAACGCAACGGATCCGTAAATTGTTCCTTGGACATCCCACGTCAAAGCAATGTGCTGAGAGACCGCATTGATATCTCTCCATATCCGTTGAAACGCATTCTCGCTCTCAAGACCGCGTGCACCTAAAACTGGCAAGAGTCGCTCAACCGCACTGACACATAACTTGCTCGCAAATCCGTTCTCACCTCGATATCTGGCGCGTGTGGAGATATCGATCGTTTGTTGAGATTTCCCTGCAAGAATAATTTCTTGTAAATTTCGCTCAACCAAAGCTTGCGCTGCTGAAATTTCAGCCAAGGCCTCAGCCACCCTCAATTTAATACTTTGATTGGCTGAAACGGTTGCTCCTGAAAGAGCTGTTCTGGCCTTTAAAGACTCCAGGACCACGTTTGCGGCTCCTTTGGCCAATCCGATGACATTGCCGATCAAGTTGAAGGAAAAAGTGCCAAACATGGGCTGTTGGTACAAATATCCCTTGTTGATCTCAGAGCCCGGTGTTTGACCTCCCGTTAATTTCATTGCGTTCAATAGCCGATGCTCAGGAATCAACACCTCTTTCAAGACGATGTCGTTGCTGCCAGTGCCTGACATGCCAGCACTGTTCCATACATCCTCAATGACATAATCTTTCTTGGGCAGCAAGACATAGAAGGATAATTTTTTTGCTGAATCGTTGGGATCGGGACAATGCGCCAAAAGAATATTCCAGTCGGAGTAGTCAACGCCGCTTGAAAACTTCCACCTCCCACTTAAGAGTAAACCCTCTGGAACTTTCTTAACCTTGGGCTGATCTCCCATGAATGAACTTGCAATCAATGCGTTGGGGTTGGCGCCCCAAACGTCATCTTGTGCTTGCTTTGGAAACATTCCTAAAATCCAAGCATGACACGCCAAGAGAGTAGCGACCCAGGAACTCGATCCACAAGCCTGGGCTAGAACAATCCCAAGCTGTGTTTGCGAGCCAAACTCAAGCTCAAGCCCACCGTAAGCTTTGGGTTGCATGATTTTATAAAACCCTGCATTTAGAAATGCAGAGTGAACTTCTGGCAACATTCGGCGCGATTGTTGTGTTGTGAACGCTGTGGACGACAAGACAGGCAACATGTTTTGAGCCTCTTTGAGCACGTTTTGCAATTCCAATTCACCAGCACTAAGCATCGCCAACTCCAAAATCAAAGTAAATGATAGACATCATAGTGCTTTTGGCTGGGTAAATAAATAGGTATTTCTTCGCTTTAGTGAACAAAAAGTGACCCCCATTTGGAAAATCGGATAGTAAAAACACTTACTTGATATTCAGGTGCCTTGGATAGACTACCTAAGAAGTTAATGAAACAAGATATCCAATGACGCACTATAAATTTTATTGCCTGCCAACGTTTGTTCTGATCTTTTCATTGTTGCCTTATGTGTGCAAGGCTCAAACGTATCCAGATCGCCCCATTAGGGTCATTGTGCCATTTGCGCCCGGTGGGGCCAGCGATGTGGCCATGCGAAGCTTGGCGCCTGAGCTCAGTAAACGCTTGGGTCAAACGGTATTTGTAGAAAATAAAGCAGGTGCAAATACCGCAATTGGATCTGACGCATGCGCCAAAGCGCCCGCTGATGGTTACACCTTGTGCATGCTTGGAATTGATGGCATCAGCATCAACCCATTCATCATGAAAAACCTACCCTACGACTCAACGGCGGATTTTGAACCGATCAGCATGGCCTTTGCCAACGTCAATGCTTTTATTGTTCCTGCAAATTCAAAATCGAATACTTTGGATGAATTTGTTCAATTCACCAAAAACAATCCAGGTCAAGTCAATTACGGTTCACCCGCTGCGTTTGTTCACATCTTCATCGAAGGATTTAACAAAACGAATTCTATCGATATGAACCACATCCCTTATAAAGGTGGAGGGGATGTGGTCAAAGGCATACTGACCAATGAAATTCAGATTGCTTTCATGGCTTTATCAAATGTTGCGGGCTTGATTCAAGCCAATAAAGTGAAGGTATTGGCCGTTGACGGCTCTACCCGCTCACCCCTCGCGCCGGATGCCCCCACATTGCAGGAGGGTAAATTTTCTGGTGTCCCATTTAGAATCTGGTATGGATTGTTTGGCCCCAAGGCCATTCCAAAAGCAGTCGTTTTAAAAATCTCCAATGAATTCTCTAAAATCCTCTCAGACCCAACCATCAAAGAGCGGGTGTTCACGTCAATGAGTCTTGAGCCACTGAGCATGAGTTTGGATCAATTTCAACAGTTTCTTAAAAACGATCGATTGCGCTCAGAGCATTTGGTGCGCATGTCTGGTATTAAAATGCAGTGACCTTAAGAACCAAAGAACATTGACACCGGCTGAACACGAAATCAATGAGCCCAATTTGAGTACACATGGGACCTGGTGAAAGCCAAAGGGATGCGTGGATAGGTCTTCATCAGACATTGATTTCCCTTGCACAATTTCAATTTAACGCTTACTTTTAATACTATGAATAACTTTTGCAGTCATTGTGGAGCCAAGTTGGTTCCCAATTCACCAACTTGCTCAGGCTGTGGGAAAAGCCTTGGGTTGGCATCAGAACTTTTTTCAAAAGTGAACGTTGATGGTGTCAAGAGCAAATTATTTGATTTTTCACGCAGAGCCAAAATCGGAGCTCAAAAAGTCTCTAATGACTTGGCCGAAGAAGCCAAGAAATTCATGAAAGATAGAAAGAAATAAAACTGTCAGGTCAACGGCCTCGTTGGGGTCTAAATATGTTGCACTGAACCGTGGCCAACGCGTGTCGATAAACGCTTGCTAACAAACACGTCCTACCATGGTGCGTTTGCAAAGAAACACTGGTGTACAATTTTTCATTTAATCTTTTTAAAACACAATCTCAAAATTCCAAGGATCAAGCCATGAAAGCTGCTGTTGCATTATTTTTAGCCTTCTGCTTCGCGTCTGGGGTAGTCTTCGCCACCGGACTTGCCACCTGCGACTCTGGCCCGCAATCGAGTTGGCAATCGCAGGAGACGCTGACCAAGATACTCTCTGACAAGGGTTGGACAGTTCGGCGCATCAAGATCGATGGCGGCTGTTATGAAGCCTATGTTGTCAACGACAAGGGTGAGCGACAAGAGGCGTACTTCCATCCGGTCACGCTAGCACCCGTGCCAACCAAACCACGCTGAGCCAAGTGTTCGACTCCAACCAGCGAATGGTTAAGGTGTGGGACCCGCTGGTTCGGGCAAGCCACTGGTCATTGGTGGTCTGCGTGGCCCTGACATGGGCGAGCGGCGAAGGCGGTAATGCTTGGCATGAGGTTTCGGGTTATTTAGCCTGCGCAATAATAAGCATTCGCATCATCTGGGGTTTTGTAGGCCCGCGTTATGCCCGTAATGCCCGTTATGCCCGTTTTGCCGAATTCGTGCAAACGCCCTCCGTCACGTTCGCCTATGGACTGCGCGTTCTTGCCGGAAACGAACCTCGATATCTCGGGCACAATCCGCTGGGAGGTTGGATGATCGTGCTTTTACTGACATGCATTGCCCTCACTGGCTTTACTGGCTGGCTGTACACGACCGACCGCTTCTGGGGGGTTGAATGGGTGGGCGAGTTACACGAGGGTCTGGCTATTGCACTTTTGTGCCTAATCGCCACGCATATCGCTGGCGTGGTGCTGGCATCAAAACGTCACGGTGAAAATCTCGCAGCCGCCATGCTTCATGGTCGCAAACGCGAAGAGAATGAACGAGCCTAAGCACAGCTTTCAAAAGTTCGGATTGCGGCGAAAAGGTTGCTCGGTTGTATGCGTTCTCTAAGCGCGTTCAGATGACCTTTTGATCTGAGAGTTTTTCAATTTCTGCCAAACTAAACCCAAGTTCGCTCAAGATCTCTTGATTGTGCTCTCCAAGTTCTGGCTGGGTGGTTTGTACATCGGCGGGTGTTCTGGAGAGCACCAGGGGTTGATTGACCACACGAATAGGGCCTCGGCGCGGGTGCTGCAAAGTGGTGGTCATCTTCAAATGCTTGACTTGAGGATCTTCAAAGACTTGCTGCATGTTATAGATAGGGCCGCACGGCACCCCCGCATCGTTGAGAGCTGTCACCCAGTGCTGCGTGCTTTGGAAAGAAAAGGCCTTGTTCAACTCTGCGTTGATATAGGGACGATCTTTCAGTCGACCCGCGTTGTTTTGGTATCTGGGTTCATCGCGCAAGTCAAGTCTTCCAATGCTTTCACACAAGGAACGAAACTGCGTTGTGCCAGATGCGCCAATATTGAAATGTCCGTCTGAGGATTGATACGTTCCCATGGGAGTCGCAAAGGGATGGTCATTGCCAGATTGGGGCGGAACTTCACCTTCGATCAAGTAACGAGCGGCTTGGAAATCACACAATGCAATCATCGATTGCAACAAACTTGACTGCACCCACTGACCTAAACCAGAGCGTTCTCTTTCCAGCAAAGCCACCATCACGCCCAAGGCGGCATAGACACCCGCACCAGAGTCGGCCACTGCAATGCCAGCCCTCATGGGGCCTTGACCCGCCATGCCGGTCACGGACATGAGTCCGCCCATGCCTTGAGCAATTTGGTCAAAGCCGGGTCTTTTTTGGTAGGGACCATCTTGACCAAACCCGGAGATACTGGCAAGGATGATCCTTGGATTGATGCTTTGAAGCGTGGCGTAATCCAGACCCAATCGCTCCTTGACATCTGGGCGATAGTTCTCCACCACCACATCCGCATTGCGCACCAGTTTATGAAAGATGTCCCGACCTTTTTGAGTTTTTAAGTTCAATGTGAGCGATCTTTTGTTGCGATGCAAGTTCAGCATGTCGTAGGTATCTCGACCGCCCAAAGCGCCCTCATTGGGATCAAGCCCAGCGGGAGACTCAATGCGAATGACATCGGCTCCAAAATCAGCCAAGACACGAACGCACGTAGGGCCCGAGCGGATACGCGTGAGATCGAGTACTTTAAATTGTCCCAAAGCAGTTGTAGTGGTTTTTCCCGACATGCATCTCTCCCCTGATCGTTGATCATTCATTCTAGTGATTTTTTAGATCGGCGCAGGTCGGTATGCGGGCTTGGCTTGGAAAACACAGAGCCAAAGGCCGACATGTTCATTGCTTTGCCGCCCATTGAATGGGCCAAGCCCCAATTCACTTGAAGACTTGTTTGGTATACATTAAAGGCAAAACAAATGAGCGAAGACGCACACGATGCGTAAAGCTTGCCCCTAAGCATTTCGCACCAAGACTAACTGAACAAACTACGAGACATGAAAGAGCAATGATGAAATCATATTGGATGCAAAGCGATGGCGTGCACGCTCAGATCGAACTGCGTGAAGTTGAGCGGCCCGTGCCGGGTCCTGATCAAATGCTGGTTCGCGTGCACGCTTCAGGACTCAATCGGGGTGAATTTATTTTAAGCCATGGCTTACACAAAGCTGGCGCTGCAAAACCAATTGGTATGGAAGCAGCCGGTGAAGTCGTGAGCTGTGGCTCTGGGGTAAAGGGTTTTGTGGCGGGAGAGCGTGTCATGGGGCGCTGTGCAGGCGCATTTTCTGAGTATGCGCTCATGACCCAACAAGAGGCCATGAAAATCCCTGCAGGCTTGAGTTGGCATCAAGCCGCAGCAATCCCACTCACCTCCATCGTTGTGTTTGAATTATTGGTGGTTCAAGGCGATTTGAAAGCGGGCGAATGGATTTTGATCCCGGGCGTGACATCGGGTGTTGGTGTAACGGCGCTTGCAATGGGAAAAGCATTGGGTGCGAAAGTCATAGGGACCTCTGGCTCACAAGCCAAGCTCGATCAGATCCAGTCGTGTGGCCTGGATTTGACCATTTGCTCACGTGAACCCAATTTCCATGAGACAGTGATGAGAGCGACCAACGGGAAAGGCGTTGATCTCGTGATCAACCCCGTCGGTGGCAGTGTGTTTGCAGAATGCATTCGCAGCATGGCGTTCCAAGGTCGATTGGCCACCGTTGGGTATGTGGATGGCATCTTGAGTGCGCAGATTGATCTTGAAGCCATGCATTCAAAGCGACTGAAATTGTATGGTGTTTCAAACAAATTGCGCAGCCTCGAGCAGCGTGCTGAGGCGGTCCCAGAATTCAGAAAACAAATATTGCCCATGATTGAAAAAGGACAGTGCTTGCCTTGGATCTATGAAGTGCTTTCGTTTGAGCGTTTGGTGCAGGCCAAAGCCATCATGGATTCGAATCAACACGTCGGAAAGATCGTTTTAGAAGGCTTGAAGTAAATCTTTATGGATTTAAAAAAGATTGTCTTTATCCACCATTTTGACCTCCAGGAGACCTCATGGATCTGTTTAAGTTACTGACCTCCCTCTTGCTTGGGTGCGGCGCATCGCTTACTTTGAATGTGCAAGCTCAGACCTATCCCTCCAAACCCATTAAGTTGATCGTGGGCTTTGCCCCAGGTGGTGCAGCCGATTATGTGGCGCGCACGATCAGCACACCTTTGTCTCAAGCACTAGGGCAATCGATCATCATTGAAAACAAGCCCGGTTCAGGCTCGAGTCTAGCTGCCGAACAAGTCTCCAAATCCAAACCGGATGGTTACACGCTATTGATCGCAAGCCCAAGCAGCATTTCGGTGAATCCGGCCATGAACCCCAAGATCGGTTATCGACCCAGTGATTTCCAGCCCATCACCAAGATCACCAGCTCGCCCCTGGTGATCGCCGTGAACCCAGCCACGGGCATCATGTCGATGAAAGACTTGGTCGCCAAAGCAAAGCAAGATCCTGGTGCTTTGAATTATGCATCCTCAGGCAATGGATCGGCGCCCCACCTTGCGGGCTCATTGTTTAGTCAAATAGCAGACGTGAAAATGACTCATATTCCATTTCGAGGAGGCTCCTTGGCGATTCAGTCCGTCATTGCGGGCGACACGCAGCTCACATTTGGTACACCCCCGTCGGTTTTACCCATGATTCAAGCAGGTCGACTGCGCGGCATTGGAACCACAACCATTGAACGCTCAACTCTCGCGCCCAATTTACCCGGCATGCGTGAAGCTGGTTTGCCAAACTACTCGATCGATTTTTGGTATGGATTATTTTTCCCAACTGGAACACCGCAAGTTGCAATACAAGCTATTTTTGAGGCGGCTCAGTCAGTGTTAAATCTACCCAATGTCAAATTGGCCCTGGCTAGAGAAGGGACAGATGCATCCATCTCAACTTCAACGGCTCAATTCGTTAAATTTTTAGAAGAAGACGAAAAGTTTTGGGCAAAGTTGGTCAAGATCACGGAGGCCAGTGTGGACTAATTGTCCTCCAAAGCGTTAGTTGGTCTAATTTTAAAAAAAACCCTGTGTTGTATCAGCTCTTGGCTTCTTGTTTTTCAGTGAACTCTTTCCATGCGGTGTACAAGCTCAAAAGCACGGCCAAAGACAACAATGCAGCCGAGACTGAGTCGGTCACAAAGATGCTGTGCTCACCGCCCGAAATCAGCAAGCTGCGGCGGTAGTTTGATTCCACCAAGTAACCCAATACCAAGCCCAATACCAAGGGCAAAACGGGAATGCGCAACAAGCGAAGCACATAACCAAGTACCCCAATGCCAAGCACCAAGCCGCATTCAAAAATACTTTGATGAATGGCGAATACCCCCGACATCACCAACGCCAATATGAAAGCAATCAAATAGGGCTTAGGCCGATTAACCAACCACATGCATGGAGACAAGATGACCAATCCAATTAAAAGCATCGCAATGTTTGCAATGAACAAGCCACCATACAAACCGTAAACAACCTCAGGCGCTTTTTGAAAGAGCATCGGCCCAGGCTGTAGACCATGAATCAAAAAACCGCCCAATAAAATAGCAGCAGAGTTGGAGCCTGGTATTCCCAAACTCAGCAAAGGCACCAAGGCTGTTGCTGTCACCACGTTGTTGGCTGACTCAGGCGCTGCCACACCCTCGGGAGAGCCTTTGCCAAATTCTTCCGGATGCTTGGACCAACGCTTGGCTTCTGAATAAGCCATGAATGCGGCTATCGTGCCGCCTGCGCCAGGCGTGACGCCCTCAACGGTCCCGATCACAGCGCCAATGGCTTGTGGCTTGAAAAGCCTTTTGGTCATGGCCCAATTGGGCAACTTTAATTTTGTCGATGCGTTGCCACCATTGGCCCAAGGAGGCTCTCCAATTTGGACCAACATTTCAGTCACGGCAAACAAACCCACCATGACCAAAATGGGTTTGACGCCGTCTAGCAAATCCTCAGAGCCAAATGTGAAGCGCTGAACGCCAGACACAGGATCACTGCCAATAAAAGCAATCATCAGTCCTATGCACGCAGCGAGCAAGCCGCGCGCAAGCGAGCCACTTGACAAACCTGCAATCACCGACAAGCCCAAAATACCCAAGGAAAAATAAGCAGCCGGCGTAAAAGCCAAGGCCACTTTGGCCAAACTTTCGGTACACAACACCAACACCGCCAAGCCAAATAACCCGCCGACCAAACCTGACATGAGTGAGATGCCCAGCGCTTCGCCAGCGCGACCTTGCTTGGCCATTTCGTAGCCGTCAATGACCGTGGCTGAAGCTGAGTTGGTGCCAGGCGTTCGAATCAAAATAGCTGGAATAGATCCGCCGTATTCGGCGCCTACATAAACACTGGCAAGCAAGACCAACGCATTGGTCGCATCCATTCCAACCGTAAATGGCAGTAGCAAGGCCATTGCAATAGAGGGTGAAATGCCAGGCAATGCGCCACCAAAAATCCCCCAAAGCACACCAGCAAAGGCCGACAAGACAATCCAACCTGAGGCCAGGTTGGACATTGCCATCAAAAAACTATCCATGCTTATTTTCCCAACCACATGGGCCAAAGGCCAACGGGCAATCTAATTTCTAGCGCCCAATCAAATACCAACCAAAGCACGGGGCCCGCGAGCACGGAGCACATAAGCAAAGAGGTATAAGCTCGGGCACCTGCAAACCAAGCGACCGCACCAACCAAGATTCCCACTGACAGCACATAACCCAAGAGTGGCAACAAAAACACATAAACGGCCAAAATCAAAAGCAAGCCCAAGGCCATTGCGTGGGGATGCTTACTTCCCATTGCTGCTGGTCCTTCGGTCTCGCCTGAATGGGGCGACTTATCCATTGCTGCTTTGTTTTTCAACGACTTCACAAACAAGAAGAAGGACGCAAGCAACAAGACTATACCCACACCCATCGGTACTCCCGATGCACCCACCCCATCAGCCAACAAACTGTCTTCAATGCCTTGAGCGGACACGATGTAGCTGCCAGCCAACAGCATGCCCAGCCCGCCTGAAATACGATCAACTAAGGCATCGTTCATTTGGTCAATCCCATTTCTTTGAATGACGCTGCAGTTTCTGCGGCAACCTCTGCTGTGAATTTACGCGCAGCCTCTCGGCCCAACAAGATCGGCGTTAAATTGTCTTTGGTGTATTCCGCCTTGTAGGCTGGCAATTCCAATGCCTTTCGAACGCCATCCTCCCAAGCTTTGGCGATGTGATCAGGCACACCCTTCGGACTGGCCAGGCCGCGAAATTTCCGAATCACAACGTCATAGCCTTGCTCTTTGGCCGTTGGCAGCTGCGGCAATCCAGCCAGTCGTTTTTCGGAAAGTGTGGCTAAGAGCCGAACTTTTCCAGCTTCAAGTTGGCCCTGTAATTCTTGAATCTCGCCAATGCCAATGTCATACGTTCCATTGAGTACGCCAATCATCATATCGCCGCCACCTTCATGGCTCACGATGGGTACTTTGACATTGGCTGCCCGAGCCAATTTCTCCATTCCGATTCGTTCAAGTGAGGCTGGGTTGGCTGCTCCCCATCGCGATTTGCCTGGATTGGCTTTTGCAAATGCGATGACATCTAGCAAAGACTTATAAGGTGAGTCCGCTCGCGTAAATACCACCTCAGGGTCAATGAAGACAATCAGCATGGGATCCAAACCGTCATAACCTACGGCAGGCTTGGACAATAAAGTGGTTTGAATATACGTGGGGGTCGTTCCATAAAACATTGCGCCATCAGGTGCGCCTTTTGCGACATGGCTGACGGCTTTGGTGCCGCTGCCACCGCGTATGTTCTCAATAGCAAAATTTGTTTTCATCACAGGACTTAGGTACTTACTCAGATCCCGCAAGAAAATATCCGTTCCACCGCCTGGACTTGAATGCGTGACCAATGTGACACGACTCACAGGATATGGGACTGCAGTTGGAGTTCCCGCCGATTGAGCCCAAGCTTGGCTAAAATCGACGTAAGCCATGCACAAAGCCCATGCTGTCTTCAAACCAAACTTGCGTATCATGTGTATTCCTGTCTTCAAAGAAAATCCCATGGCTTATGCCCTTGGGAAGTTATGCTCGAGTGTATCTTTGATCCGGGATGCTAAGGAGCTTCAGGTTTTTTCTACTTCAGCAACAGGCAAGGTATCATCAATCCGCTTAACATTGCCACAGTTGTGCACAAGCACTTAAGACATCCATCCGTTCAAACTCATGCGGCCCATATAATGCTGCCCATGTACATTGTAGCGGTGTGGTCGACCCTCACTTCTATCGCCTTGATCAATTCGGCATCACTGTCGAGATTAAAGCAGCACTCCTCTATGAGGA